>Ga0129308_1001888_pt1 | contig 19719 bp, 17 predicted proteins | sample L827metagenome_FD_94440 | JGI IMG/M metagenome (GOLD analysis project Ga0129308, IMG submission 94440) | Ring-tailed lemur group fecal microbial communities from Wisconsin, USA - L827 metagenome | ecosystem: Host-associated > Mammals > Digestive system > Large intestine > Fecal | place: USA... | reverse complement strand
GTGGGCTTTGTGTTCCAGTTTTATAACCTGATCCCGAACCTGACCGCGCTGGAAAATGTGGAGCTTGCGATGCAGATCTGCAGGAATCCGCTGAGCGCTGAGAACGTGCTGAAGGAGGTCGGGCTCGGACAGCGCATGAAGAATTTCCCGGCACAGTTATCCGGCGGTGAACAGCAGCGTGTTTCGATCGCGCGCGCACTCGCGAAGAACCCGAAGCTTCTGCTGTGTGACGAGCCAACAGGCGCGCTCGATTACCAGACAGGCAAGTCGATCCTGAAGCTTCTGCAGGATATGTGCCGCCAGAAGGGGATGACCGTGATCGTGATTACGCACAATACGGCGATCACGCCGATGGCGGACCGCGTCATCCGCATCAAGAACGGACGAGTTGCGGCAATGACAATGAATGAAGCACCCGTGCCGGTCGAGACGATCGAGTGGTAACGCGTAGCGGGCAATCTGTGCCGGTGGAGACGATCGCGCGGCAGTCGATGCGTATGAGCAATCTGTGCCGGTGGAGACAGATTGTAATGCAGGCGGCCGTGCCACAGAACGTATGACAAGGCCGGAATGGTGGAAGCATATCGGAGATGAGATGGTTCTATGAAGAAGAAAGCATTAAAAAAAGATTTTCGCATGGAGATCAGGAAGAGCCTGAACCGCTTCCTGTCCATTTTTTTTATAGTTGCAATGGGAGTTGCGTTTTTCTCCGGGATTCAGGCGTCGGCGCCGGACATGCGCATGACTGCGGATTACTATTATGACAGCAGCAGCCTGATGGATATCCGCGTCATCAGTACGCTTGGACTGACGGATGACGACGTGGAGAAGCTTGGCGCCGTGGATGGCGTGGAGCGGGTGGTCGGCTGCTATTCGGAGGACGTCTACTGTGGGGAGGGCGAGATCCGGGAGGTGCTGCACGTCGAATCGCTGGCGGACGGCATGAATGAGCTGACGCCGGAGAAGGGGACGCTCCCGTCAAAGGCAGGCGAGTGTTTCCTGGACGCCGCCTATGCGCATGAGATGGGCTATGAAGTCGGTGACACGCTTGAGGTCGTCGTCAATTCAGAGGAAGACACGCTCCTGAAACGCACGAAATTCACAGTCTGCGGGTACGGCCACAGTCCGTGCTACATATCGTTTGAGCGCGGGAGCTCGACACTCGGAACGGGTTCCGTGTCCGGCTTTGTGTATGTGACGGAGGAGGATTTTGATTCCGACGTCTATACGGTCGCGTATGTGCACGCCGCGGGCGCGAAGGAGACGACGGTCTATACGGATGAGTACGATGAGCTTGTGGACCGCGTGTATGATGGGATTGACGCGATCGCTGATGTGCGCTGCGAGATACGGTACAATGAGGTCATCGAGGAAGCACAGGGCAAGTTGGACGACGCGAAAAAAGAGGTTGAAGACGGTAAACAGGAGGTCGCGGACGCAAAGCAGGAGCTTGCGGATGCGAAGGAGGAGGCCGAATCAGAGCTCAGTGAGGCGGAATCCGAGCTGACGAAGGGCGAGTCGGAGCTTGCAGACGGCAAAGAAGAGCTTGAGGACGCGAAGCAGGAGGTCGCGGATGGCGAACAGGAGCTGGCGGACGGAGAGCAGGAGCTTGCAGAGAATGAGACGACAATCGAGGATGCCAGACGGCAGATCGCAGAGGCGCGCGGCACACTCAATTCCGGCGAATCAGAGTACGCTTCGGGCCTGAAGGAATATAAGAGCGAGTCCGCAAAGGCTGAGAAAAAGCTGAAGTCCGCCGAGAAGCAGATTAAGTCCGGGGAGAAGCAGCTTAAGGATGCGTGGAAGGAATACAACACGAATCTTGCGCAGCTTGAGTCCGGCGAACAGCAGCTCGCAGCGGCGGAGAAGCAGCTTGATGAGGGACAGCAGGCGTACGATGCGGCCTATGAGTCGACAGTCGCGCAGCTTGACGCGGGCAGGGCGGCATATGATACGGGTGTAGATCAGCTTGCGTCCGGCAGGGCAGCGTACGAGGCAGGCGCACAGGAGCTGGCGGCAAAACAGCAGGAGTACGAAAGCGGCAGGCAGCAGCTTGATGCGGCGTGGGCGCAGTACAACGGTGCGGCAGGCCAGATTGAGGAGGCGCGCACGCAGGCTGCGGCGCTTGAGGGACAGGTGGCGATGCTGCAGTCAGCCTGCGGGCAGCTTGAGAGCGCTGCAGGAGGACTTAAGTCGGAGATTGCTGCGCTGCAGTCGCAGGCAGGCGGGCTTCCCGGCGAGATCGGCGCGCTGCAGTCGCAGGTATCGGAGCAGGAGAGTGCGAAATCGGCCGCGCAGGCGGAGGCGCAGGATGCACAGAACCAGCTTGCGGTGCTTGGAGGCAGCAGGGACGCGAAGGCAGCCGAAAAGGCGGCAGCGGAGGAGCAGTATAACGCGGCGGCAGCCGATCTTGCGGCGAAGGAGCAGGACGGCACGGCGACCGATGAGGACAGGCAGAATGTCCAGAATCTGAAAAGTACAGTGGATCGTCTCGCGGCGGAGCTTCAGGAGATTGACGGCCAGATCGCGGCGCAGACGGGACGCCAGGACAATGCGAACAATACGGTTTCGGCATGTGACGGCCAGATCGCTTCATTGAACGGCCAGATTGCCGCGAAGCAGTCGGCGCTTGCATCCGCAAATGAGACCTTGCCCACAAAACAGGCGGCGTATGATGAGACAGTGGCGCAGCTTCAGGCGCAGCAGGCACAGCTAAATGGTGCGCAGGGCGGGCTTGCGCAGCTTCAGGCGAAGCTTGCGGAGTACGAGGAGACGGGACGGCAGTTAAAGGAGCAGGAGGATCTGCTTGCCGCCGGGAAACAGCAGCTCGACGCGGGACAGGCGCAGCTTGCGGCGACGAAGCAGCAGCTCGACGCGGCAGAGGCGCAGCTTGCAGCGACGAAGCAGCAGCTCGACGCAGGCTATGCGGAGTTAAGTGCGGCGAAGCAGGAGCTTGAGACAGGACGGCAGGAGATCGCCGCGAAGAAAGCGGAGCTTGCGGCGGCGCGCCAGCAGCTTGACGCAGGGCGCAAGCAGCTCGAGAAGTCCGAGTCCGAGCTTGCTTCCTCCAAAAAAGAAATTGAAAAGGGCTACAAGGAGCTGAAGCAGGCGAAGAAGAAGCTGACCTCCGCGCGGAAAGAGCTCGACGACGGCTGGGCGAAATTCAACGCTTCCCAGTCGCAGCTTTCGGACGGGGAACGCCAGCTCTCGGAGGGCCGGACGCAGCTTGCGGATGCGCGAAAGGAGCTGCTCGATGCGAGACAGCAGATTGCAGACGCGGAGCAGGAGATCGCCGAGAACGAACAGAAGCTGAAGGACGGCTGGGCCGACTATGAGGAAGGGAAGAAGGAAGCGGACGAGAAGATCGCCGACGCGGAGCAGAAGATCAAAGATGCCGAGGCGGAGCTGCTCGACGCGGAGCAGGAAATCAACGACGCGCAGCAGGAGATCGATGATATTAAGAAGCCGACGTGGTACGTTGACGACCGCAGCGTTCTGCCGGATAACAGCGGCTTTGGAGAGAATGCGGAGCGTATGTCGAACATCGCGAAGGTATTTCCGGTGTTGTTTTTCCTTGTCGCGGCGCTGATCAGCCTGACGACGATGACGCGCATGGTTGAGGAGGAGCGGACGCAGATCGGCACGCTCAAGGCGCTTGGCTACAGCAAATGGTCGATCGCAGGCAAATATCTGAAGTATGCATTTTTTGCGACCGTAGGCGGCAGCGTTTTCGGAATCCTGGTCGGTGAAAAGATTTTCCCGTGGGTTATCATCAATGCCTACGGTATTCTGTACCTGCACCTTCCGAAGATTGTGATTCCGTACAACTGGAGCTACGGCGCGATCGCATCGGCTGCGGCGCTGATCTGCACGATCGGTGCGACGCTTTCCGCCTGCTACAGGGAGATGCTCGCAGTACCGGCTGCGCTGATGCGCCCGCCTGCGCCCAAAGAGGGCAAGCGCGTCTGGCTTGAGTATCTGCCGTTTATCTGGAAGCATTTGAGCTTTTCATGGAAGTCGACGGTCCGCAACCTGATGCGGTACAAGAAGCGTTTCCTGATGACGATTATCGGAATCGGCGGCTGCATGGGCCTGCTGCTCGTGGGCTACGGCCTGCGCGACTCGATTATGGATATCGGCGTCATGCAGTTCGAGGAGCTGCAGACGTTCGATGCGCTGGTGGTGCTCGACGACGATGCCCCGGCTGACAAGCAGCAGGAAGCGGTGGATTCGCTGGAGAACGAGCAGCAGATCCGCAGTGCAGAGCGCTTTTACATGCAGCGCGAGGAGGTTCAGACGAATGACGGACCGGGCAAAACGTGGTCGGTTTACGTTTACGTGCCGGAACGGCTGGAGGGACTCGATGAGTTTTTTACCTTCCGCGACCGTGTGACGAAGGAGACGTTCGAGCTGACCGACGAGGGCGCGATTATCACGGAAAAAATTTCAAAGGAGCTGAACATAAAGCCGGGCGACACGGTGACGCTGGAGCCGGAGGACGGCGGCGAGGCGGTTGAGATTCCGGTGCAGGCTGTCTGTGAGAATTATCTGCAGCATTATCTGTACCTCTCACCGGCGCTTTATGAGAAAATTTACGGAGAGGAGCCGCAGTACAACAGCGTCTTCTTTACAAGCGACGAAAGCCAGAAGGCCATCGAGGAGATGTGCGGCCGCCTGCTCGAGTACGATGCGGTGCTCAATGTCACGTACACGCGCACGATGGCGCAGCAGATCGACAACATGCTCGGCGCGCTTGACATCGTTATCGTGGTGCTGATCATCTCCGCAGGGATGCTCGCCTTTGTCGTGCTTTACAACCTGAACAATATCAATATCAACGAGCGCAGGCGTGAGCTTGCGACGCTCAAGGTGCTCGGGTTTTACGACGGAGAGGTGGCGATGTATGTTTACCGTGAGAATGTGCTGCTGACCATCATCGGAGCGGGGCTCGGCTGTCTGATCGGCAAGCTGCTGCACGCCTATGTGATCACAACGGTTGAGGTGGACGTCTGCATGTTCGGCCGGAATATCAATCTGCCAAGCTTCGTGATCGGCACGCTGTTCACGATCGGATTTTCCGTGCTCGTCAATTTTGTGATGTTTTATAAGCTGAAAAAAATCGATATGGTCGAGTCGCTGAAAAGCGTAGAATAAAAATAATCGTAAAATACTTTGGTTTTTCATAAAATAATCACATCGAAACCCGGAAACTACTAGACGAATGCACAAAAAACGTGTATGATAGAAACATCAGTTGTGTGCGGTTTCACAAGGCCGTGCGCGCAGCATCCGCAGCGGGACAAACTGCCATGCCGCGGAAGAATGAAGGAGGAACCTTATGTTAGAAGAACTGAAAAAACAGGTATATGAAGCGAACATGGAGCTTCCGAAGAGAGGGCTTGTCACGTACACATGGGGCAATGTCAGCGGGATCGACCGCGAGAGCGGTTATTTCGTCATCAAGCCGAGTGGCGTTGACTACGATATCCTGACGCCGGACGACATGGTGGTCATGGATCTCGAGGGCAACCGCGTTGAGGGTAAATACAAACCGTCATCCGACACGCCGACGCACATCGAGCTGTACAAGGCTTTCCCGGAGATCGGCGGTGTCGTTCATACACATTCTCCGTGGGCGACTTCCTGGGCGCAGGCAGGCCGTGACATTCCGTGCTACGGCACGACGCACGCAGATTATATGTACGGTCCGATTCCGTGCGCGAGAAGCCTGACACCGGAGGAAATCGAGGGTGAATACGAGAAGAATACAGGTCTTGTGATCATTGAGACCTTCAAGAACCGCGGGATCAATCCGGTTTACGTGCCGGCAGTTCTGTGCACGAACCACGGCCCGTTCACATGGGGCAAGGATGCCGCAGAGGCAGTTCACAATGCAGTTGTCCTCGAGGAGGTAGCGAAGATGGCCTGCCGTACCGAGCTGATCAATCCGCGTGTGACTCCGGCTCCGGACTGCATCAAGGAAAAGCATTTTATGAGAAAGCATGGCGCAAACGCTTATTATGGGCAGTAAGCAGAAAGGAAAGGTAATAACCAATATGACGACACTGGAATTACAAAAAATGGCGAACGAAGTTCGTAAAGGCATCGTAACAGCCGTACACAGTGCAAAGGCCGGCCATCCGGGCGGATCGCTCTCGGCGGCAGACCTGTTCACTTATCTGTATTTCGTAGAGATGAATATCGATCCGAAGGATCCGAAGAATCCGGACAGAGACCGTTTCGTTCTTTCCAAGGGACATACGGCTCCCGGCTACTACTCGGCAATGGCGCACAGAGGATATTTCCCAGTTGAGGATCTGACGACTCTGCGCAAGATCGGTTCCCACCTTCAGGGACATCCGTGCATGCAGCACATCCCGGGTATCGATATGTCCTCAGGCTCACTCGGCCAGGGCATCTCGGCTGCAGTAGGCATGGCGCTCGCAGGCAAGATGGACAACAAGTCCTACCGCGTATACACGCTGCTTGGCGACGGCGAGATCCAGGAGGGCCAGGTGTGGGAGGCTGCGATGTTCGCAGGCCACAGAAAGCTCGATAATCTCGTAGTGATCGTTGACAACAACGGCCTCCAGATCGACGGAAATATCGCGGACGTATGCTCTCCGTACCCGATCGACAAGAAGTTCGAGGCGTTCAATTTCCACGTAATCAATGTTGCGGACGGCAATGATATGGATCAGCTCGCTGCGGCATTTGCAGAGGCGAGGACCGTCAAGGGTATGCCGACGGCGATCATCATGAAGACCGTCAAGGGCAAGGGCGTATCCTTTATGGAGAATCAGGCGGCATGGCACGGCACGGCTCCGAATGACGAGCAGTACGCAGTCGCAATGGCAGACTTAGAGAAAGTGGGGGAAGCATTATGTCAGAAGTAAAGAAAATCGCGACGAGAGAAAGCTACGGGAAGGCGCTCGCTGAGCTTGGCGCGGAGCATGAAGACATTGTTGTTCTTGATGCGGACCTCGCAGGCGCTACCAAGACAGGCATTTTCAAAAAGGCATTTCCGGAGAGACACATTGACTGCGGTATCGCAGAGTGCAATATGATGGGTATTGCAGCAGGTATTTCGACGACAGGCAAGGTGCCGTTCGCGAGCACATTTGCAATGTTCGCGGCAGGCCGCGCATTTGAGCAGGTCCGCAACTCGATCGGCTATCCGCATATGAACGTTAAGATCGGTGCGACGCACGCTGGTATCTCCGTAGGTGAGGACGGCGCGTCCCATCAGTGCAACGAGGATCTTGCGCTGATGCGCACGATTCCGGGTATGGTTGTCATCAACCCGTCCGATGATGTAGAGGCGAGAGCGGCAGTCCGCGCGGCATACGAGTATGTAGGCCCGGTTTATATGCGTTTTGGCCGTCTGGCAGTTCCGGTTATCAATACAGATCCGGATTACAAGTTTGAGATCGGCAAGGGCGTGACACTCCGCGAGGGTACGGACGTGACGATCATCGGCACGGGCCTGTGCGTGAACAGCGCGCTCGAGGCAGCCGAGATGCTTGCAAAGGACGGCATCTCCGCAAAGGTGATCAATATCCACACACTGAAGCCGCTTGATGAGGACCTCATCGTTGAGGCAGCGAAGGTTACGGGCAAGGTCGTGACGGTTGAGGAGCATTCCGTGATCGGCGGTCTCGGCAGTGCAGTCTGTGATACGCTGTGCGCAAAGGCTCCGACGCCGGTTCTGAAGATCGGTGTGCAGGACGTCTTCGGCGAGTCCGGCCCGGCGGCAGCACTGCTTACGAAGTACAAGCTCGACGGTGCGGGCGTGTACGAGCAGGTGAAGGCGTGGCTGTAAGATAGGTTTATAGGGATAGTGATGGACCGCGGGCGAGGGCTCGCGGTCCTTTACGATTGGACACATCAATTTATTTATGCAGTTACTTTGAATTTATAGCCAATTCCCCACACTGTTGCGATTCCCCAGCTCTTATTATTTTTAATCTTTTCACGGATGCGTTTGATATGCACGTCCACGGTTCGTGTGTCTCCCATATAATCATATCCCCAGATCCGGTCGAGAAGCTGCTCCCGTGAAAAAACCTGATTGGGTGAGGCGGCGAGGAAGTAGAGGAGTTCGAGCTCCTTGGGCGGCATCTCAACTGTCTCGCCTTTGTAGAGCACGGAGTAATTTGTGAGGTTCACAATCAGGTCGGGATACTCGACGCATTTGCCGAGCGAGAGGTTCGGGGCCTGAGTCGGGTGGGGCTGGTAGCGGCGCAGGACGGCCTTGACACGTGCAAGCAGCTCGCGGTTGTCGAACGGCTTGCAGAGGTAATCGTCCGCGCCGAGCTCAAGACCAAGCACACGGTCAAAGACCTCCGTTTTGGAGGAGACCATGATCAGCGGCGTATTTGAGGTCCGCCGCAGCTCACGCAGAAGCTGGAAGCCGTCTACGCCCGGCAGCACCGCGTCGGTGATCACGAGATCCGGCTTGAATTCCGTGAACGTCCGCAGAGCCGCATGACCGTCCGAGACCGTCCTGGCGCTGTAAAGCTCCTGCGTCAGACAGAATGAGATCAGCTCGGCGTCGGACTGACAGGCATCGGCGATGAGAATTTTCTGCTTCGGCTGCATGGGGGCTCCTCCTTTTTGTATTTTGTATGCTGTCACACGAAACCTGATCATATATTTTAAGTATAATATGTGCCGTGTAAAGCATATTTTTTTGTATTATATAAATTCTACAATTGTAACGCCAGCGTCTCCCTCACCGAATTCACCCAGCCGGTATGACGCCACATGCTTCTGCCGCTTCAGATACTGGTGTACGGCCTTGCGCAATGCGCCGCTTCCTTTGCCGTGTACGATGCGTACCGGGGAGAGATGTGCGATATAGGCGTCGTCGAGGTATTTGTCGAGCTCCGCGACCGCTTCGTCCGTCGTCTTGCCGATCAGATTGATCTCGGCGCTGATCGAGTAGGACTTCGCCATCTTGACGCGGCTGCCGCCGGAGCGGGAGGATGCCTGCGGCTTGTAGGACGGCTCGTCATCAATCTTTTCAAGATCCGTCAGTTTGACCTGCGAGCGCAGGATGCCCATCTGCACGTACAGATTCCCGCGGGCGTCCGGCAGCGTGCTGACGGTGCCGTTCAGGTTCATGCTGAGAACGCGCACACTGTCGCCGATGCGCAGATCCTTCGCGGTCAGCTCCTTCTTCGGCTTCTTCGCCGTCTTCACACCCATATTTTTCTCGAGATTTGACATCTTCTCGCGCAGCTTCGTGCGCTCCTGTTCCATCTTGCGGGAGGCGTCAGACTCCTTGCCGAGCTTGTTGTACTTGCGGATCGTCTCGTCGGCGTATTCCTTCGCTTCGCGCAGGATCGCCTGCGCCTCCTCGCGCGCCTTCTGCATGACAGCGTCGCGGCTCGACTCGAGCTTGTCCTCCTTGCGTTCAAGGCGGGACTTCAGCTCCTCGATCTCACGGCGGTAGCGGTCGATTTCCTGCTGCTCCCGCTCGATCGTGGCGCGGCTCGACTCGAGGTTCGCAATTACATCCTCAAAATCCTCGTCCTGCGTCGTGAGGTGTTCGCGCGCTTCCTCGATCACGTAATCCGGCAGTCCGAGCTTCTCCGAGATCGCAAACGCATTGCTCTTGCCCGGAACGCCGATCAGCAGGCGGTAGGTCGGCCGCAGCGTCTCGACATTGAACTCGCAGCAGCCATTCTCAACGCCCGGCGTCGAGAGCGCGTAGACCTTGAGCTCACTGTAATGCGTCGTCGCGATCGTGCGGACGCCGCGGCGGTGCAGGTTCGCGAGAATCGAAATCGCGAGCGCAGCGCCCTCCGTCGGATCAGTCCCGGCCCCGAGCTCGTCAAAAAGGACGAGAGAGCGCTCGTCGGCCTGTTCCCAGAACGAGACAATATTTGTCATGTGTGACGAGAACGTACTGAGGCTCTGCTCAATACTCTGCTCATCACCGATATCTGCGTATACTTCGTCAAAAACGGCGAGCTCCGAGTGGTCGAACGCCGGAATATGAAGCCCGGCCTGACCGAGCAGCGTGAACAGACCGACCGTTTTGAGCGAGACCGTCTTGCCGCCCGTGTTCGGCCCGGAAATCACAAGCAGCGTGAAATCATCGCCGATGCGGATATCGACCGGGACAACCTTTTTCGGATCGAGCAGCGGATGGCGCCCCTTTTTGATGCGGATGCGCCCCTCCTCATTGAACTCCGGCTCCGTGCCGTTGTAGGAGCGGGAGAGCTGCGCGCGCGCAAAAATGAAATCCAGCTCCGTCAGAATCTGGACATTGTAGTCGAGATGCTCGGTCTGCTCCGCAGCCTGTGTGCTGAGGTTTGCAAGCACAATCTCGATCTCCTTTTCCTCCCGGATCTCGAGCTCACGCAGGTCATTGTTGAGCTTGACGACAGCCATCGGCTCGACGAAAAGCGTCGAACCGCTCGAGGACTGGTCGTGAATCATGCCCGGAATCTGTCCGCGGTATTCCGCCTTGACCGGAATGCAGAAACGTCCGTTGCGCTGTGTGATCACGGCGTCCTGCAGATAAGTGCGCGTTGGCCCGTTCACGAGGGAGCCGAGCTGTGCGCGGATCTTGTCATTCGCAAGCTTCATCGAACGGCGCACCTGACGCAGCCCCGGACTCGCGTCGTCGCTGATCTCCTCCTCGGAGATGATACAGCGGCGGATCTCATTGCACAGCGGCGTCAGCGGCTGCAGGTCGTCAAACATCTGCGCAAGACAATCCTCCTGAACTTCCTCATTGCCAACCGCCCGGTTGTTTGATTCGCGCGCCCACGCTTTGACACGCGACGTCGTCTCGAGCAGCTTGCAGATGCGCAGCAGCTCCTCGATATTGAGCGAGCTGCCGATCTCCAGCCGCCTGAGCGATCCCCGGATATCCGTCAGCCCGGAAAAGGAAACGCTCCCCTTCCTGCACAGCCGCGACACCGCATCCGAGGTCTCACGCTGCATCCTGCGGATTTCCGAAAGATCCGAGGACGGCACAAGCTCGCGGCAACGCGCCTTGCCGGGCTGGGAACCTGCGTAGTCGGTAAGCTTCTGTATGATTTTGTGGTACTCAAGTACCTTTAACGCTTTTTCATTCATGGTGATATCCCCCTTACGGACATTTTACATGATATTGGGAGAAATGCAACCTTTTGTTACGGCGCGAGTGTTTGTTGCTGTTGTGAAGAATTTTGAAGTTTACTAATAAGGGATTTTCTTCTATAATATATGGAAGCAAGGAAGCCCTCCGGGGCACATTTTTATTGATGGAAGATGGAGGAAAGGTATGAAGTTTATTGGGACATTTCACGAGGGAGACAAAATCAACGGGATTTACCTCTGTAAATACAGGCAGTCAGCGACAGCCAAGAACGGCAAGCAGTATGAGAACGTGGTTCTTCAGGACAAGACAGGCACAATTGATGCGAAAATCTGGGATCCGAATTCATCCGGCATCGGGGAATTTGAGGTGATGGATTACATATTTATCAACGGCGACGTCACGAATTTCCAGGGAACACTGCAGATGAGCATCAAGCGCGCGCGTCGCGCCGAACCGTCCGAGTATACGGCAGCCGATTATCTGCCCGTCAGTGAAAAGAATCTCGATCAGATGTACGATGAGCTGATGGGATACATGAAGCAGGTTGAGAATCCGTACCTGCAGAAGCTCATTCAGATGTATTTCGTGGATAACGCATCGTTTATCGACGCATTCAAGCAGCATTCCGCTGCCAAGACGGTGCATCACAGCTTCGTCGGCGGTCTGCTCGAGCACACGCTCGGCGTTGTAAAGCTCTGCGATTTTTACGTGAAGCAGTACCCGTATCTGAAAAAGGATCTGCTGTTCACGGCGGCGCTGTTCCACGATGTCGGCAAGCTCAAGGAAATCTCGAACTTCCCGCAGAACGATTATACGGACGACGGACAGCTCCTCGGGCATATTGTGATGGGCTGTGAGCTGGTCGGCTTCGGCTGCCGCCACATCAAAGGCTTCCCGAAGCGGCTGATGAGCGAGCTCCAGCACTGCATCCTCGCGCACCACGGCGAGCTCGAGTTCGGTTCGCCGAAAAAGCCCGCCCTCGCCGAGGCGATGGCACTCAATTACGCCGACAATACCGACGCGAAGCTCGAGACCATGCGCGAGATCCTGAAGAGCGCAGGAGACAACGCGGACTGGCTCGGCTTTAACAGACTATTTGACTCAAATCTGCGAAAAAGTTCAGAATATTGATGTGGAGGAGACGGAATGAAGAAGGATGATCTGCTTACGCTGGAGATAGAGGATCTGAGCAGCGAGGGCCTCGGGATCGGCCATGCGGACGGCATTGCATTGTTCGTGAAGGATACAGTGATCGGCGACGTAGCTGAGGTAAAGATTATGAAAATGAAAAAGACCTACGGCTACGCGCGCCTGATGCGTCTGATCACGCCGAGCCCCGACCGCGTCACGCCCCCGTGCCCGGTCGCGCGCCAGTGCGGCGGCTGCCAGATCCAGGCCATGAGCTACGAAGCGCAGCTGCGCTTCAAAGAAAACAAGGTCCGCAACAATCTCCGGCGCATCGGCGGCTTCGACAATCCGCCGCTGGAGCCGATCATCGGAATGGAGCAGCCCTTCCGCTACCGCAACAAAGCCCAGTTCCCGGTCGGCAGAGACCGCGACGGCCGCCTGACGGCAGGCTTTTACGCAGGCCGGACTCATTCGATCGTGAGTTGCCGCGACTGCCTGCTCGGCGCCGAGGTGAACCGGGAGATCCTTGACCTCGTGCTCGCCCACATGGAAAAATACCACATTCCGCCCTACGAAGAACAGACAGGCCGCGGCCTCGTGCGCCACGTCATGACGCGCGTCGCCCGCGCTACCGGCGAGATCATGGTCAGCCTCGTCATCAACGGCACCTCCCTCCCGCACGCCAGCGAGCTCGCGACACAGCTCGCCGCCATCCCCGGCATGACCAGCATCACCCTGAATATCAACAAGGAGAAGACCAACGTCATCATGGGCCGCGAGGTGCGTCCCCTCTGGGGCCGCACCTGGATCGAAGATGAGCTTGGCGGCGTGCGCTTCCGCATCTCGCCGCTGTCCTTCTATCAGGTCAACCCGGTCCAGACCGAACGGCTCTACGCAAAGGCACTTGAATATGCGGGACTCACCGGCATCGAGACAGTGTGGGATCTCTATTGCGGTATTGGCACGATCTCCCTTTTCCTTGCCCGCAGCGCCGGACGCGTCTACGGAGTTGAAATCGTCCCGGATGCAATCCGCGACGCGCGTGAGAATGCTGCACTTAACAATATTACGAATGCGGAGTTCTATGTCGGCCGCGCGGAGGATGTACTGCCTGAAAAGTACCGTACGGAGGGAATCCAGGCCGATGTGATCGTTGTCGATCCGCCGCGTAAGGGATGCGAGATGAGTGTTCTCGAAACCATGCTTGCTATGGCACCGAAGAGGATTGTGTATGTGAGCTGCGATTCGGCGACACTGGCGAGGGATTTGAAGGTGTTGTGTGGGGGTGGGTATGAGATGGTGAAGGGGGGAGCGGTGGATATGTTTGGGAATAGTGTGCATGTTGAGACGGTAGTTTGTTTGTCCCACAAAAAAGCAGATAGTTATATCACCGTAGATGTAGAGTTTGGCGAGGGTGAAGGCAAGATTCCGATGAGCCAGATTGCTGAGCGGGCTGCGAAGCACAAACCGAAGGAGCGGGTGACCTACAAAAAGATAAAAGAATACGTAGAAGAGAAATACGGCTTCAAGGTACATACCGCATATATTGCGGAAGTAAAAAGAGATTTAGGCTTGCCTATGTATGATGCGCCAAACGCAGTAGAAGAGTTGAAATATCCGCGAAAGCATCCCACTCAAATTCAAGTTGAGGCAATTAAGGATGCATTAAAGTATTTTGAGGTTATTTAGCATTATATATTTTAATATTATGAAGTTTTACATAGCCGTTTGTTTTTTATGCAAACGGCTTTTTTCATGTTCATAACTACAGGCCATTCCTTGTCTTTGGAATGGCCTTATTTCATTTCAAAGAAGAATACAGGAAGGGGATTTGCATGGAACTGAATGAAATGGAAAAGAGGATGCTCTTTCAAACCGAAGGGGATTGTCAGTCAAAGGTATTGGAGGAACTTTATATCACTATGCGCTACTCGAATAATTCCGGGCAGAGGGGAATAGCAGAAAGCCTGATGGGGAAACTGCGTGGCTTGTCCGATCAGGAGTGTATGGATGTGGTGCAGGATATTCAGGAGAACTATCGGCTGCCTTATCCGCCCCGGACGATTGGAGAAATGATTGCTGTGGCCAGGCAGCAATCCGGTGCAGAAAAATTGATGGGCCATGACATCATGGCGTTAGAGCGGTTTGATCCGGAAGTGAAGCACATGATCGTCTTTGATGTGCTGTCTGATGATGCCCCGGTCGGAGAGAAGGGAAATAAAATGCGTCTGTTTCTTACAGAGGCTGGCTATCAGAAATTTCTGGAGAGTGGGAGACGAGGGGAAATAAAACTGAGAAACCACGCGAAGGTCTCAGGCGGCCGTCTTCATTATGACCGCAGAGACCGCGCTTTGTAATGGAATAACCGAAGAAAGGAGGCTGTGAAATGGCTGTATTCCGGGTAGAGAAAACAAGGGATTTTACAGTTATGAGCAATCACCATCTGCGTAATACGGAGCTGTCTTTAAAAGCAAAGGGACTTCTCTCCCTGATGCTGTCGCTACCGGAGGATTGGGATTACACCACGAAAGGACTGGCACGCATTTGCAAAGACGGCGTGGATTCCATTGCCACTGCATTGAAGGAACTGGAACGGCATGGGTATCTCACCAGGCAGCGTATCCGCTATGAGAACGGACAGTTAGGCGATATTGAATATACGATCCATGAAAAGCCGATTGCCAGTGCAGAGCAGGATGGTCTGTCTGAACGGGAAAAACCAGAACGGGAAAATCCAAGACAGGTAAAACCAGAACAGGAGGAGCCAGAACAGGAGGAGCCAGAACAGGAGGAGCCAGAACAGGCAAAGCTTAAACAGGAAAATCCGGCACAATTAAATACTAATCCAAGAAGAACTAAGAAATCAAAAACGGATGTATCAAGAACACATCAATCAATCTATCCGGAAGAACCGGCAGCGTCAGGTGGCCAGGACGGGATTGATCGGATGGATATGGCAGAGGCTTACCGGGCAATCATTAAAGAGAATGTTGAATATGACATTCTGGTTTCCCGCTATGGGAAGGAGCGCATGGACGAGATTGTGGAGCTTATGCTGGAAACGGTGCTGTCAAGGCGTCCGTATATCCGCATCGCTGGCGACGACTTCCCACGGGAGGTTGTCAGGAGCCGGTTCCTGAAGATAAATTCCGGCCACCTGGAGTATGTTTTTGGCTGTATCGACAAGAACGTTACGAAGGTCAATAACATCAAGGCTTATCTGCTGGCGGCGTTGTATAACGCTACGACAACGATGGACAGCTACTACCGCGCAGAAGTTAATCACGATATGTATGGCTACCAGGTGCCGGAGAAAAGTATTCATGCGCTCAGGTGAAAGGAGGGAAGAGCACGATGGATTGTAAATTAGTGCCTGTATCATGGGTGGAGTAACGAAGGAACAGATTGAGCAGGCCAGGGAGGCAGACCTGTTTGCTTACTTGCAGTTTTATGAGCCGGACGTGCTTAAACGGGATGGATGCAATTACCGGCATAAAGAGCATGACAGCCTGGTTTACGTCAACGGGAAACGTTACTGGTATTGGAATAGCAGGGGCCGGAAAATCAATGCACTGGATTATCTGGTTGAAATTCGTGGATATAGCCTGGTAGATGCGGTAAACCGTCTGGTTGGTGGAGATTCCGGACAGGAACAGTCTTACCGGAAGTCGTGGGAGATGCGCGCACCGCCAAAAGAGGTAAAAAGAATACCATTCTTTCTGCCCAGGGCAAAACAAGGCGCATTTTTAGTAATGCCGTATTTGATGCGAAGAGGAATAAGTAACCGGGTAATCAGCCGATGCTTCCAGCTTGGGTTGCTTTATGAAGCAAACTATAAGGGGGAGGATGTCTGTGTATTTGTCGGGAAAGATGATGCAGGCCAGGCAAAGTTTGCTTGTATGCGCGGTATTACCGGGAGTTTGAGGCGTGATGTTGGAGGCAGCGATAAATGTTTCAGCTTTTGCCTCCCCCCTCAAAATCTGGGGAGTAAGCATGTGGCTGTATTTGAAGCGCCCATAGATGCGCTGTCCCATGCCACACTGCAGGAACTGGAGGGCTGGAAGTGGGACGGTTACCGCCTTTCTTTGGGTGGAACTTCCCCGGTAGCGCTTGTTTCATTTTTAGAACGGCACCCGGAGATCAGGCGGGTTACGCTCCACATGGATCATGATTTTGCAGGGATAAAGAATGCCAGGAAAATCAAAGCTATGCTGCATGGTGACAGGCGTTTTAAGCATATCCGGGTGGGCGTGAATCCTCCGCGCGTAGGGAAGGATTACAATGAAAAGCTTTTGCATACCAGGGAGCAGATCAAGGAGTATCATCAGCAACACTGCCGGAAACAGAGATCTATTTCGATGTAAGAGGATTGAACGGATACAAAAGATATTTAGGGAGAACCGCTTGGGCAGTGCTGGGAGTAATAGAAAAAAGCGGTGCCCGCTAATACAGCAGACACCGCCCTGGTGCTTAGAATTGGTCCAGAATGTCGTGATGCCCCACATCAATGAGGACAATGATCTTATCGCCCTCATAGTACCAGATAATGCGGATATCCATGTTGACGCTGCATTCAAACAGGTCTTTGGTTCCCTGGATACGTTTGGTACGGAGGGAGGGGTGCATGGGATTTTCAGCGAGCAGCAGCAGTTTATTTTTCAACTGTTTCCGCTCCTGCGCGGTCAAATCCTTAAAGTGTTTTGTAAACCGTTTGGTAAAGGTAAACTGATAAGCCATCAATCCTCCTCCAGTTTTGCAAACAATGCGTCTACGCTGTCAAAGACAGGCTGTTCGCCGGAGGCGATTTTAGCCTTTACCTCTTTGATCTCTCCGCGGAGTTCGTCAAGGTATTTTTTAGGGTAAACGACAACCGGAAGCATGTAAATAGCTCCATCCCGCTCAAAAATATCCAGCTTGTCACCTTCGGAAAGGCCCAGCTTGACGATGATCTCCTTCGGTATGGTGATCTGTGATTTCTGTCGTAATTCGGCCAGCATATAATCATCTCCTCTACTTTAAGGTGGAAAGTGAGAATATCTTACTTTCTTACTTATAGTATATCCGTTTTCCGGGGATTATACAAGAGGAAATGGAACCTTTTTCTAAGCCGGGCCAATCATAAGAAAAGCGGCCAGTTACAGGCCGCCTACCGTTTGCTATTGAGTTTTTTCATAATGCCGAGGATATGTTCCATTGATTTTGCGTCGAGCTTTTTGGCCTCTGCCATGAACTCCTGCAGCGCCTGCGGACAGGCATTTTCTTCATCGAAAAATTCACTGGGCGTAACGCCGAGGTATTCGCAGATATAGAAAAAAGACTGCATGGCAGGAAGTGACTTCTTATTCTCAATGTTGTTGATGTAGTTGTTTGCCTGGCCCAGCGACAGGGACATATCACGGGCAGATACACCTTTTAGCGCCCTGAGTTTTGCCAGGCGTTCCGGGAAAAAATCTTCATACATCATAGTCACCTCCTTTATGTAATAGATTGTACCTTACAAAAAGATAATATTCGCTAGAATAAAAAGGGCATTTATATTGACATGCTAGAATACACCTATTAAAATGTGTCGAAAAGGTAGCTTAAATCTATTACCCGGAAGCGTCAGATGGAGATGGAGAAAGGGGATTTGCCGCAGAATCGGGCCAGTGTTTAAAAAACGGTTACAGACAGCTTTGCGTGCTTTATAAGCAGGTTTTGAGAAAGTAAATAGAACATGAATATACAGCTCACTGAAACAGTGGGCATTTCTTTTCGGAAAAAGGAGGTATGTGATTTGAACGCACAAGTGATCGCCATATCGAACCAGAAAGGCGGTGTCGGCAAGACAACAACCTGTGTGAATCTCGGTATCGGGCTTGCACGGGCAGGAAAAAAGGTGCTGGTGGTTGACGGGGACCCGCAGGGGAGCCTTTCGATCAGCCTGGGGAATCCGCAGCCGGACAAGCTGCCGGTGACACTCTCGGACATGATGGAGAAGGTCCTGATGGATGAACCGATACGTCCGGGGGAGGGCATCCTGCACCACCCGGAGGGAATTGACCTTATGCCCGCGGATATCCAGTTATCCGGCATTGGCAGGAATATTTTTCGTGACAACGCTTCCTGCTCCAATCACTGAGTTATCACCAATTGTGATTCCAGGAACAATGATTGCACCTGCGCCTATCCAAACGTTTGTTCCGATGGTTACGCTTCTGTTATATTGGAGTGATCGAGCGCGCAGTTCAGGGGAAATTGGGTGATTGGCCGTTGCAATTGTTACATTTGGGCCAATCATGACCCTGTCACCAATAAAAATGTCTGTGTCATCAACAATAGTCAGATTAAAATTAACGTAGACATTATTTCCAAGATGTAGATATTTCCCCGCCCAGTTGGCTCTAAAAGGCGGTTCTATATAACATCCTTCGCCTATTTCTCCAAGCATCTTGTTCAGTAGTTCCGCACGCTTTTCACTCTCACATGGACGGTTTGAATTAAATTCATACATCAGTTCAAGCCTTTGGGTCTGGTCATTCATGATTTCTTTATCCATCGGGTCATAAACAAGGCCTGCTTTCATGCGTTCTTTTTGCGTCATGGTATTTTTCCTCCATAAAAATACTGATATTTGGGTACAAAATGGGATGAGGAGAGAGGTTTGATTGATTACCAGCAAAGGTGGGGGCTGTCGATAGAGGATATAGTCCGGTTATAGTACCGTTGACAGTTCCGCCCGCCTTTGTTGGTTAGCCTGTTTCGTTGTCAACGATCAGGCTGCGAAACCACTACAAGTTGTTATCTGGTGCCTGGCCGTCATGTGCCAGCCATTTGCATTCTGTGAGTTCCATGTGGGTAAAAGTAGCCAGAAAAGAGGAATCTTCCGGGCTGCAGGCATAGATGCCAAATGAAATTTCTCCCGTACCCTCCAGCAGATGGCAAATCCGAATCTGACGGTATGTAATACCATCTTCCGAGCATTCGATGCGGAAATCATCTTCCCGACGGCTCAGGCGATACCACATAGATTTTATATTGGCGTCAATTTCTGTTGTGGCCCAATCCGAATATCCGTGATTGGTTACTACACTTCCAAGATGCTGGAACTGGTCATTCTCATATTCGATAGAACCTTTGATCCAGTTCTCACTGTCCAGGTAAACGACAATTCCACACTGGTCAAACCGATGATTGCTTGCAAATTCCGTTTTAACAACGAACGAGAAAAACGGTTCGCTGGTTTTCATCTGAAGGACGGGCGCATTGTCATTGCGAAAATGGTAATAGGTTCTCTGCCATAAATCTGTATGCGGTTTTGTGGTAATCTCGATTTTTTCCGTGGAAATTCGGTAGTTTTCCGGCTCTCTTGTCCATTTTAATTTTGCAACATCGAATTTTATTCTGTATTCCTCCAGTATTTTTTCTTATCCTCTTCCGTAATCGTTCTCAGTACCCGGCACGGACTGCCTATGGCGACAACACCGGAAGGAATATCCCGGTTGACCACGCTG
>Ga0129308_1001886_pt1 | contig 19750 bp, 19 predicted proteins | sample L827metagenome_FD_94440 | JGI IMG/M metagenome (GOLD analysis project Ga0129308, IMG submission 94440) | Ring-tailed lemur group fecal microbial communities from Wisconsin, USA - L827 metagenome | ecosystem: Host-associated > Mammals > Digestive system > Large intestine > Fecal | place: USA... | reverse complement strand
TCCGTACCTGGGCGATGTGCTCCATGCACCCCTTGTCGATCTCCACTTCGTACCCGTTCCGGGCCACATTCACGACGTCTTCGATCTTCAGATCCACGCCGTTCAGAATTACTTTGTTCATATGTCATCTTCCTCCTTATCACATATTTCTATTTTATTGAATATCCATAAGTCCATTGAACGAAACTCCAGTATGACACGTTATGATTGTCAGGCCATCTTTTTAAGCCTTTGATTCAATCAGCGGTCCGAAGCAGGAATGGGCGGCACAGCAACTGATATACCAGCATCTGTACCAGCGCAACGCCGGCACACATCAAATACAGCAACCGGAAATTGCCCAAATCCACCAGCAATCCGGACGCAATGGAAGCAATGCTCATGCCAATATAATTGGCAAACACACGCATTCCTGAGTAAGTACCGCGCCTCCGGGGAGAAACCGACTGCAGCATAGGGCTATCCACACTGGTATACAAAACATTGCAAGTGCATGTGCGGAGAAAAACCATACCCGCAAACGGAATACCAGGGACAAACGCCATGGCTGCCAACGACAAGCATTGGAGCGTTAGGGCAACGCTGGAAATTCGATGCAGCGACACCCGGCAGACCAACATGGGAAGCAGCATCAGAACCAGACATCCAACGACAGAGTTCAGGGAAAATATTGCCCCTATCACGGAATCACTCATGTGGTGCCAGAGCCGAAGTACCAGGTTCAGCATTCCGGTGGCGAAAGACAAAAGTCCAAAGGTCAGGCAGCCGTAGATGAGATAACACTGTATTTTCCTGCTTCCCAGCAGTTCCAAAAAGACCTCTTTGCCGGCTCGCTGTTCTTTTTCTTCTGCCCTGACCTGGCGAGGCATACTTCCACGCAGCAGGGCCAGCATCCAATAGACCGCAGTACAAATCATCAGGATATACCGATAGGGATCCTCCTGATCTTGAAACAACGGCAGACACACACTGCACAGGCCGTTTCCAATGATACTGCCCAAAAAATAGAACACCAGCACCAGATTATACCCATATTGACGCTGATCTTCCCGTACCAGGCTCAAGGGCAGGTTATACTCCATCGACATTGCGCAGGCCAATCCGGCGCAGTATATCCCGTGTCCCAGATAAAACAGAGGCAGCCAGCGCACGCAAGCGATCAGCAGTAATGCAGATCCCATCAGCAGCATGCCGGAAGCCATGACAAAGGGGTACCCTTTTTTGTCTCCCACACGGCCCACAAAAAAGGAAGTCACAGCGGTGACCAGATAGCCCAAGCACAGCAAAATGCCGATCTGCGACTCGCTCATACCGCAAGCGCTCAGATGAAAATTAAGGGCAATGGTCCAGGCTCCGACGCACAATCCGAAAAACAGTTCGCTGAAAATACATAGTTTCCCCAGCCTGGACAAATCCTGAAATCTTGTTTGATCTCTTTCCATACCTTTTCCCATATTGGTGGAACAGCTTCCACCACCCCATCGCCCTTCCGGCCGTGTTTCAGTCATACAAGGAGATACCAGGACAACCTACGTGGGTTCCGGCGGCGCTCCGGGTATCTCCTCCTATGTTCCAACGCTCACGCGGAACGGTAAACTTACTTCGCCGCAGCGTCAGCGGTTCTGGCGTTCACCGCCGCCTGGAACGCCGCACGGTCAGGCACGTACTTATTCTTGCCCCAGCCGCGGATACCGCCCTGCACCTTGTTGTTATAGAACATACCAAAGCCGGTATAGCCGCAGAGAATGGTCACGATGGGGACGATATAGCCCCACACGTAATAGGGAGCAAAATCCATCGTGGTCATGCCGAACAGGTTGGACATGTAGGCACCGCCGCTGGTCCAAGGGGCCAGACATTGAACGACGACAGCCATCTCACACACACGGGACAGGACCTTGCGGTGCATATTCCAGTCATCATAAGCAGAACCAAAAGCGGCGCTGGTCAGGATGTAGGCGCCATAGGAGTTACCGGTCAGGTAGCACAGCAGCATGGTAGTGATGGTGGACGATGCCACCACATTGCCGGGGGAGGAGATAATACCTTTAAAGTGGTATACGATCGTCTCCAGAGTCTTAGTCTCCCGCAGGACGCTGCCCAGCGGCATACCGCAGATAATAATGGTGATGACGCTGGTCATGGAGTTAAGGCCGCCCTTGCCCAGCATGGAGTCCACGGCAGCCACTCCAGTATCCAATTTCAGCCCGCCGGCCAATGCGGTACAAATCTCTTTGAAGGTAAATCCCTGGGTCAGCGCAAACAGAACACCAACGGCAATGGCGATACCCAGAGCCTGGATCGAACCCATCTTTTTGAAAATGCAGAAGCCCAGAACCACAATGGGAATCAGCAGAAGGGGATTGAGCCAGAAGTTCTGGTGCAGCGCGGTGGACAGTTCAGTCAGAGCGGACATATCCGCAGAGGTGCCGCCATACTTCCAGCCCATCACACCGTAGATGATACAGGCCAAAATCGTGGAGGGAACAACCACAAAGACCATGGAATGTACGTGCTCCATCAATTCAGTCTCAGCAGCCGCCGCTGCGCAGTTGGTGGACTCCGAGATGGGGGACAGCTTATCACCAAAGTAAGCACCGGTCAGGATAGGTCCTACAATCATGGGGCCGGGAATGCCCATGGTGGTACCGATGCCAAACAGAGCCAACCCCACTGTACCTGCGGTAGTCCAGGAGCTGCCGCAGCAGACAGACAGAATACAGCAGGCGATACAGGTCATAGGAAGGAAGAATCTGGGCACGATGATCTTAATGCCGATGCTGATCAGGTAGGGAACCACACCGGCTGCACACCAAGCAGCAATCAGCATACCGATCATCAGATTGATGATCATGGCCAAGGAACCTACCCGGATACCGTCCATCAGCATGGCCTCGATCCGGTTCCAGCTGAAGCCCAGGTAACCGGCAAAACAGCAGGACAAAAACAGACAAATAGAAAGGGCAATCTGAGCGGAGATCTTCTGAAACAGAATCAGCCAAACCAGCAGAGCCAGGATTACCGCCACCACCAGCACAGCTTCTCCAAACTTAGGGGCACGTCCTACGCGGTCTTTTTTCTCAGACACCGTATAGAATATTTTCTTTTTTTCCTGTGACACACAAATTCCCCCATTTTCAAATTGTAGGTTATGCTTTCGTCAATCTTACAGACCGGCGTGCAGCACCTCGTCGCCTTTTTTAGCCAGCGCTACCATTTCCTCGGCCTCCTCCACAGAGGTGATGCAGGGCATCAGCTGTCCGCAGACCTCCCAGGGAAATACCGTGTGGAACCATCTGTACATACGGGTCAGATAGCCGAACCAACTCCACAGCAGATCCTTGAGATCCTTTTTGTTGTCGATCGTGTCAAAGCTCTCCACCACATGGTTATAGAAGCGCCACGCCTTGGGTACATTGAACCAGGCTGCGGGAGCTCCGTTGGGGTCTTCGTCACCCAGCAGCTTGCACTTGCGGTAATAAGTAAAAATGAACATCTTCTTGATGTGCTCCACATCAAAGGAGTCATCAGCCAGAGCTTGATAAAACAGGGGCTCAATGATATAGGGGCCAAGACCCTGAAGCTCCGAAACCTGGAAAAACATGTTGCCAAAGTAATTGCCATGGGCGGCGCCGGCCCGGCCGGGGAAGTATCCCTTTTTGCTCAGCGTAACTTCAATCGGCTCATCCAGCCAGATAGCGTCCAGTTCCTTTTCGATCTCGTCCTTGACCTCGGTCCAGTGCATTGCCATGTCAGTCATCCTCCCTCTTAACCTTCAGAACAGCCAGTTTGTGGAAAAAGTAAGTATGATTCCAGACATCCTCGCCGGCCTTCACAAAAGTGTCCATGTACTCGTCATCCACCTGGGCGGTGACTGCTCCCGCGATGCTGGGTTCGGTACAGAAACCGTAAACCACATACAGCTTGGTCCCGGACCAGAGCAGGTTCCCTTTCTTCAGAGAGGTGTAACCCACTTTATGCCGTCCAATGGGATTGGCCAGGTGGGACTCGGTATTCGGGCTTCTGCTGGGGCGGCGGAAAGCCGGAAACGAGAATCCGGTGGACAGTGTGTTGTGGCAAATCAGAGACTGTTCTTCCTTGGCAAATTCCCACAGGCTTTCACACAGTTCCGGCTCCTCCTCCTCTAAAAGCGTTGCCTTCACAACGCTTCCGTTGGGAAAGCTCAATTGAATTTTCTTCATGACAATTTCCTCCCACATGACTATTGTGTCTGTCAACCGCTGCGCTCCATCCGCTTAGCTGCCAAAGGGAAACACCTCAGACACCCCAGCGATTTCAACGCTCTATGCTGCTGATTATGCGTGACACTGAGCTTGTGTCGAGAATAGCCTATTTTTCTTCTTTTCGTCAATTAGTCAAAATGATGTCATTTGCCTGCGCGCAACTGAAAACCGATCCCAAACATATTGCTTTTCTCCGGTGGTTTTTCGCTCAAATACTCCAAATCAGAAAGAGCCTGATGGTATTTTCAGGATTTACCGCCCCTGGATACGTCCGCACATGGCCCGCAAATGATTTATATATTTTTACCAAAGAAAAAAATCCCTATAAAAAAATAAAATAGGCCGGATTTTCCCATAAAATTTTGATATTCTACAGAGAAGATACAAACTTTTGACACGATTTCAGCTCATTTTATTCCGTCTTTCTATTTTCCCATTCATCTGCTATAATATTGTTACAGTGTTGTGTTGCACGATCAATAGGGGGGAACAGCTGTGGAGTTTAAACAATTAGAATCGTTTATTACTGTTCTGGATATGCAGAGCTTTTCAAAAGCCGCGGAAAAGCTTTTTGTAACGCAGCCCACTGTCAGCACACAGATCGCAACTCTTGAGCGTGAATTGGACACGCAGTTGTTGATTCGCTCCTCCAAAGATATACAGCCTACGCGGGAAGGCCGTATTTTTTACCGCTATGCCAAAGAAATATTGGATAAGCGAAACCAGGCTTTGTTATCGTTTCAGAACTTAAAAAATCCCATAGGCGGTGTCATTACCATCGCCGCTTCCTCCATCCCCATCCGGCACTATTTGCCCCCGCTGATCGCCGCTTTTCAGCGGCAGGTGCCCAGCATTTCTTTCCGGGTCTATTTGTACGACAGCGTAGAGATCATTGAAACCCTGTCAAACGGGAAAATAGAGATCGGGATGACCGGGATCTATGTACCGTCTTCTATCTGTGACAGCCAGTGCATGGCTTATGACCGTTGGATCGTCATCACTCCGAACAACACACATTATCGAAACCTGATCAACTCCCGCTCCTTCTCTCTGTCTTACATCACACAGGAGCGCTTTATCTGCCGGGAGCGGGGGTCCGCCACCCGGAAGGATATGGACCATTTTCTCGTCCAGTTAGGGATAGACCTGGGAAAAATCAACATCATTGCCGAGATCGACGATACGGACAGCATCATAGAAATGGTGGCCCAGGGAGTAGGCATTTCCATCGTTTCCCAGCGCGCGGCAGAAAGCTATTGCCAGCACGGGAAAATCCTGTCTGTCGATTTTGAAAAAATCATTCCTTCCCGGGAAATTTATCTCGTCCGCAATCAAAACATTGCGCTTTCTGTTCCCGCGCAGAGGTTTTATGACTTTGCTCTGAAATTTTATCAGCAATAGCCGCTTTTCATGTTTCATCGACGCCGGCATACGGCTTGCCGTCCATTGAAACGCAAACGTATGTGCGTATAGAAAAAGTCCTGAAATTTTTCATTTCAGGACTTTTTCTTGTCGTTTGTCTGGTTATGATTAGGGGTACAGCTCAGCCGCCTGTACTGACGGCGGCTGAGCTGTACCCCTAAAATCTGAATATTATTGTTCCGCTTGTGTATCACCAAATAAGATGCGCAGATAATCCCTGCGGCCATATAAAATACGGTCTACATATACATTCATTTCAGAGACACGATAAAAAATCAGATCATTGCCTGAAATGAGAAAGCGATAGTCGCCGTCCACATTGGCAATCGATGCAAGCAGCGCACCCATTGCTGAAAAGTTTTCCAACTGATCAACCGCATCCAGAATAGCATGGACGACTCGCTCCGCAGCGGAAGTATTACACAAATCCGTCACGATATAATCCCAAATATCGTCTAAATCCCGACGGGCCTCAACGGCATAGTGGATTTTATTCTTCATTGGCTCTTACGCGGAAATGCGCCCTCATATCTTCCGCGGTCAGCCAGCCTTCCTGCTCGCCGGACTTGCGGCCCTTGGCAAGCTCGTTCATCAGCCGAATGGTCGCCTGTGTTCTTTCATAGTCCCGCATATCCACAATGGCATATCTGCCTCGTCCATTCTTTGTAAGAAAACAGGAGCACCAACAGCCACATCGCGCAATACTTCGGTGTAATTTCGGAGGTCAGAAAGCAGATACAGAATCAGACGGCACGTCCGGCTGCTCTGGCTCCACTGACGGAGCGGGAGTATGAAATCGTGGGGCTGCCGGCCGAACGTCTGTCTCACCGGGAGATTGCAGAAAAGCGGTTCCTCTCCGAGGGCAGTATCCGGCAATGCATCATCCTATTTATTCTAAACTTCATATTGAGGGAGACACCCGAACCAAGAGAAAGCAGCTGTCTGAGCTATTCCCGCAAAAGACCTAACCTTTGGTTAATGTTTTTTTCATTGAATCCACCGTATACTGTTTGTACGGTGGATTTTTACCTTTGGAAAATGCCAGAAAAGGGGGTACACATTTGGAACGAAGATATCTTACCGCCGTCGTGCCGTTACAGGATCACATTTTGCAGGTAGATTTCGTGTCTGGGGCCCGTCTGCTGCTGGACATGAAACCGTATTTGGACAAGATCCGTTTCCGGCCGCTTGCCGACCCGCAGGTGTGGAACAGCGCCGTGACCAACGGCATTTTTGTCCGCTTTGGCAATGTGGAGTTGAGTCACGATGAACTGCTGTCCATGGCGGAGCGGGAGCACGATCCCCAAAATCTTTATAAAGATAAATGAGAGGAGAAACGAACATGAAAAATTGGAAAAAATTCATAAGCTTTTTGCTGGCGCTGGTTATGTGCCTGGGTCTGGCGGCCTGTGGAGGAGGCAGCGAGGACAATCCCGAGGAAAATAAACCTGTGCAGGAACCAACGGAACAAAACGATGAGATCACCCTTGAGGATCTGGAGGGATTCTGGTATCCGGAAAGCGGGATCGGTTCGACCACGTCGGTCCTGACCAGCGTTTATATCGATGGGACGGCCGGGACCTGGCAGGAATATGACCAATATGGTGATCCGACCGAATACACCGGAGCCGCTTACACCGACGGAACGACCCTTACCCTGGCGGATGTGACATTGCTGTGGGAAGTAGAGGACGTGGAAATCCCGATCGGCGATGTAAATACACTGTTAGACGATACCGGGGAGGTCTACTGGATCAAGGGCGAGCCTGACTTCAAGGAGAAGCTGGCTCTGACGAACGTCTTCGGCAATTGGTATTACAGGGGCGATCACACCTCGGAGTTCCAGACGGTCCTGACGCTGAATGAGGACGGAACATACACCTGGACCAATCAGGAAGATGGGACCTATACCTGTGGGGAAGTGGATATCTCCGTCACAGATGGGAATACAAATGAGACGAGAATCGAGCATCGCGAGGAAGTCAAGCTGTCCGGTGGTTTTATGGGTACCTCCTTCTATGTGGTGAACGACGGACAGGTCCTGGTGGAGTGGTCCAAGGTCAACGAGGGGAACGAGTTTTATGTTCACGAAAGTGCTCTGGAGAACGGAGAGATTTTTAAGCTGTACCGGATCACGGACGGAAACGACTACTGGGGTTCGAAATATGCGCTTCAGTTCCTCCGGGAGAATGGCCTGTATCGCAACTACTTCAATGGAGCCCAGGATCCGGAGCACGGGACGTGGGAGCTGTCCGATGATACGATAACCATCATCTGGGATGACGGCGAGACGGATGAGGCAACTTTGAACCCGGATGATCCGGCTTCGCTTACGCTGAGCTCCACCGGCGAAACCTTTGCGAAGCTCTTTTAAAAGGGCCCCAATGGTCTGCGCCGCCGCGATGGGCAGATGCAGTGGTTTCCATTGACCGGGAGACTGCTGATGTCAGGCAGTCCAAATCTTCCGGCGGCAGCGGAAGCGGCGGCAGTGTCTTTCTTGATCAAAAAAATATCTTGAAGGCAATCATTCGAAAGGAGAAATTTTATGAAGCGAAATCGAATCATTTCGGCGCTTCTGGCGTTTTTTCTGGTGTTTTCGCTTTGCGAGGTGTCTGCGCAGCCCGCATATGCGACAAAGGCGAGCGATGTGGGCATCTCGGTGAGCAAACTGACGAGGACATATAACAATGACACCGGCAAGTACACCCTGAAGGTCACGCTGAATAATGGCAGCTACTCTATTGTGAAAATGAGCGCTTACCTCTATAATGCAGACGGCAAGCGCTTAGTAAGCTGGACCAACGATGACCAATACTACAGGGTCAGTCCGACCTCGTCAAGCACCCTGGGTTGTACCGTCAATTTTTCCAAGTACTCGAGCAGTTCCTATACTTTCGTCCTGCAGGCGAATGTTTCCACCCTCTACAACAGTGTGAAGGGCGCCTGGGAGGAACCTGTCTTCAAATGGAAGTGGACCATCAAGAAAGAGGATGTAAGCGGCCCGTCTATCAGCTTCAAGTCGGCGACGCTTCGTACCTTGGATGATGGACGTGTTGTTCCCCGTATCAACATCAAGTGCACCAACATCAAGGGGCAGTCATTGAGGATGTACGTCTATGACGGAAGCGGCGAACTCGTCTACAAATCGAAAGAGGGACCGAAGCGTTCGAGCAACTCTGAGACCGCTTGGTTCTCATGGGGCGGCAAGGCTGACGGTCAGCAGTACCCCGACGGCAACTATACCGTTAAGATAGTGTCCTCCGGCGGACTGAAAATTTCAAAAAAGTTCTACTTAGACTTCCCATATAACAACAAATAGAGGAGGTGTACGCAATGAAGCGAGTCAAAGTATTCCTGGCGGCGCTGCTGTCGCTGTCCCTGCTGTTGGCAGGCTGCGCATCCACGCCCGCGCCGTCTGATGCGTCCAAGAGCAGCGCCACACCTGCGCCCGCGCCGGAGACCCCCTCTCCTGACGATGGTGCGTGGAAGACCGTATGCGGCAACTATGCGTGGGACGAAAGCAGTCAGTACACCAACTCCCTACTCTCCTTGATGTGGCTTGACGATGGCTGTGTGCTTTTCGAGTTCGAGCTTATGGAGGGCAGCGAGGCAGAGGACAGCGCGACCCTGCTGACCGTATCCGGTGTGCTGAATGTGCAGGAGGACGGCAGCGGCCTCTATGAGACGGCCAGCGAAGACGGCGAGAGCCACCTGACGATCGGCTTTGATCTGTCGGAGGACGGCCAGTTCGTGACCGTGTCCCACGAGGGTGCGCTGCCCATCTCCCCGGACGGCAACTATGTTTTCACCGACAGCGGCATGGAGGTTTCCGACTATTCGGCGACCGAGCTTGTGCGCTATCTGCCCACCGCCGCGACCAGCCTCAACGCCAATCTCGGCGCGTACACCCTGAACTATCCGGAATCACTGGTGTCCGGCTGGTTCTACCCGACCGACGCCACGTTTGATGACGGCGGAGCCTATCTCGCAAGGTTCATCGTGGCAAAGGACCTCAGCGCCGTGTTCCGCGTGGACGACGATATCGAGCCGGTGCTGATCTACGGCTCGGCCCAGCCGATGATGGACGCGGAGATCTGGCCGGAATTCGAGGATGAGGAGTTTGAAGGCAGCGAGGATGAGCCGGTTGGGGAGCTTTCTTACGACCCCTATCCGGTGGTGTCTGTCGGCGCGGATAACGGTACCTTCCTCATGGTTGGAGAGACCACTACGCTGTCGGTCGAACTGCCGTGGGATCTGCCTTTCACGCTCGAAGCCAGTTCTGCCGATCCCTCGATCGCGGATGTGGATGAAAACGGCGTCATCACCGCCGTCTCCTCCGGCGAGACCTCGATCACTGGTACGCTGACGATCGAGGACGGCGTTAAGGAGTTCGAGATCATCATCAACGTGCTCGACGAGGAAGTGACCGGAGAGTGATGATATCCCGGCGCCCATTTCCCAACATGTGCGAACCGCAAAACTGTTGACGAGAGTGATCTCATATCAACAACAAAGGCAAAAGAAGAAACATTAGCGAAACTGGCATTTGAGGGGGATATGGTTTTGGCTCCTGTCAGCATATCCCCCTCTGACATCCCCTATATGGGATCGGATTTCTACCTTGCCCATGACGATGTGCGGGGCGATAGGGAAAACCGTTTGACCGGGGCAGATCATACCGTGCGGTCATTTTAAAAACACCATGCTTTATCGGCGGTTTTGAGAACATCAAGGCCGCCGTTTCTTTTCCTCTGGCTCAAATTTTGCTGCTTTCATCCATCCTTTCGCGCGTCAACGCCCGGACTGCCGCCAGGATCAGCTGCCGTCCCTGCTCTGGACAGGCCCGGTAAAGGCCGGCAATCTCCTGGAGCTCAACCGCCACCTGCTCGCTGGCCGGATCAAAGATGGCATCGAAAGATGCGCCAAGCGTTTTCACCAATGCAGACAGGGCATTTTCCCAATCGCTGCTTGGCTCGTTGATCGCTGACGCTGAGACAAAATGTCTCGAGGTTCAGCGCCGGGCTGGATATTGCGGCTATCGCCGCATAAAGCAAAAACCTCACTCCCGAAGGAGTGAGGTTTTCGTTCACGATCTCTTTGTGATGGTGGAGATAAGCGGGATCGAACCGCTGACCTCTTGAATGCCATTCAAGCGCTCTCCCAGCTGAGCTATACCCCCATATTTACTTTTCCATAGGATTTTACATCCAGCACTCAAGTGCAGGTGTTATTATACCATATTTCTCTCTCTTGTCAACCCCTAAAATTTCTTTTCTTTCCGTGTTATAATAGAATCATACGCACAGGTTCTCGTCCGCCAAACTGTTAGATTGAGGAGGTATGCCGGGCATGCCCGGCAAAGGACTATGGGATATTTTCCTTTTTTTATGGAGCTGGACGGCCGGCCGGGACTCATTGTCGGTGGGGGGACCGTGGCCCTGCGGAAAGTACAGAAGCTGCTGCCCTACGGCCCCCGCCTCACGGTCGTCTCCCCCCATATCCTGCCGGAGCTGGAACAGGTCCCGGGGCTTATTCTATCCCGGCGTGAGTTTTCTCCCGACGATCTGGCGGGCGTCTTTTTTGCGGTCGCGGCCACCGACGACCAGGTCCTCAACCGCACAGTCTCCGCCCTGTGCCGTGCGCGCAATATCCCGGTAAACGCAGTGGACGACCGGGACGCCTGCACGTTTCTGTTTCCCGCCCTGGTCAAGCGCGGCGGCCTGTCTGTGGGGATCTCCACCAGCGGCGCCAGCCCTACCGCCGCCATCTGGCTGAAGGAGCAGATAGACGCGCTCCTTCCGGAGGGCTTTGACCTCATTCTGGACTGGCTGGAGGAGCAGCGCCCCCGCCTGAAATCCCTCCTGCCTATGGAAGCCCAGCGTTCCCGCCTGTTTGCCGGTTTATTCACCGCCTGCCTGGAGCAGGGCAGGCCGCTGACCGAAAGAGAATTTTTGGAACTGCTCCAGGAGGAGGGATTGAAATGACCGCCGGATACGTCTATCTCATTGGCGCGGGCTGCGGTCCCGCCGACCTCATCACCTTGCGGGGCATGGAGCGCCTCAGCCGCTGCGACGCCGTGGTCTATGACGACCTTATCGACTCCAGGCTGCTGGACCTGGCCCCACAGGGGGCGCAGCGCGTCTACATGGGCAAGCGGCATGGGCGGCACTCCGCCCCTCAGTCCGAGATCAACGAGATGCTGGTCTCCCTCGCCCGGGAGGGCAAGCGAGTGGCCCGTCTCAAGGGCGGAGACCCCTTTGTCTTCGGCCGGGGCGGCGAGGAGGTTCTGGCCCTCCAGGCCGCCGGCATCCCCTATGAGGAAATCCCCGGCATCTCCTCCGCCATCGCGATCCCCGCCCTGGCTGGCATCCCCGTCACCCACCGCGGGATCAGCCAGAGCGTCCACATCGTCACCGGACACACCGCCCGCACCCCTGACAGTCTGCCGGACCAGTTGGGCCCGCTGGCCAAGCTGGATGGGACTCTGGTGTTTCTCATGGGGCTGAGTCGGCTCTCCGCACTGGCAGACGGGCTGATAGCAGCCGGGAAAGCGCCCTCCACCCCGGCTGCGGTCATCTCCGGCGGAAACGCCCCCCATCCCGCCACGGTGCGGGGCACGCTGGGTTCCATTGCCCAAGCGGCCTGCGCAGTACAGCCCCCCGCCGTCATCGTGGTGGGACCGGTGGCGGCCATGGACCTATCCCCTACCCCGTCCGGCCCTCTTGAGGGCGTACGGGTGGGCATCACCGGGACCGCCGCTGTCACCGGGCGGCTGGAAGCGGCATTAACCGATCTGGGCGCCGCGGTGGTCCAGGCCGAACGCACCCTGCTGCGGACACTGGAACCGGACCTCTCTTTCCTGCGCGACGAAAAAAAACGCTGGCTGGTCTTTACCAGCGCCAACGGAGCGGAACTGTTCTTCCGGCTTCTGCGGGAACAGCAGGTGGACCTGCGCCGGCTCCACCCCTGTAAATTCGCTGTCATAGGGGCTGCCACCGGGGCTGCCCTGGCCCGGCACGGCTTCCAGCCCGACCTGTGCCCGCCGGAATACACCAGCCGGGGGTTGGGGCTGGCGCTGCGGAAGCAAGCAAAACCGGAGGAAGAACTGCTCCTCCTCCGGTCTCTCCAGGGTTCTCCCGTCCTTCCCGCCCTGCTGCGGGAGCAGGATCTCGACGTTCGGGAAATCCCCCTCTACGATTTGCAGCCAGACCCCGGTCTGACCTCCTGTGAGCTCTCCCAGCTGGATTACCTCACCTTCTCCAGCGCCAGCGGCGTGGAGCTGTTCTTCCGGCGGTATGGCGGGGTCCCTGCCCGGGTCAAATGCGTCTGCATCGGGGAAATCACGGCACAGGCGCTGCTGGACCGGGGCGGCCCCGTCCCCCTGGTCCCCGGGGACACCTCCGTACAGGGAATGGTTCGGGCTATCCTGGACGACCGCGCTTAGCGCTCCGGATAGAGAATGTCGGCCAAGTTTTGGTATGCCTCCCCCCAGCGGGCGTTGGGCTTCAGATTATACAGCCGGTGGTCCATCACATGGTAGCGCCCCTCTTTCACGGCGGTGAGGCTCTGCCAGGCCGGGTCCGACAAAAGGGTCCGGTCCAGCGTCTCCTGGGCGGCGGTGGGGTCCGCCCCCTGGAGGACCACAAAAATGAACCGGGGATCGGCAGCCAGAATGGCCTCCATGCTCAGTTCCTCCAGCAGGCCGGTCTCGCTGTCCGCCACGTTGACGCAGTCCAGATCGGCCAGCATCTCCCCCAGCACACTGTCCTGACTGTTTTTCACCTTGCAGCTGGAGCCCGTGGCCCGCACATAGAGCACCGTGGGCCGGCTGCCATCCGCCCGGTCAATGGCCGCCTGACGCTGCTCCTCCAGGTCCTGGCCGTATTTCACATAGTTCTCCCGCTGACCGGTGATCTGAGTGCAGACGTCCAACATCCGGAGGTAATCGCCAAAATCAGCCACCTTAAAATAGGCCACGTTGAGGCCGCTGCCCTCCAGAGCCTCCAACAGGTCGACCTGGGCCCCGGTGTTGGCGCTGGCCAGGACCAGATCGGGCTGGGAGGCCAGCAGGAGCTCCAAATTGGGCTCCTTGATCTCTCCCAAGTCGGCCACTGTCTGGTCCAGTCCCAGGTCGAAGCTGGTCCAGGTATCGTGGGCCGCCGCCACCAACGTCTCTTTTCCGCCTGCCAGACACCAGATGTCCGCAAAGCTGCCGATCAGCGCGGCCACCCGCTTCGGCTCGTCCACCGTTACGGTACGGCCCAGATCGTCGATAAAATTCACGCCTGTTTCCTCCGCGGGACCCGCCTCCGCAGGCCCCCCGCAGCCCGTCAGCAGACAGAGCGCCAAAAGCAAAGACCAAAGTTTTCTCATTCTGTTCTCCCTCTTTTCCACCGGTTTCTATGTAGTGTGCCCTGCCGGCGGCCTTTCTAACGTCCCGGCTCCCGTCATGATCTGCCGCGGCCCCGATATATTTGCGTTGCGGAAAGAAAAGAAAAACCTGTAACTTTTCAGTTACAGGTTTTCTTGGTGGAGATAAGCGGGATCGAACCGCTGACCTCTTGAATGCCATTCAAGCGCTCTCCCAGCTGAGCTATACCCCCATTTTATTGCCGCGCCGAAGTTTCCGTGTCGCTCAGCGCAAGTAGTATCTTATCAGATACTGTCGAGTTTGTCAATCCTAAATTTTAATTTTTTCATTTTTGTTTCTCATCTGAAAAAACCGCCGCAGCTTTCGCTGCGGCGGTTTACGGCTTAGTAGAACTTCTTGCGGTTCTTGCGGGCAGCCTCAGACTTCTTGCGGCGCTTGACGCTGGGGCTCTCGTAATGCTCACGCTTACGGACCTCGGCCAGCACGCCGGACTTGGCGCAGCTGCGCTTGAAGCGCTTCAGGGCGCTCTCCAGAGACTCGTTCTCTCTGACACGGACTTCAGACATTTATATTTCCCTCCCTCCGGCGCGGCGGGGCGTCCCCTGCCACGTAAGGGCCATATTTATGGCTTTAACAGTGATATTATATTCATTTTTCGCCGCTCTGTCAAGAGGAGATTTATGAACGGGGTGTAAATTACGCCTGGGGCTTGAAAATCAGGCTCACCAGCTTGCCCTTGACCGCCCCACGAAATATATTTCGTGGGGCCCCCTTTGGTTTTTAATGCTCGGGCGAAGTCAATTCGCCCTGCGCAATTCTCCGCTTCGCTTCGAATTTACGCGCCACCCGGTGCGCCGCGCTTTCGCGCGGTCGTGTTCAAGGGCAGATCAGGCCTGGGGCTTAAAAATCAGGCTCACCAGCTTGCCCTTGACTGCCCCACGAAATATATTTCGTGGGGACCCCTTTGGTTTTAAATGCTCGGGCGAAGTCAATTCGCCCTGCGCAATTCTCCGCTTCGCTTCGAATTTACGTGCCACTCGGCGCGCCGCGCTTTCGCGCGGTCGTGTTCAAGGGCAGATCAGGCCTGGGGCTTGAAAATCAGGCTCACCAGCTTGCCCTTGACCACGATGGACTTCACCAGCTTCATGCCCTCCGCCAGCTTGGCCACCTTGGGATCGGCCAGGGCGGCGGCCACGATGTCCTCGCCGGAGGCGTCGGCGGGCACCACGATATTGGCCTTTACCTTACCGCTGACCTGGACGGCCATCTGGACGGTGGCGGTGACGGTCTTGGACTCGTCATACTCGGGCCAGGGCTGGAGGCAGACCTGGCCGCCGTAACCGGCCATCTCCCACAGCTCCTCACACATGTGGGGCGCGAAGGGGGACAGCATCAGCAACAGAGCCTTCATATCCCCCCGGCTGGCGCCGTTGGCATAGAAGTCGTTGACCAGGGCCATCAGCGCGGCGATGGCGGTGTTGAACTTCATGGCCTCGATGTCCTCAGACACCTTCTTGATGGCCTTGTGGACGGCCACCTCGTTGACCTTGGAATACTCATCGCCCACATGCTCCTGCTCGGTGGCCAGGTTCCAGACGCGGTCCAGGAACCGCTTGCAGCCCTTGACAGCGTTGGCGGACCAGGCGGCGGCCTTCTCAAAGTCGCCGATGAACATGATATAGGTGCGCATGGTATCGGCGCCGTACTGCTCGATAATGTCGTTGGGGTTGACCACGTTGCCGCGGCTCTTGGACATCTTCTCGCCGCCCTCACCCAGGATCATGCCGTGGGAGGTGCGCTTCTGGTAGGGCTCCTTGGTGGGCACCACGCCGATGTCGTAGAGGAATTTATGCCAGAACCGGCTGTACAGCAGGTGGAGGGTGGTGTGCTCCATACCGCCGTTGTACCAGTCCACGGGGGACCAGTACTCCAGAGCCTCCTTGGAGGCCAGCTCTTTGTCGTTGTGGGGGTCCATATACCGCAGGAAGTACCAGGAGGAACCCGCCCACTGGGGCATGGTATCGGTCTCCCGCTTGGCGGGGCCGCCGCAGCAGGGGCAGGTGGTATTGACCCAATCGGTCATCTTGGAGATGGGGGACTCGCCGTCGTCGGTGGGCTCGTAGCTCTCCACCTCGGGCAGCAGCAGAGGCAGCTGGTCCTCAGGGATGGGCTGCCAGCCGCACTTGTCACACCACACCATGGGGATAGGCTCGCCCCAGTAGCGCTGGCGGGAGAACACCCAGTCGCGCAGCTTGTAGTTGACCTTGGCATGGCCGATGCCCTTCTCCTCCAGCCACTTGGTGATGACGGGGATGGCGTCCTTGACGGTCAGGCCGTTGAGGAAGTCGGAGTTGACCATGATGCCGGTATCGTCCTTGGCGGTAAAGGCGGCCTGCTGCACGTCCTCGCCGCCGGAGACCACCTCGATGATCTCGCAGCCGAACTTCTTGGCGAACTCCCAGTCGCGGTCATCGTGGGCGGGAACGGCCATGATGGCGCCGGTGCCGTAGGTGGCCAGGACGTAGTCGGAGATAAAGATGGGGATCTCCTTGCCGTTGACGGGATTGACGCCCCGGACGCCGTCCAGGCACACGCCGGTCTTTTCCTTGTTCAGCTCGGTGCGCTCCAGGTCGGACTTGGAGGCGGCGGCCTTCTGATAGGCCACCACATCACCGGCGTTGGCCAGCTTCCCGGACTCCAGCCACTTGCGGATGAGCTCATGCTCGGGGGAGAGCACCATGTAGGTGGCGCCGAACAGGGTGTCGGGACGGGTGGTGTACACCACGATGTCCTCGCCGGTGGTGGCCTTGAAGGTGACCTCGGCGCCGGTGGAACGGCCGATCCAGTTCTTCTGCTGGATCTTCACCCGCTCGATGAAGTCCAGATCGTCCAGGTCGTCAATGAGCCGCTGGGCGTAGGCGGTGATCTTCAGCATCCACTGGCTCTTTTCCTTGCGGATGACGGGAGAGCCGCAGCGCTCGCACACGCCCTCCACCACTTCCTCGTTGGCCAGGACGCACTTGCAGGAGGTGCACCAGTTGACAGGCATGGTGGTCTTATAGGCCAGGCCCTTCTTCCACAGCTGCAGGAAGATCCACTGGGTCCACTTGTAGTAGCTGGGGTCGGTGGTGTTGACCACCCGGTCCCAGTCGAAGGAGTAGCCCAGCATCTCCAGCTGCTTGGTGAAATTGGCGATGTTGTCGTGGGTCACCTTGGCGGGGTGGATGTGGTTCTTGATGGCGAAGTTCTCCGTGGGCAGGCCGAAGGCGTCGAAGCCGATGGGGAACAGCACGTTATAACCGTCCATCCGCTTCTTCCGGGCCACCACATCCATGGCGGTGTAGGGCCGGGCGTGGCCCACATGCAGGCCGTTGCCGGAAGGATAGGGGAACTCCACCAGGCCGTAGAATTTGGGCTTGCTGGTGTCGCCGGTCTGACAGGCGAAGGTTTTTTCTTCCTTCCACTTGGTCTGCCACTTTTTCTCAATCGCGGTAAAATCGTACTTCAAATTTATCACGCTCTCCTGTATTGTTTGGCCGGAAACCGGCTCATATCTGAAATGATTCCGTAATATTATACCGGAATGGGCCTCTGATTGCAAGGGCTGGGGCGGAAAAATGCGGCTATTTTGCGGAAAATGGCCGCGTTTTTTCAGCGCTCAATTTCCGTCCGGCGGGCCGAACAGATCCTCCTCCGTCAGCTCAATGGGACCGTTCTCCCGTTCATAGCGCGCAATTTCTTTTTTGACCAGATATTCGATCATATTGGTCATGGAGCGCTCCTCTTCCATTGCGATCTTCTTCAGCTTTGCGTGGCTTTCCAAGCTCAGCCGCAGCGTGAACTGTGTTTTGATCACCGCCATGATACCATCTCCTTATGGAAATATGGTATCAATATTGTTTCAATTTGTATGGTGTCTTATTGACACCATATTGGTGTCGTGATACAATCAATTATGAAGATGCCATTAAATTTCCGTAAAGCCGTTGACCCTATCTTTTGGAGTGATTATAATGATTTTATAGGAAAGGAACATGGTTTTGCTTCAAAAAATAATAAGGAGTTGTATGTATGAAAAAGCTGTTCCGCACCCTGCTCTGCGGCGCTGTACTGACACTCTCCCTGAGCGTCTCCGCTTTCGCCGCCGAGAGCGACCTGCTCATCAGTCCCGCCCCCAGCTTCCTCCCTGAGCAGCCCGAGAACTGCTCCGTGCTGGTCAACGGTGCGCCCGCCGTCTTCACCGACGCGGCGCCGACGCTCCGGGACGGCCGTCCCTCCGTTCCTTACATCGCTCTGCTCCAGAACCTGGGCTTCGCGGCAGAGGACATGACCTGGGACAGCGCCACCGGGACCGTCACCGCCGCCAAGGGAGACACCACCGTCTCCCTCACTATTGGTCAGGACCAGATCGCCCTGACCAAGGGCGGCGAGACCACTGTAGTTGAGACCGACGTGACCCCCTATGTGGACACCACCGTCTACCGCACCTATGTCTCCCCCGATTTCGCGGCCGATGTTCTGGGCTGCCGCGTGGGCTGGGACGCCTACCAGAACACCGTCATCATCGACGACGTGGACGCCATCCTGGCCGCCAATGATGAGACCTACACCCTGATGGACAAATACCTGGCTTACAGCAAGAGCTTTATGGATCAGAACCAGAAGGTCACCGGCGGATACGACTTTGACCTGAATATGAGCGCCGCCGGCGAGGACTCCACCATGGACATGGGCTTCACTGTGGGCGGTGACTACAGTATGGTGATATCCGGTTCCACTGCCTTCCAGTTTGACACCGACATGACCATGGATATGAGCGTGCTGATGGACGGTCAGGACCTCACCGCCGCCATGGCCGGACAGGAGGGTATGCCCCAGTTCCCCCTGAGCATTGACTTTGAGATGCGGGGCGATATGACCGACGGCGTCTTCTACTTCCAGTCCGCCGCTCTGGCCCAGCTCATGGAGCAGCCCGACATGGCCAACGCCTGGTTCAAGCTGGACATGGGCGCCATGTTCGACCAGATGAGCGATGTGCTGGGTATGGACTACGCCTCCCTGATACAGCTGTCCACCAACTCCCTGAACGCCAGCTTTGAGGAGACCCTGGCCGCCATGCTGAAAGCTATGCCCCTCATCAGCGCCGACCTGACCACCTCCGACTATCTGGCCCAGCTCAACGCCCTGCTGGGCGACAGCGCCTTCCAGAAATCCGGCTCCAGCTATGTGAGCACCCTGGAACAAGACGGCGTGGTCATGACCTTCGTCCTGTACACCAGCGGCTCCCAGATCAACGGCTATGAAGTCACCATGACCGCCCTGGACCCCGACGCCGCCATGGAGATGAACGTCACCATGAAGGACAAGGTGCTGGAAATGGACCTGAGCATGGAGATGGTGATGGGCGACATGTTCTCCCTCACCATGTACATGAATATGGACGGAACTTACCAGTCCACCAACCTCAAGCCTGTCACCGCTCCCCCCGCCGGCGCCGTTGTGGTCGATCTGACCCAGATGCTGGCCGGTCTGGAATAATGTTGAAAAAATCACAGGGAAACAAGCGCCGCCGCCCAACCGGGCGGCGGCGCTTCAGGCTGTCGAAAAAGCTTTTTCGACAGCCTGAGCAAATTTGAAAACATGAAAAAATGTTTTCAAATTTGTACTGATTGAAAAGAAAGGGAACCCTGACGGTTCCCTTTCAAACTATCCT
>Ga0129308_1001885_pt1 | contig 19760 bp, 19 predicted proteins | sample L827metagenome_FD_94440 | JGI IMG/M metagenome (GOLD analysis project Ga0129308, IMG submission 94440) | Ring-tailed lemur group fecal microbial communities from Wisconsin, USA - L827 metagenome | ecosystem: Host-associated > Mammals > Digestive system > Large intestine > Fecal | place: USA... | reverse complement strand
CTCTGACTGCGCTGGGCTTTACGGAGCACAGCTTTGCCCATGTGGGCATCGTCGCCGCAAACGGCAAATATATTTTGGAAACCCTCGGGTATTCCGAGCGGCAAATCGAGCTTGTGCAGATTGCGGCCTGGCTGCACGACATCGGCAACCTTGTCAACCGGGTGGACCACTCGCAGAGCGGCGCTGTCATGGCGTTTCGAATTCTGGACAAGCTGGGGATGGACCCGGAGGAAATCTCGGAAATCGTCACGGCCATCGGCAATCATGACGAGGGAACCGGAAAGCCGGTTTCACCCATGGCGGCGGCCCTGATTCTCGCGGACAAGTCCGACGTCCGCCGCAGCCGTGTCCGGAATCAGGATGAATCGACCTTTGACATCCATGACCGCGTCAACTACTCGGTGAAGAAGGCGGAGCTGAAGATCAACGAAAACCACACGCTGATTAAATTGAAGCTGTCGGTCGACACCCGCTACGGATCCGTTATGGATTATTTTGAAATTTTTATGGGGCGCATGGTGCTCTGCCGTAAGGCGGCGGAGAAGCTGGGGCTTCAGTTCAAGCTGATGATCAACGAGCAGCAGCTGATTTAATGAAAGGCAGTGCGAGATCGCACTGCCATTTTTTTGCCATATCGGCTGGAAAATTTTATCTCGATTTCATCCTTTTTTGGTTTCAGATTTAAACTCTCGGTGGTCTAATAAGGGCGTAACCGAAATCCAGAAAACAACAGAATGAAACGAGGTAAAAGAAAATGAAAAAAGTACTTAGTCTGATAATGGCGGCCGCCATGCTGCTGACGCTGTTTTGCGCCTGTGCCAAGACCGCCGCGGAGAAGCCGGAAACCTCCAACGAGGAACCGGCCGCAGGAGAATCTGCCGCCGTGCTGAGCGGCGCGGTCTCCACCAACGGCTCCACCTCCATGGAAAGCGTCATCGGCGCTCTGGCCGAGCAGTTCATGGCCGACAACAGCGGCGTCACCGTGACCTACGATCCCACCGGCTCCGGCACCGGCATTGAGTCCGTCTCCAACGGCTCCTGTGACATCGGCCTCTCCTCCCGGGCCCTCAAGGACACCGAGACCGGCCTGACGGGTACGACTGTGGCTCTGGATGGCATTGCCATCATCGTCAATGCCGGCTGCGCCGTTGAAGACCTGTCCGTCGAACAGATTGCCTCCATCTTCACCGGCGGGATCACCAACTGGAGCGAGCTGGGCGGCGAGGATCTTGAGATCGCCTGCATCGGACGGGAGGCCGGCTCCGGCACCCGCGATGGCTTCGAGACAGTCACCGGCACCGCCGACGCCTGCGTCCTGAGTCAGGAGTTGACCTCCACCGGCGCGGTCATCGAAGCCGTCAAGAACAGTCCCAACGCCATTGGCTACGCCTCTCTGGCCTCTGCGGCCGGCCAGGACGGCATCCGGATCCTGACGGTGGATGGAATCAGGTGCAGCGAGGAAACTGTCCTGGACGGCACCTATGCGATTCAGAGACCCTTTGTGCTCGTCACTAAGGACGGCACGGCGCTTTCTGAAGCGGCCCAGGCCTTCTTCGACTTCGCCACCTCCGCCGATGCGGCGGAGCTGATTCGGAATGCCGGCGCGGTTCCTGTCGCCTGATTTGCAGACGCCGAATCTTCCATAGGGCCCCTGCTCCGGCAGGGGCCTCTTTCCGAACAAGGAGTTCTCCATGAAACAGAAAGAATCCCGGAAGCGCTTCCGGCGCGTGATGCAGGAATTCTGCGAGTGCGCGATGCATCTGCTGTTCCTGCTCTGCGGCATCGTGTCGGTGGCTTTCGTGCTGTTCATCAGCGTCTATCTCATCATCTCCGGAATCCCGGCCATCCGGGAGGTCGGCCTGATCCCTTTCCTCTTCGGCACGACCTGGGCGCCCACGGCCAAGACCGCGGAGCCGTCCTTTGGCATCCTGCCCTTCCTGCTGACCTCTGTCTACGGCACCGCCGGGGCCTGCCTGCTGGGCGTGCCCATCGGTATCCTGACCGCTGTATTCCTGGCCAAGGCCGCTCCGCCGAAGGTTGCCGCCGTCATCCGCAGCGCCGTTCAGCTCCTGGCCGGCATCCCCTCGGTGGTCTACGGCCTTGTAGGCATAAATGTCCTGGTGCCGGCCATCCAGCGGGCCTTCCATCTCGCCTCCGGCGCCTGCCTGCTGACGGCCATCCTCGTGCTGACCGTCATGATCCTGCCCTCCATCATCAACGTTTCGGAGACGGCTCTGCGGGCTGTGCCCCGGGAATACGAGGAGGGCTCCCTGGCCCTGGGAGCCACGGAGATCGAGACCTACTTTCGCGTCTCCCTCCACGCGGCCAGCAGCGGCGTGGCCACCTCTGTGGTGCTGGGCGCAGGCCGCGCCATCGGTGAGGCCATGGCGATCATCATGGTCTCCGGCAACGTGCCGAATCTGCCCAGCCTGTTCGGCTCTGTCCGCTTCCTGACCACGGCCATCGCCTCAGAGATGTCCTACGCCTCCGCCGGCAGCCTCCAGCGGCAGGCCCTGTTCTCCATCGGCCTGGTGCTCTTCCTCTTCATCCTGCTCATCAATGCGGTTTTGAATTTGGCCTTGAAACGGAGGGCGAATTGAATGGAAAAGCTGTCTCTGCGCCGCCGCCTCACCTGCGGCGTCCTGCGCGGCCTGATGTATCTGGCCGCCGGTCTGACCGGCGCACTGCTGGTGTTCCTGATCGGCTACATCTTCGTGCGCGGCCTGCCGAATATCTCCTGGGAGCTGCTCTCCACCCAGACCAGCTATCTCAGGGGCACCGTGGGTATCCTGCCAAACATCCTCAACACGCTCTATATCATCCTCATCGCCATGGTCGTGGCGCTGCCCGTCGGCGTCGGCGCGGCGGTCTATCTGACGGAGTACGCCTCGAATCCCAGAGCTGCGGCTGCCATCGAATTTGCCGCGGAAACCCTGACGGGCATCCCCTCAATCCTCTTCGGCCTCGTGGGCATGCTGTTCTTCATCCAGCTTCTGGGCCTCAAGCAGGGCATTCTGGCCGGCGGCCTGACCCTGGTTATCATGATCCTGCCCACGGTCATCCGCACAACCCAGGAGAGCCTCAAGACCGTGCCCCAGTCCTACCGGGAGGGCGCCCTGGCTCTTGGCGCGGGCAAGTTCCATATGATCCGCACCGTGGTGCTGCCCAACGCCGTCGACGGCACCGTCACCGGCTGCATCCTGGCCATCGGCCGGATCGTGGGCGAGTCGGCGGCCCTGCTGTTCACCGCCGGTTTTGGTCTGGTGCTCAATGGCTTCCGGGATGCTCTGCAGTCCTCGTCGGCGACCCTGACCGTGGCTCTCTATGTCTACGCCAGCGAGCGGGGCGAGACCGACGTGGCTTTTGCCATCGCGGCCATTCTGATGGTGCTGACGCTGCTGCTGAATCTGGCAGCCCAGCTCGCCGGCAGGAAGCTGAAACGAAAGGAGTGACAGCATGGAACCGATTCTGCAAGTATCCAAGCTCAATCTGTGGTACGGCGATTTCCATGCGCTCAAGGATATCTCAATTGACATACAAAAGAACCAGGTGACGGCTCTGATCGGCCCCTCGGGCTGCGGAAAGTCTACCTTTCTCAAGACCCTGAACCGGATGAACGATCTGGTGGAGGGCGTCCGGGTGGAGGGACAGATCTGCTATAACGGCCAGGACCTCTATGGCAGCGGTATAGACGTCACAGCGCTGCGGCGGCAGATCGGCATGGTGTTCCAGAAGCCGAACCCGTTCCCCATGAGCATCTACGACAACGTGGCCTACGGGCCGAGAACCCACGGCATCCGCAGGAAGGCGGAGCTGGACGAGATCGTGGAGCGATCTCTGCGGGACGCCGCCATCTGGGACGAGGTCAGGGACCGGCTGAAGCGCAGCGCCCTCGGCATCTCCGGCGGCCAGCAGCAGCGGCTCTGTATCGCCCGCGCCCTGGCCGTAGAGCCGGAGATTCTGCTGATGGACGAATCCACCAGCGCTCTGGATCCGATTTCCACGTCGAAAATTGAGGACTTGATTTCTGAGCTCAAAAGCCGCTATACTGTAGTCATGGTGACCCATAATATGCAGCAGGCGGCCCGCGTCTCCGACCAGACCGCGTTTTTCCTGTTGGGCGAACTGGTGGAGTACGGCGACACCGGGAAAATTTTCTCCATGCCCGGGGATAAACGCACCGAGGAATACATCGCGGGGAGGTTTGGATGATGCGGGAACAATATGAAGCGCAACTGCGGCTGCTGCATCGGGAAATGGTCGAGATGGGCTCCATGTGCGAGCGGGCGATTGCCCTGGCCATGGAGGCCCTGGACAAAAATGAGCCGGAGCTGCTGGAAAAGGTATTCGAGGTGGACGCCGGCATCGACAAGAAGGAGCGGGACATCGAATCCCTCTGCCTCAGGCTGCTGCTGCTCCAGCAGCCCGTGGCCGGCGACCTGCGGAACGTCTCGGCGGCCCTCAAGATGATCTCCGACATGGAGCGCATCGGCGACCAGGCCTCGGACATCGCTGAGATCGGCAGGACGCTTCTGGGGCAGGAGGGCGGGCAGCCCGAGCATTTGCGGGAAATGGCCCGAGAGGCCATCTCCATGGTGAATGACAGCATCGACGCTTTCATCCGCCGGGACCTTGAATTGGCCCGGTCGGTGATCGCCTATGACGACGTTGTCGACCGCTGGTTCGACCGGATCCGGGAGGAGCTGGTGCAGAGAATCAAGGCCGACAGCGCCCAGGGGGCTTATTGTCTCGATCTCTTTATGATTGCCAAATATCTGGAGCGAATTGCGGACCATGCGACCAACATTGCCGAATGGGTGGAGTATTCCATCACGGGCGTCCGTTCAAAGGATGGCGTCGCTCCGGAATAACGAGGAGGAACCCATCCCATGCAAAAGCGAATTTTGTCTGTACAGGATATCTCCTGTCTCGGCAAGTGCTCCAACACGGTGGCGCTGCCGGTTCTGTCGGCGGTAGGGCACGAATGTGTCATCCTGCCGACGGCTCTGTTATCGACCCATACGGGCGGATTTGAGGGGTATAGCTTTCTGGATCTGACGGAGGAGATGAAAAAAATTCTGGCCCATTGGAAACGCCTGCGCCTCCGGTTTGACGCCGTGCTGACCGGCTATTTCGGCAGCGCAGAGCAGCTCGCCATCGTGCGGGACTTTCTGGCGGATCGGACGCTTTTGCGCTTTGTCGACCCAGTGCTGGGCGACTGCGGCCGGCTGTACAGCATCTACGACGACGGCTTTGTCCAGTGCATGCGGGAGTTTTGCCGCGGCGCAGATGTGATTACGCCGAATATCACCGAGGCGGTCATGCTGACCGGACTGGACTATGCGGGCGATCACTACGATGAGGCTGTGATGAACCGGCTGCTGGATGCGCTGCTGGAGCTGGAGGTGCAGCGGGTGGTGCTGACCGGCGTGCGGTTTGGCGAGACGGAGATCGGAATTTTGGCGGCAGACCGGGCGGGAAATCGATACCGCTTTGCAACGCCCTATGCGGACACCTTCCTGCCCGGCGCGGGGGATACGTTCTCCTCTGCTCTCTGCGGCAAGCTGGTGGCTGGCACGTCGTTCCCGGAGGCGGCCAGAGCTGCCCTGGAGTTTACCTACCGCAGCATCCTGGATACAATTCCAACGGAGATCCGGTATGGTCTTTGCTTTGAACAGGAACTCAAAACCCTGTAAAATATATCGCGCGTCGAAAATCCGGCGCGCGATGTTTTATTTCAGATAGATTTAACGTTTTTTTGGTTTCAGATTTCAGGTTGCCCCGCTAGGATAGGAGAAGAATCTGGAAAGGAATGCGGATATGGATCTATTTGATGTTTTGAATCTGATCGGTGGATTGAGCCTCTTCCTGTTTGGCATGAGCCTGATGGGCGCTGCGCTGGAAAAGCGGGCGGGCAGCGGCCTGAAAACGCTGCTCTCCCGGCTGACAACCGGAAAAATGGCGGGCTTTCTGACCGGCCTCGGCGTTACGGCTGTCACCCAGTCCTCCTCTGCCACAACGGTGATGGTGGTGGGCTTTGTCAACTCCGGCCTGATGACGCTGCATCAGGCCATCAATGTGATCATGGGCGCCAATGTGGGCACGACAGTGACTGCCTGGATTTTAAGCCTGACGGGGATCGATAGCGGAAATCTCCTTGTCAAGCTGCTGAAGCCCTCGTCTTTTACGCCAATTCTGGCCCTGATCGGGATCGGCTTGTACATGGCCGCGAAGTCCGGGAAGAAAAAGGACGCCGGAACCATCCTCCTTGGCTTTGCGACGCTGATGTACGGCATGGAAGCCATGTCCGCCTCTGTATCCGGCCTTCGGGATGTGCCCGCGTTTCAGAATATCCTGCTGATGTTCTCCAACCCACTGCTGGGCGTTCTGGCCGGCGCGCTGCTGACGGCGATCATCCAGTCCTCCTCGGCCTCCGTCGGCATTTTGCAGGCGCTGGCTACCACAGGGCAGATCACCTTCGGCACGGCCATTCCCATTATCATGGGACAGAACATCGGCACCTGCGTCACGGCTCTGATCTCCTCCGTGGGCGCAAACAAAAATGCAAAGCGGGCTGCCATGGTCCACCTCTGCTTCAATGTCTTCGGCACTGCGGTGTGGCTGAGCGCATTTTGCGCCCTGAACGCGATCCTGAAATTTTCCTTTACCGGTGAAACAGCCACGCAGGTGGGAATTGCTGCGACGCATACGGTTTTCAACCTGCTCTGTACGGCGCTGATGCTGCCTGCTTCCGGCCTGCTGGAACGGCTGGCCTATGTGCTGATCCCGGAAAAGAACGGCAAGGAGACCTGGAGCGAGCTGGACGAGCGCCTGATGGCGACCCCGTCGATTGCCGTGGAGCGCTGCAAGGTTGTCGCAGAGGCGATGGCGACGGTCTCTGCCCAGACCATCAAAAACGCCATCGGCATGCTGACGGATTATAACAAGGCCACGGCCGAGCGGATCCGGGAGGCGGAGCAGCAGACGGACCACTATGAGGATATCCTGGGGACCTATCTTGTCAAGCTGGCGGCCCATGAGATGAGCGAACAGGACAGCCATGCGTCGGCCAAGCTGCTGCACATCATTGGAGACTTTGAGCGTATCGCGGATCATGCGGTCAATCTGCTGGATTCCGCCGAAGAGATTCGCGGAAAAGAGATTCAACTCACGCAGGAGGCGCGGCGGGAGCTGCGAATTTTGACCGATGCGGTTCAGGAATGTCTTGATCTCGCGCTCTCGACCTTTCTGCATGACGACCCTGCCGTAGCGGCGCAGGTCGAACCGCTGGAGCAGGTGGTGGACACGCTGAAAATCCAACTGCGCTCCCGTCATATCCTGCGAATGCAGCGGGGAGAATGCTCCATTGAGGCGGGCTTTATCTGGTCGGACCTGCTGACCAATCTGGAGCGGGTGGCGGATCACTGCTCGAACATTGCCGGCTGCGTCATTGAAATGTCCCATGCCAGCCTGGGGCTGCACGCCTACCTGGGCAGCGTCAAGCTGGGAAGCCAGGCGTTTTTGGAGAAATATCAGTATTTTGCGAGAAAATATGCCATGACAGAGGAATAAAACGACATCCCCGGACGTGCTCCGCATGGAGACACGCCGGGGATGTTTTTTCCTGGAATGGGGCTTCAGCCGACATGTATGGGCAGGAACAGAGCTGACCTGGTCATCGTTCCTCTCGGAAATAGGGCAGACCCAGAGCAGCGGGAGGCTGGTCCTCCTTCCGGCGGCGCATGGACACAATCACCAGAAGCAGCAGCGTAACCACGTAGGGGATCATTTTGAACAGCTCCAGAGAGCGGCGCTGCAGGCCGGGGATGTAGAGATACATCCAATAGCAGATGCCGAAGAGATACGCGCCCCAGATGGCGTTTAACGACCGCCAGGTCGCGAAGATGACCAGGGCGACGGCCAGCCAGCCAAGGGCCTCGATCGTGCCGTCGTTGGCCCAGGTGCCGCCGATATAGTCCATTGTGTAATAGAGACCGCCAAAGCCGGAGATGCCTGCGCCGATGCAGGTGGCAAGGTACTTGTACTTTGTGACATTGATGCCGGCGGCGTCCGCCGTGGCGGGATTTTCACCGACGGCGCGGAGGTTCAGGCCGCTGCGGGTCTTCTTCAAATACAAGTGGATCAGGACGGCCAGCACAATGGCGGCATAGGCCATAAAGCCGTAGGAGAACAGCAGATAGCCAATGCTCTTTTCACCGCCCAGACCTGCAAGGGCAGGGATATATTTGCGGAATGCGCCGGAGGTGATTGGGACGGAGACCTGGCCAACGCCGCCGGCCAGCTTATTCAGGCTGCCGCCGAAGAAGTTGGCGACGCCGGAACCGAAGATGGTGAGCGTCAGACCGGTGACATTTTGATTGCAGCGCAGGCTGATGGTCAAAAAGCTGTAGATCAGTCCGCCGAGCGATGCGGCGGCAAAGGCGCAGACCAGCGCAATCAGAACGCAGACAATCGGAATCGGATTGGGATTGTTCAGCTCGTAGAAGAACACGCCAATTAAACCGGCGATGGCGCCGAGATACATGACGCCAGGGACGCCGAGGTTCAGATTGCCGGCCTTCTCCGAGATGATTTCACCGAGCGCGCCGAAGAGGATGACCGTACCGAAGACGATGGCGGAGTGAAGCAGAGTAATCATTTGCTGGCACCTCCTGTTTTTGCGCCGCGGAGCTTCACGCGGTAGTTGACGAAGAATTCACTGCCCAGCACAAAGAAAAGAATGATGCCGGAGATGATCTGGGAGACATATTCGTTCAGGCCGAAGGAGGATGCGATTTCCGTTGCGCCCTTGTCGAGGAAGATAATCAGCGCGGAGAAAATCAGCATGACGTAGGTGTTCATGCGGGAAAGCCATGCCACGATGATGGCGGTGAAGCCGCGGCCGCCGGCCGTTTGCGTGGAGATGGTGTGGGAGGCGCCGGACACGGCCAGGAAGCCTGCCAGGCCCGCGATGGCTCCGGAGAGCGCCATGGTCCGAATGTAGACCTGCTTGACGCGGATGCCGGCATAGCGGGCCGTGTTCTCAGAATCACCGACAACAGAAATTTCATAGCCGTGCTTGGTTTCCCGCAGGTAGATGAAGACGAGGGTGGCGATGATGAGAACGATGATGACGTTCCAGCCGAAGTCCGTGTTATAGCCCTCGGAGAACAGGTTGGGGAGCCAGCCTGTTTTTGTCTGCCGGTTGATGACGCCGACGGAGTTGGAGCCCTTCGGATTTTCCCAGGTGGCCACGAAGAAAGCTGTGAGCTGGATGGCAATGTAGTTCATCATCAGCGTGAACAGCGTCTCGTTGGTATTCCAGCGCGCCTTGAAGAAGCCGGGAATCAGGCCCCAGACAGCGCCCGCGGCGATGCTGGCGAGGATCATAACCAGGAACAGCAGCAGCGTGGGCATATTGTTGAAGTAGATCATACAGGCCGCCGTGGCGATGCCGCCGACCAGAACCTGACCCTCCGCGCCGACGTTCCAGAAACGCATGGCGAAGGCCGGCGCCAGCGCGCAGGCAATGCAGAGCAGCGTCATGATATCGCGTAATGTGACCCAGGTGCGCTTGGAGGTGCCGAAGGCGCCCTGCCACATGGAGACATAGACCTTCAGCGGATTGAGATTGACAATGGCATAGATGACGATGGCGGAGACGACCAGCGCCAGAATCAGGCCGATGATCCGAATACCCCAGGCCTTCCAGCCGGACATGCCCTCGTCCCGCTTTGAGATACGGAGGAAGGGCTCCGCTGCATGGCCCTTGTGCGCGGTTTTGCTCATGCCGTGGCACCTTCCTTTCTGAACTGGGTCATCAACAGACCGATTTCTTCTTTCGTCGTCTTTCTCGCGTCCACAATCCCGGAGATCTGTCCGCCGCAGAGCACGGCGATGCGGTCGCACAGCTCCAGAAGCACGTCCAGATCCTCACCGACATAGACGACGGCGACACCCTTCATTTTCTGCTCCGTCAGCAGATTATAGATGGTATAGGAGGTGTTGATGTCCAGGCCGCGCACCGCATAGGCCGTCATCAGCAGCTTGGGGCCGGCGGCGATCTCACGGCCCACCAGAACCTTCTGGACGTTGCCGCCGGAGAGACGCCGCACCGGATATTGGATGCTGGGGGTTACGACCTCCAGATTTTTCCAGATGTCCATGGCAAGCTGATTGGGATCCTTGCGTTTCAGGAAGGGGCCGACGCCCTTTTTCCAACTGCGCAGCATCATGTTGCCGGACATGCCCATAGAGCTGACCAGGCCCATGCCCAGACGGTCCTCCGGAACAAAGGACATGGCAATGCCGGCCTTCCGGATGGCCATCGGGTCCATGCCGCGGAGCTGCAGCTCCGCATCATCCTCCGGGAAATACTTGATCTCACCGTCCACGATGGGATAGAGGCCGGAAATGGCCTCCAGCAGCTCCCGCTGGCCGGAGCCGGCGACACCTGCAATGCCGAGAATTTCACCGCCCACGGCAGTGAACGAGACGCCGTCAAGCCGTTTGACGCCATCCTTGTCGATGCAGGTCAGGTTTTTGACCTCCAGGACGGGACGCGGATTGACCGGATCCGGTCGGTCGATATTCAGCGATGTGGCGCGGCCGACCATCATATCCGTCAGAGACTGCTGCGTGGCATCCTTGGTTGGAACGTCACCGATGTACTCGCCTTTGCGGAGAACCGCAACGCGGTCCGACACGTCCAGCACCTCATGGAGCTTATGTGTGATGATAATCAGCGCCTTGCCGTCGGCCTTCATGTTCCGCATGACGGCGAACAGCTTATCCGTCTCCTGCGGTGTCAGGACGGCAGTGGGCTCATCGAGAATCAGAACATTCGCGCCGCGGTACAGCACCTTGACGATTTCGACGGTCTGCTTCTGCGAGACGGACATCTCATAGATCTTCTGATCCGGGTTGATCTCAAAGCCGTAGCGCTCAGCGATATCGCGCACCTTGGCGGCAATGGCCTTCCGGTCCAGACGTCCCTCTTCTTCGAGGCCAAGGACAATGTTTTCCGCTGCGGTGAAGACATCGACGAGCTTGAAATGCTGATGGATCATGCCGATTCCATTGTCGAAGGCATCCTTGGGCGATTGAATGGAAACCGGTGCGCCATTGACAAAAATTTGACCTTCGTCCGGATAATAGATACCGGCCAACATATTCATCAGGGTGGTTTTACCGCTGCCGTTTTCGCCCAACAGGGAGAGAATTTCACCTTTTTTCAGCTCAAGATGGACGTTGTTGTTCGCAACGACATGACCAAAGCGCTTGGTGATGTCGCGCATTTCGATTGCATACTTAGAATCCAAGGCTGTCATCCTTTCCGTGGGAGTTTGCGGATGAATACAGAAGGGCGCAGGGGTTCCTGTTTCTTATTCATGCCTGTTTAAAATTGTACCATAAATATCGTGAAATGTAAATCGGAAATAGGGAAAAGGGCTAAAAATTTTTTTGAGTATCAAATATTTTTTGGCAACCCTGAATAAAAAAGGGCTGCCGAAGCAGCCCTTTTCAAGAAGCGAAGAATCAGTTCAGCTCAGTGATGCCGTCGATACGGATCGAGAAGCTCGGAGCGGACTGATATTCAGACTCGTGGTAGTAGCCGTCCGCGATGGCCTCGCCGGTATCATAGACGAAATCGCCGTCGGAGTCATAGCAGAACGCGCTGGTGACATGGCCGTCCGCGTCGATCTGATAGGCGTCAGACTCGGGAGCGGTGAAGGTGGCGGTGTCGAAGACATGCAGCGTACCGCTCTGGATGGCGGCCTCAACCTCAGCGACCTTCTCGGCGGTGCCTTCGGCACAGGAAGCGCCCAGCTCTGTGATCGCGACAGCGCCGTCCTGGTAGCCGGCAGACCAGTTGGTGGCAATCTCTTCCCCGTTCATGGCAGCGCCGATGGCGTAGGTGTAGTAGACGGACCATACGTTGGTGGAAGAGGTCAGAGCCGCATCGGGAGCGGTGGCAAGCATATCGACGTTATAGCCGATGGAGTAGACAACGGTGCCGCCCTCGAGGGCTTCCTGGCAGGCAGCGGGAGCGCCGGTGGAGTCGGCGTGCTGGCCGATAATGACGCAGCCGTCGGCAATCAGGGCCTTGGCGGCCTCGTTTTCGGCGGTGATATCGAACCAGGAGTTCGTGTACTGGACTTCCATGGAGACCTGCTCATAGACGGACTGAACGCCAAGGAAGAACGCAGTGTAGCCGGAAACGACCTCGGCGTAGGGATAAGCGCCGACATAGCCGACCTTGACGTTGCCGTCGGCGTCGTAGTTTTTGTCGGTGAGCTCGCCGCTCTCAACCAGCTCAGCGATCTTCATGCCGGCAACAACGCCGGAGACATAGCGGGACTCGTAGACCTTGGTGAACGCATTGGCGTAGTTGTCGAGGCCGGCGGCCAGGGCCATATCGCCGGTCATGGAGACGAACTGCACGTCGGGGTATTCCTCGGCGGCCTGCAGAGCGTAGGACTGATGGCCATAGGAGTTGGTGAAGACGATGGCGCAGCCCTGATCGGCACAGTCAACGCACTTGTCGTAGCAGGCTTCGCTTTCGGGGATGGAATAGTACCAAATGATGTTTTCTTCCGGCAGGCCCAGGGCTGCGGCTGCATCCTGGATGCCCTTGATGTGCGCGTAGGTATAGCCTTCGTTTTCGTCGCCAATCAGGACGACGCCAACCTTGATATCGCCGGCAGCGGGTGTTTCCGCAGCGGGCTCTTCCTCGGCAGGCTCTTCCTCAGTGGGCTCTTCGGGGGTTTCTTCCGCGGGGGTCTTCTCCTCGGTGTTGTCTGCGGCGGGTTCCTCGGCTGATGGGGTTTCGGTCTTTTCGCCGCAGGCGGCCAGACTGAGAACCATCATGACGGCGAGGAGCAATGCAATCAGCTTTTTCATTTTTTTCCCTCCTGTAATCATATAGGTTTTGCCCATTTGTTCATACACAGCCCGGAGGACCCGGAGCATATGTACGGTTTACAATCCCTATTTTACAGGAAGCTGAGAAAACTTACAACTATTTTTTTCAAAAAACCTAAAAATTGTTAAAGTTGCCTAAAAGAAAGTTTTGAAAAGAAAACTCCAAAAATTGGTTTTTTGGCGGGAATACAGAGAAGGCCCGAACTTTATTGAATAGGATAAAAGCAAAATAGGGGAAAGGACAATTTATACAAAAAAACGTGGACAGAGGATGCTTTTTTTGCCTGCCCTGATTTTCGGACAGGGAAGGAGACGGCAGCGCCGCATTTTGCGCCGGGGACTGAAAAAAATTTTACATATCTAAAAAACTTTTTGGAAATCGATTGATTTTACAGGGAAGTGTGGTATGATAAAAGAAAAAGACCGTCGTGGACAAAGGAGGTAGTTATGCTGAAAAAAACAGAGATGGATAATCTGAAAAAGCTCGCGAAGGGGATCGCCGCGCAATTCGGCAGCGATTGCGAAGTTGTAATCCATGAAATCAGCGAGAACAGCGCGGCCCATTCCATTGTGGCCATTGAAAACGGGCATGTTTCCGGGCGGAAAATCGGAGATGGACCGTCCCAGGTCGTGCTGGAGCAGTTGGCGGCAGACGACATGAAGGAGGATTGCCTGAGCTATTTGACGAAGACGCCGGATGGGAAAATTCTCAAGTCCTCAACCATATACATGAAGGATGAAAGCGGAGCGGTCAGCGCGATCTTCAGCATCAATTTCGACGTCTCCAGGCTGAGCATTGTGTCGGACGCGGTTGGAGAACTGATTTCGGCCTCCAATAAAATGGAGGAGCCGCCGAAGATTGCGCAGAATGTCTCGGATCTGCTGGACGATTTGATTGAGCAGTCGGTGCGGCTGGTGGGCAAACCGGTGGCGCTGATGAACAAGGCCGACAAGGTCCGCGCCATCCGCTTTTTGAACGAGAGCGGCGCCCTGCTGATTACAAAATCGGGCGATAAGATTGCAAAGTTTTTTGGTATTTCCAAATACACCCTATATTCTTATTTAGATGCAAAATCGGGAGGAGAAAACAATGATTGATTTGAAAATCAACCGCGAGGGCTTGGCCCACAACATCGAAAAGGCCAGAGAAAACAACGTCATCATCCCCACCATTGCACAGATGCAGAATCCGGACCTGATCCCCGAGAAGATCAAGGAGAAGCTGCGCCATACGGGCCTCTGGGACGTTGACCCCGTCAACCTGTTCCGCATCTCCTGGCACAATGAGGCCAAGGAGTCCGGCGGCCTCTACCAGGCGGTGCCGAACTATGTGGAAATTCCCTCCAGCCTGTCCGGCGTGCCCTGCCGGATTATCGCCATGGCCGGCAAATGGTTCCCCACCGGCTGCCATAAGGTCGGCGCATCCTTCGGCTGTCTGGCACCCCGGCTTGTGACCGGCCAGTTCGACGCTACATACCACCACGCCGTGTGGCCCTCCACCGGAAACTATTGCCGCGGCGGCGCCTTCAACTCGAAGCTGCTGGCCTGCGATTCCGTCGCCATTCTCCCGGCGGAGATGTCCAGAGAGCGCTTCGACTGGCTGAGCAAAATCGCCGGGCAGGTCATTGCAACGCCCGGCTGCGAGTCCAACGTCAAGGAAATCTTCGACAAGACCTGGGAGCTGAAGCAGGACCCCTCCATGATGATTTTCAACCAGTTCGAGGAGATGGGCAACCCGCTGTGGCACTACAACGTCACCGGCACGGCGCTGGCAGAGCTGTTTGAGGCTGTCAAGCGGCCGGGCGATCGGTTCGCGGGCGCCTGCTTCACCTCCGGCTCCGCCGGGACCATGTCCGCCGGCGATCTGCTGAAGGAGCGGTATCCCCATCTGAAGCTGGCGGTCGGCGAGGCCCTGCAGTGCCCGACCATTTTGGAGAACGGCTTCGGCGGCCACCGGATCGAGGGCATTGGCGACAAGCACATCCCCTGGATTCACAATGTCAAGAACACCGATATGGCCATCGCCATCGACGACGAGGACTCCCAGCGCCTGCTGCGGCTCTTCAACACGCCGGAGGGCCAGAAGTACATGAAGGAGGAGCTGGGCCTGGATGACGAGCTGATCGAAAAGCTGACCTGGCTGGGCATCTCCGGCATCGCCAACGTGCTCTGCTGCATCAAGATGGCGAAGTACTACGAGCTGACGGAGCGCGACGTGGTCGGCACGGTTCTGACCGACTCCGCGGCCATGTACCAGTCGAGAGTCCGGGAGCTGAACGAGATGTACGGCCCCTACAACGCCCACGAGGCGGCGTTGGATCACCATCTGCATCTGCTGGGCCTCAAGACAGACAGCATGCAGGAGCTGACCTATGCCGACCGGAAGCGGATTCACAATCTGAAGTATTACACCTGGGTCGAGCAGCAGGCCCGCGACGTGAAGGACCTGAACGCCCTGTGGTACGACACGGAGCACACCTGGGACGCCGTCCATGCCCAGGCCGCGGAGCTGGACCAGCTCATCAACGAGTTCAACGACGCCACCGGCCTCCTCAAGGCGCTGTAAGCCGCAGAAGCCGTGCAGAGAAAGCAGATACGCTTACGGGAGTACGATTATCGTACTCCCGGCGCGTATTTCGTGACGATTTGTACCAGAGACCGGATGCCGATTCTGTCGAGAATTGCCTCCGTAGGGGCGGACGACCCTGTCCGCCCGGAGAAACAGGTTGTACTTTTGCCGGCTGGCGAAATTGTGGCTGCCTGTATCCGGGAATTGCCGGAACGGTATCCCGGGCTGTTCCTGGAAAACCATGCCGTCATGCCGAATCATATTCATCTTCTTTTGCGAATGGGTGAAGATCCGGGCGGACAGAGCCGTCCGCCCCTACAACGTGGTGAGGATTTGGGCGGACAGAGCCGTCCGCCCCTACAACATGGTGAGGATTTGGACGGACAGAGCCGTCCGCCCCTACAACATGGTGAGGATTTGGACGGACAGAGCCGTCCGCCCCTACAACGTGGTGAGGATTTGGGCGGACAGAGCCGTCCGCCCCTACAACGTGGGGAGGACTTGGGCGGACAGAGCCGTCCGTCTCTGCAAAAGGTAATCCAGGGCCTGAAGTCTGTGACGACGAGAAAATGCTGGCCCTTGGGAATTCAGACCCTTTGGCAGCGATCATTTTATGACCACATAGTTCGAAATGAGGATGACTTTCAGAGAATTTGGCGCTACATCGACGAAAATCCTCTGCGGTGGCGGGAGGATGTCTATTTCAGCGAAACCTGATGATGCGTAGGGGCGGACGACACTGTCCGCCCGAACCCGCCGTCGGATTCGGATATGGAGCGCAGGACTTCGTCCGTGAGCTGCTTGACATGGACCAGGCGCTTCCAGGCTTCATCGAGGTTGCCCTGCTTCAGTTGTTCCAGGGCATTGACGGCTGCGTTGTTTGCATCGGACAAAAGCGTGCAGTAAACTGATGAGTTTTCCATTTTTTCACCTCTACAAATGCAAAACATATTGTGCTATAATTCATAATGCATCTTTTTCGAGCAAATTGCAATACTTTTGTATTATAAAAGTATTGCGAGGTGCATTATGGCAAAATTTAAGATTCCGAAGACCCCTTTATCCACAAATAAGTCCATCCGGTTTCCCAACGACTTGATCGAGCAGATCGAGGAGGCAATCCGGGGAAAGGACTGCACGTTCTCTGCCTTCGTGGTGGAGGCTGTGCGCGTGGCGCTGGCGGATCTGGAAGAAGAGGAATCCAGCGACGAAAAACGTGAAGAATAGGAGCGTTTCCCATGAAAAACGTCAAATATGCCCGCTGTGTCAAGTGCGGCAAGCGCTATGAGGCTGTGCCGGACCTGACCAACTGCGAATGCGGCGGTATTCTGGATATCGTGTACGACTATGACTATATCCGCTCGGCTTTGACCAAGGAAAAACTGGCGGACCGTCCCCGCACCATGTGGCGCTATCGCGAGCTGCTGCCCGTGGAGGAGGACACGGAGGACACGCCACTGCGGGTCGGCTGGTCGCCGCTCTATGAGGAGCCGCGGCTGGCTGCCAGACTGGGCATCGGCAGGCTCTGGATCAAGGACGACGGCCAGAATCCGACGGCGTCTCTGAAGGACCGCGCCAGCGCCATGGCCGTGGCCAAGGCCCGGGAGGCCGGATATCACACCATCGCCTGCTCCTCCACCGGCAACGCGGCCTCCTCTCTGGCGGGCAACGCCGCCGCCGCCGGTCTTGAGACCTACATCTTTGTGCCGGCCCGCGCCCCGAAGGGGAAGGTCGCCCAGCTTATGACCTTTGGTGCCCATGTGATCTCCGTCCAGGGCAACTATGAGGAGACCTTTGCGCTGAGCAAGGCCGCCATCGAGAAATGGGGCTGGTATAACCGCAACGCCGCCATCAACCCCTATCTCTCCGAAGGAAAGAAGACGGTCTCGTTGGAGATTGCGGAGCAGTTGGGCTGGCAGGTCCCGGACTATCTGGCGATTTCCGTCGGTGACGGCTGCACCATCGCCGGCGTCTGGAAGGGGCTCAAGGACCTCTACGCCATCGGCTTCATCGACCGGCTGCCGCGGCTGATCTCCGTCCAGGCCGAGGGCTGCCACCCGATCAACCGCGCGATTGCCACCGGCGAGCCGTGGCATCCCATGGAGGAGAACACCCTGGCCGATTCGATCGCGGTCGGCGTCCCCAGAAACGCAGACAAGGCGCTGATGGCAATCCGGGAGTCAAACGGCATCGTCGTCAATGTGACGGACGAGGAGATCATGGCGGCCCAAAAGCTGCTGGGCACGACCTGCGGCGTCTTTGGCGAGCCTGCCGGCGTGACCGGCACCGCCGGTCTCAAAAAGCTCTGTGAGCAAGGCGTGATCCCTGTAGACGCCACGGTCGTCTCCGTCGTCACCGGCAACGGCCTCAAGGATGTGGCAAACGCAATCAAATTCTGCGGCGAACCCATCTCAATTCCCAACGACATGGAGCTGCTCCAGCGGGCTTTCTGCGAGGCGGGAATTACAGTGTGACAAAATAATAAGAATTATTCCTAAAATTGTGCAGCTTGCCCATTTACAATTCCATTCTTTTCCTGTATGATAAAAATAGATCTGGAGACACTATATTGACTGAAAACGGAGGATATTTACCATGGAATTGAAGGGTTCAAGAACCGAGGCCAACCTGCTTGCCGCATTCGCCGGCGAGAGCCAGGCCAGAAACAAGTACACCTATTTTGCCAGCAAGGCAAAGAAGGAAGGCTTTGAGCAGATCGCTGCGCTCTTCCAGAAAACCGCTGACAACGAGAAGGAACACGCCAAGATGTGGTTCAAGGAGCTGGGGCTTCTGCAGGATACTGCCGCAAACCTCCAGTCCGCTGCAGAGGGCGAGAACTACGAATGGACCGATATGTATGCCAAGTTTGCCGAGGAGGCCGAAGCCGAGGGCTTCACGGAGATCGCGGCCAAGTTCCGCATGGTGGCGAACATCGAGCGGTCCCATGAGGAGCGTTATCTGGCGCTGCTGAAGAACGTGGAGACCAAGAAGGTCTTCGAAAAGTGCGGCGCCGTCATGTGGGAATGCCGGAACTGCGGCCACTTGGTCGTAGGCGAGAAAGCGCCGGAAATCTGCCCGGTCTGCGCGCATCCGCAGAGCTACTTTGAAGTCCGCGCGGAGAACTATTGATAAAGCTGACAAAAAAAGGACCTGTTCACACGGAACAGGTCCTTTTTTTGTCAATCCTTTGCGGGGGGATATTCGTTGCAGAGCAGACGATAGGGCGGCTCGTCTTCCTCAATCTTCGGAAAGCGGCCCACCGGCGGGTTAAAGCGGTTGTCGGTGTTGTCGTCGTTGCACTGGCTGACCTCGCCCAGCAGAACAGGGCCGCCGCCCTCCTCCACGGAGAAGTCGTGGTAGAGGTATTGCTGCACATGGATGCTCTCGCCGGGCGTCAGGCGAATCTGGGTGCCGGCGGGGACGGTGTAAGTACGGCCGTCGGTGTGGACAGTGACGTCGCTCTCGTAGTCGATCTCCTCGTTCGGCAGGGAGTTATAGACCCGGATCAGGACGTTGCCGCCGCCGCGGTTGATGATGTCCTCGGTCTTGTACCAGTGGAAATGGTTGGGGGCATACTGGCCCTCCTTGAGATACAGCAGCTTCTCGGCGTAGACCTTGGGATACTTGTCGGCCATGGCGCGGTTGCCGTTGCGGATGGTGATGAGAGAGAAGCCGAACTTGTCGAAGTCGCCCATGCCGTAGTCGGTGATGTCCCAGCCCAGCATGCAGTCGCGGACCTCGTCGTATTCATGGCCGATGGTCTGCCACTGCTCCGGCGTGAAATGACAGAAGGGCGGCAGATAGCAGTGCTCCTGGCGGCACATGGCCTCCAGCTCCTTGAGCGCTTTGTTGATTTCGGAACGCTTCATGGGGATTACTCCTTTCCGGCCAGGCCGAGGCAGCCATAGTAGATGGCGCCAATGGCCTGCGCAAACTGGGCGACGGTGTAGTCGGGATGGGCATCGAGCTGCTGCATGAGCACGGTGTTGGCGAGACTGCCGTCGGCCGCGTACTGCTTCAGCGCAGGTTCCCGGCGCGCAGCGCCTTCGCACATGAGCCGGAAGCAGACAGGATTCTTGACCAGCCGGCCAAAGAGCGTCCGGTCGAGGGCCTCGGGCTTCAGAATGTAGTCGGTCTCGGCCCAGGTGACGGCCAGATATTCACCGATCTGGCGGAAAATCTCGGCACAGGCCTCGCGTCCGGGCTCGGCCGCCTTGGCCATGAAAAACTCGAGGCAGGGCTTGCGCAGATCCTTCGGCTCCGTGGG
>Ga0129308_1001884_pt1 | contig 19766 bp, 16 predicted proteins | sample L827metagenome_FD_94440 | JGI IMG/M metagenome (GOLD analysis project Ga0129308, IMG submission 94440) | Ring-tailed lemur group fecal microbial communities from Wisconsin, USA - L827 metagenome | ecosystem: Host-associated > Mammals > Digestive system > Large intestine > Fecal | place: USA... | reverse complement strand
TGAGAGTTCCGAAGCACCGGACACAGAATATGTGACGGAAACCGAGGATACCGATGAATCCGTGACGGAACCGGTGACTGAAACTGAGCGTTCCGAGGCTTCTATCACGGAGCAGACATCAGAGACAGAACTTCCATCTCCGGCAGATACTGAACATATATCGGGAATTGAAACTTCCGAAGCGACAGAAAATCCTTTGGATACAGAGAACGAAACGGGTACAGAGCACACACTCGCTGCAGAGCCGACAGAGGAACCTGCCGAAACAGAGAAACCATCGGAAGCTCAGACGGAGCAAAGCGATGAGAATATCCTTGTGCTCGAAGGTCAGTGCCAGAACGTGACGGTGCGCGCCAGCCGTTCCGACCATGAACCTTTCCCGGAGGGAGCCTGCGTGACGATAACGACGCTGGAAGAGCTTGCACAGGAGGCGGAGGATCCGGCTGCAGAACTCGCGCAGTATCAGGAAATACTGACAAACGCAGCGGTAGAAGCACTGTCGGACGAATACATGGCGCTGCATCCGGAGACCGAATGGAATACCGCACTGACAGAAGCGCTGCAGGCTTCGCTTCTTGAAGCGGCCGGAGCACTCCATGCATATGATATCTCGGTCTGGCACGGCGACGGAAGCTGCTTTGACGCATCCCGGCTCGACCTGCTGCTTCAGATTTCTGACGGTGAGATGAAACACCGGATCGCGGACGGCTCCGTAGCAGTCAGAGTTGTTGACTATACAGATGCATCCGGAGCAGTCCTTCCGGGTTCGGAAAAGTGTACCACCGGTATTTCGCAGACAGAGGAGATGGCCTATTTTTCCATCACGGACACAGAACAGGGAATCCTCGCAGCGCTGGAACTGGACGGAAGCTGGAGCTTTGACGCGGAGCAGGAGATCACAGATGAGGATGCGGAGTCATTAGCAGACGGGGAGACCTCACTGTACGCGGTCCCGGAAAATTCTTATAAACAGATCGGAACAAATATGGCTGCGAGCGGCAGCTTCACACCGGTGAGCTACGGCGACCGTTTTTATTCCAACAATTATACCTCGCTGTGCAAGACAGGAGCGTCTGCGATTTCCGCCTGGAATAACGGCGGTAAAAACGTAAAGGTATTTGAACTCGTAAACAGCGGCGGCAATTCCTACACAGCTATGGTCCCGCTGAACGGGAATGCGCAGGGAGCATTCGGATGGAGAATCTCCAACGTAGGCTTCAGCCGTGCATACGGTTGTCAGCTTGACGCAGTCATAACGGTGGAAGCCTACAGCACGGATACGGCCACCTGCGAAGGGAAAAAGGTCGAAAATGTCTACCCGGTCATAGCGATTTCACCCGGCGGCAACGTCGTCTACAATCAATCGCTTCCGTCCTTCCGCCTGCGGTACGATATCGTGCAGAGCGGCACGTCAACGCCGGTTCCCGGCAATTACCGGTTCTGCTGGCTTGACATAGACGCCGGACAGCAGTACGGCTTCGCCGTCGCCAACGGGACCATAGACGGCAAATACTGTACGGCATCGACCGTCGTCAATACAGATACGCACAAATACTCGGACGGTCTCGTGTATACGAGAATGATCGCGCCGGTTAAGGCAAACGGGACGAGAAATCCCAATTATCAGGCATACTTTGAAGTCGGAAACACGAGCTGCTTCAAGCTCTGGGTTGGGCCGGCGTACCGGGATAACGATGGAAAGACCGGCTATACGAAGGATCACATCGAAGGAGTCTACTCAAATGTAATCAATAAGAACTGGGATTATGCATCCAAGTCCATTATCGAGTGGGACGGTACCTCTCCGGGACCTGTCAGCGGAGAGCCTGTGGAAAAATTTGTCAGCAATGACGGGGTAACATGGCAGAAAGAAAACACGCTGCGCAATACAGACGCGGAATTCTGGTATATGCTGCGCACAAGAGTGCCGGAAATGTACGGCTATACGATTGCGTCCTACACTCTGAATGACGTGCTCCCGGCCGGCGTTGATTATGTCGGGGAGTTCAGCGCGATGCAGATGGAGACAGGAGCCGACGCGACCTCCTTCTTTCTGGCGACATTTGCTTCTGAAGATAATATTTCCTTCTCGTGGAATGATACCCCAGGATTTGGCCGCTATACCTACCAGCTCCGGTTCAAGGTACGGATGGATCCGTCTGAAATGACGCCGTCCTACGCAGGAGACACACGTACCTACACGGTGTCCAACAGCGCGTCGCTTCTTTATCAGATCAAAGGCTATGATACGCTTACGTACCAGTCTGACAGCGTTACCACCACTGCGCAGGAGAAGCGTACGGAACCGCAGTCTCCCGCTAAGTCCATCCGGGACGGAAGCAGCTACGTGACGGAAAAGAAATATAACAACCGGCTGTTCGAGACCGTATTCTCCGTGGAGCAGGCAATCCCGGCATACACCGAATCCTGGCGCTTCAGCTCGCTCTCGCTGTCCGATACGCTGGAGGAATGCTTTGCCCTGCAGTCCGCCGCGCTTTATCTGGAGGGTGACCAGGCAGCCCTCTTTCCAACAGTCACAGACGGGGCGCAGTCGGGAGGCTGGACACTTTCGGTAAACGGCCAGACCGTCACGGTGACTGCCGCAAGCGGGCTTGCAGATGTTTATTACGGGAAAACACTGCGGCTGGAGCTGAATGTAAAGCTAAAGGCAGGAAACAGCACGGCGCTTGAAAACTACTACGCCGTAAATGGCGGGACCATAAAGGCCGTGATCCCGAATCAGGCGACGGTATCCTGCACATGGCCGGACGGCGCCTCCTGTACCAAGGAGACAAATGTCGTAACCGTCCTCGTAAAAGAGGCGATGGCTGTGCTGACGTTATCCAAGACAAACAATGTGACCGGAGACAGTATTGCGAACGCCGTATTTACGGTTTACCAGTGGAACGGAAGCGCCTGGAACAGCTTCTGCGGCATGACGTATGACACAGGGGCGAATTGCTACAGAGCAGACCGTTACCTCTATAAGACGATCGAAAACGGCGGGCGGTTCCTCGTACAGGAGGACGTCACTCCTGCCGGCTACCTGGGCGCATGGTCAGAGGAATTCACCTTAACAGGAGCGGACGGGGAGCTTATTCCGCTTGATTTCCAGGCCGGCAATGAGCCCGCTGCCGGAAAAATCACTGTGAAAAAGACCTCCCAGAGCGGAACGGTACTCGCAGGCGCCATTTATGCAGTCACAGCCGGAGCAGACATTGTATCCCCGGAGGGACGCGTCCTGATAAGCTCCGGCACAGAAGCCGCGCGCGTGACGACAGGAGAGGACGGGCTGGCCACAGCGGACGGACTGTATCCCGGTTCTTACCGCATCACAGAGGTACAGCCGCCGCCAGGATACCGTCTGAACCGGACACCACAGGATGTTACGATCCGTTATCTCGACAAAGAACGGGGCTGCAGCAGTGAAGAAGCGACCTTTGTGAATGAGGCAACGGTTGTCTTTTTGAAAAAGGTTTCGGCACTCGCCGAAGGCGAAACAGAAAAATGTCCGCTGTCCGGCGTCTCCTTCCGCATATGGGAGAAGCAGTCCGGGACAGAGGAGCAGACTTTGGAATACACAACAGACAGCGACGGCCTGATCTGTCTTGAAGGGTATCTGCCAGGAACATACTGTTATCAGGAGCTCGCTGCTCCTGCCGGGTATCTCACCGACGAAACCGTGCATGAATTCGAGATTGACAGTGCGGGTACCTGTGCAGGAGAGCAAAATCATATCATAGAGGTGGAGAACCAGTATATCAGCGCTGAATTCTGCAAGGCCGACAAGGCCACCGGGAAGCTGCTGGCAGGTGCAAAGCTGTCGCTTTTCGCCGCAGACGGCACGGTTGTGGATACATGGATTACCGATGACAAGCCTCACCGGATCGACCGCCTCCCTGCAGGCAGCTATACGCTGACAGAGCTGGAAGCGCCTGAAGGATACAAGAAAGGGGACGATATGATCTGTGATGTCACGGCAGAGGCCGGGACGCAGACCTTTACCATCGCGGATGTAAAATACGTGAATCTGCGCCTGACAAAGGCGATTGAAGGGGATGAGATCGTCTGGGCTCACGGCAACCCGACCTTTACCTTCTGTGTGGAGGGCACTGACCTGGACGGAGAGGAGCACACCTACTATGAGACAGTCGAATTCACACAGGAGACTGCGTCAGGCAGCGGCAGAAAAACAATGACGGCTGTGTTCCGCGTACCGGCTGGCAGCTACAACGCAAGTGAAACAAACGTGATCCGTTACCGGCTTGATGCAATTGAGCATATCTCAAACGGAGAAGCTGCCGGACTCGGCGTACACTTTGATCTCTCCGGCAATCAGGACGGAGAGGCAACCTTCGTGAACCGGAAGGAGACCGATCACGGCCTCACTGACACGGCTTTTGTCCGGAATACGGTAATCAATTTTTCCGATTCGCTATAATGTCCTTGAAGTTCTGCCGTTTTATGTATTATAATGGCGTTCGGGAACAGGAAGTTCCCGAACCGCCGTATACTGCGGCGGCAGGACAGAAAGGGACATTATGAGAAAACTTGCTTTAGATGATACCATATTGCTTTCCATCGAGAAGCCTGCACGCTACATCGGAAATGAAGTCAACGCGGTCATGAAGGATAAGGACAGCGTAGATATCCGGTTCGCGATGGCATTTCCCGACGCGTATGAGATCGGCATGTCGCACCTTGGCATTCAGATCCTCTACGACATGTTCAACAGGCGTCCCGACGTCTGGTGTGAACGTGTTTATTCCCCGTGGGTTGACCTTGACAGGATTATGCGCGAGCGGAATATCCCGCTCTTTGCTCTTGAATCACAGGATCCGGTACGGGAGTTTGATTTTCTTGGCATCACGCTGCAGTATGAGATGTGCTACACAAATATTCTGCAGCTTCTGGATCTTTCGGGGATTCCGCTTGCAGCGTCAGAGCGCGGCTGGGAGTGTCCGGTCGTGATCGGCGGCGGACCGTGCGCATACAATCCTGAGCCGATCGCGGAGTTTTTCGATCTGTTCTATATCGGAGAGGGCGAGACCGTCTATGACAGGCTGTTCGACCTTTATAAAGCATGCCGCAAAGAACAGACAAGCCGCCGGGAGTTTCTGCGCCGGGCAGCTTCGATTCCCGGAATTTACGTGCCGTCGCTTTATGAGGTTACTTACCTCGAGGACGGCACGATCGGATCATTTGTTCCGACAGCGGACGGTGTTCCGGAGACGGTTGAGAAACAGGTGGAGATGAACATGACGGATGCCCCGTATCCGGAGGCCCCTGTTGTCCCGTTCATCAAGGCGACGCAGGACCGTGTTGTGCTCGAGATCCAGAGGGGCTGCATCAGGGGCTGCCGTTTCTGCCAGGCCGGAATGATCTACCGGCCTACGAGAGAGCGCAGTCTCGACTGCCTGAAGGAGCATGCGCAGAACATGCTCGAGAGCACCGGCCACGAGGAGATTTCCCTGAGCTCGCTGAGCTCAAGCGATTACTCTGACCTCGCGGGGATCGTCAACTTCCTGATTGAACAGTTCGGAAACCAGAATATCAATATTTCGCTTCCGTCCCTGCGCATCGATGCATTCTCGCTTGATGTGATGAGCAAGGTGCAGGACGTCCGCAAGAGCAGCCTTACGTTCGGCCCGGAGGCCGGAACACAGAGGATGCGGGACGTCATCAACAAGGGGCTGACAGAGGAAGTGATTCTTGACGGCGCCGATCAGGCATTCCACGGAGGCTGGAATAAAGTAAAGCTCTACTTCATGCTGGGGCTTCCGCTCGAGGAGGACGACGACCGCCGCGGGATTGCACATCTCGCAGAGAAAATCGCGTGCAAATATTATGAGATACCGAAGGACAAGCGGAACGGCAAGTGCCAGATCACAGTCAGCACGTCCTTCTTTGTACCGAAGCCGTTCACTCCGTTCCAGTGGGCACGCATGTATACGCCCGGTGATTATCTCGGCTTTGCTAAGACTGTCAATCATGAAATCAAAGCCATGAAGAACCAGAAGAGCATCCGCTACAACTGGCATCAGGCGGATGTTACGCTGCTCGAGGGTGTCTTTGCGCGCGGCGACCGCAGAATCTCAGCCGTGATACGCGAGGCTTACCGGCTTGGCGCGCTGTATGATGCCTGGACGGAGTACTGGGATTACAGCCGCTGGCTTCAGGCATTTGAAAATACCGGCGTTGACATGGATTTCTACACGCTGCGGGAGCGCGGTGAGGACGAAATCTTTCCGTGGGATTTCATCCGTATCGGGGTGACAAAGGCATTCCTGCGACGCGAATGGAACCGCGCGCAGGCCAGTGAGGTTACGCCGAACTGCCGTGCGAAATGCTCCGGCTGCGGTGCGGCAGGATACAGGGGAGGTGTCTGCATTGAAAATAAGGGTTAAGTTTTCCAAAACCGGCGTGATGAAATTTATCGGACATCTCGACGTCATGCGCTATTTCCAGAAAGCAATCAGGCGTGCAGGCATCGATATCGCCTACTCGGAGGGCATGAGTCCGCACATGATTATGTCGTTTGCATCCCCGCTTGGCGTCGGGCTCACAAGCGACGGGGAATACATGGATATTGAGATTCATACGCCGATCACCTCCGCACAGGCGATCGAGGCACTGAACAGAGTCGGCGTCGAGGGAATCACCGTGACACAGTTCCGGCAGATCGGTGAGACAAAGGCCGACAGGGGGATGACGCTTGTCGCGGCCGCGGACTATGAGCTTACGTTCCGAAGCGGCTGCAAGCCGAAGGGAGACTGGCAGTCCGGGATTTCCCACTTCTTCGCGCAGAAATCAATTACTGTGATGCGCAAAACGAAGCGCTCAGAGCAGGAGACGGATATCCGTCCGATGATTTACGAGATGTCCGTAAATGCGGGAACCGTGTTCCTGAAGCTCGCAGCCGGAAGCGCCGCGAATCTGAAGCCGGAGCTCGTGATGGATGCGTACCTTGCCTCCATCGGCGTCGAGGCGGAGCCGTTCGCATATGAGATTCACAGGTGCGAGCTCTATGCGGACACGGGCAGCAACGGTAAGCGCCGCCTTGTCCCGCTCGGCGATCTGGGGACGGACATAGAATGATTACAAAAACAGGAGGCTGACAGGCTGTGGAGTATATGATCACCCGCATGGACGGGAAGATTTTCTCGTTTCTGATGGACTCAAAAAGGGCCGTTGAGATTCACTGCGACGTGCAGGAGCAGGGCCCGCAAATCGGCAGTATCTACGTCGGCAGGATCAAAAATATTGCCAAAAATATCGGCGCTGCCTTCGTTGAGATTGCCCCGGGAGAGGTCTGCTACCTGCCGCTTAGCGAGATGAAACGCCCCGTCTACACCAGAAAGGGCAGCTCAAAGCCGCCGCAGCAGGGGGATGAGCTGCTTGTCCAGATCAGCCGCGGCCGGATCAAGTCAAAGGCCATGTCCGTGACAACGAATCTGACGATCAGCGGGAAATATCTTCTTCTGACGACCGGCAACTGCAGCGTCTGCGCCTCCTCAAAGCTGTCAAAGGCAGAGAAGGAGCGGCTGACCGGACTCGTTGCGCCGTATGCAGATCAGGAACGCTACGGCTGGCTGGTCCGCACCAATGCGGACGGCGCGGGGGAGGAGACGCTGGCAGCGGAGGCGCATCAGCTTCAAAGCAGATATGAGGCCCTGATGGAGCAGGCACAGTACCGCACCTGCTATTCCTGTGTGCTGCGCCGCCCGGACGCATGGCTGACACGGCTCCTTGGCCTGTATGACAGGGAATGCACGGCAGTGCGCACGGACGATGAAACGCTGTATGAGCAGATCCGGGCTTATCTTGCACAGGAACAGCCGGACGACCTGAAGCGGCTTGCCTTTTATCAGGATGACCTGCTCCCGATGAAGAAGCTGTATTCGCTCGAACAGGCGCTTTCCCAGGCGCTTTCCCAGCGTGTCTGGCTGGACTGCGGTGGCTATCTTGTCATCCAGCCGACCGAGGCGCTGACCGTCATAGATGTAAACAGCGGGAAGTATGAGGGCGGCAAAAAACGGGAAGCGGCCTTCCTGAAGATCAATCTGGAGGCCGCAGCCGAGATCTCCCGCCAGCTCCGGCTGCGCAACCTCAGCGGAATTATCATTGTGGACTTCATCAATATGGAAGAACCGTCGTCAAACGAGCTGCTGCTTGGCACGCTTGCGGACTATCTGCACTGCGATCCTGTGCGGACCGTCCTCGTCGAAATGACAAAGCTCTCCCTTGTGGAGATCACCCGCAGGAGAGGGGAGCCCCCTCTGTTTGAACAGATAAACCAGCAAAAAAACAGCGAAAAATCAATACAAAACAGTTGACGTAACGTGTCGGATATGATATTATTCATGAGTATGCCGCACAGAGAGGTTTAAATGTCATGCAGAAATGCTCCTGACTACCGAATCTGGCGAGTAATGATAACAGGAGGTGCCATATGTACGCAATTATTGCAACAGGTGGTAAACAGTACAAAGTAGCCGAGGGCGATATCATTAATGTGGAAAAGCTTGGTGTTGAAGCTGGTGAAACTGTTACGTTTGATCAGGTGCTTGCAGTAAGCAATGACGGCCTTAAGGTCGGCGCTGACGTTGCAGACGCAACGGTTACAGCGACGGTTGTGAAGAACGACAAGGCTAAGAAAGTCATCGTTTACAAGTATAAGAGAAAAACCGGTTACCACAAGAAAAACGGTCACAGACAGCAGTACACACAGGTTAAGATTGAGAAAATCAACGGTTAATCGTTATGATCCGGTTTACGGTGTGGAAATCCGGCGGTCAGTACAGAGGCTTTGAGAGCAGCGGACATGCGGGATACGCCGATGAGGGCAGCGATATTGTCTGCGCGGCCGTTACCGCTCTGGCATTCAATACAGTGAATTCGATTGAACAGTTCACGGAGGATGCGTTCGAGGGGGAGGCTGCAGAGGACGGCGGTCGTCTCAGAGTGTGGTTCCCGGTTTCGCCCGGCGAGAGAGCTTCTCTGCTGATGGACAGCCTTATCCTTGGGATTCAGGGAATTGAGGCTGAGTACGGAACAGAATATGTCAGATTGATATTTGAGGAGGTGTAACTATGCTGAACATGAACCTTCAGTTTTTCGCTCATAAAAAGGGAGTTGGTTCTACAAAGAACGGACGTGATTCCGAGTCCAAGAGACTTGGCGCCAAGAGAGCGGACGGACAGTTTGTAAAGGCCGGCAACATTCTTTACAGACAGCGCGGTACAAAGATTCATCCGGGCGTTAATGTAGGACGCGGCGGTGATGACACATTGTTTGCGACAGTAGACGGTGTCGTAAGATTTGAAAGAAAAGGAAGAGACAAGAAACAGGTTTCTGTACTTCCGGTAGCAGCAGAATAATCAGTGCAGGCTTCAAATCAGAATGTGGTTTGAAGCCTGTTTTCTAATACGCAGAAGGATGTATGGAGGTGTCAGGATGTTTGCTGACAGAGCAAAAATTATCATCCGTTCCGGCAAGGGCGGAGACGGCCATGTCAGTTTCCGCAGGGAGCTGTTTGTACCGGACGGCGGACCGGACGGCGGAGACGGCGGCAGGGGCGGAGACGTGATTTTTGAGGTGGATAAGGGACAGAATACACTGATCGAATTCCGGCACAGAAGAAAGTTCTCGGCCAGCGACGGGGAGCCCGGCGGCAAGCGCAGATGCCACGGCGCTGACGGGAATGATATTATATTGAAGGTACCCGAGGGAACTGTAATCAAGGATGCACAGACCGGGAAGGTCATCGCGGATATGTCCGCGGGCAACGAGCGCCAGATCATCCTGCGCGGCGGGCGCGGCGGCAACGGAAATATGCATTACGCGACCGCGACGATGCAGGCCCCCAAGTACGCGCAGCCCGGCCAGGATGCGAAGGAGCTTGAGGTTCTGCTTGAGCTGAAGGTGATCGCGGATGTCGGACTGGTCGGCTTCCCGAACGTCGGCAAATCGACCTTCCTCGCGCGGGTTACAAATGCGACGCCCAAGATCGCCAACTATCATTTCACAACGCTCTCCCCAAATCTCGGAGTCGTTGATCTGGAGGGCGGCGGCTTTGTGATCGCCGATATCCCTGGCCTGATCGAAGGCGCGTCTGAGGGTGTCGGACTTGGTCATGAGTTCCTGCGCCATGTGGAACGGACAAAGGTCATGATTCACATCGTAGACGCAGCATCGACGGAGGGACGCGATCCCGTTGATGATATTTACAAGATCAACAGGGAGCTTGCTGCGTACAATGAGGAGATTGCCAAACGTCCGCAGGTGATCGCAGCGAACAAGATCGATGCGATCTATGACGGAGACGAAGATCCCGTGCAGCGGCTGAAGGACGAGTTTGAGCCGAAGGGCATCCGCGTCTTTGCGATCTCGGCGGTCAGCGGAAAGGGCGTCAGGGAGCTGCTGTTCTATGTGCAGGAGCTGCTGCGTTCGATGCCGCAGGAGACGATCATCTTTGAACAGGAGTATGATCCCGACCTGTCGCTTGCAGGTGAGAACCTTCCGTTTACCGTAGAAAAATCCGACGAGGACGGCGTCTACATCGTAGAGGGCCCGCGGATTGAAAAAATGCTCGGATACACGAATCTCGAGTCGGAGAAGGGCTTCCGTTTCTTCCAGAATTTCCTGAAGGAGCAGGGCGTGCTCGAACAGCTCGAGGCCCTCGGCATTCAGGACGGGGATACGGTGCGCATGTACGGGCTTTCGTTTGATTACTACAAGTAGGAGGCTATTATGACAAGTAAGCAGCGTGCTTATTTAAAGGGACTTGCGATGACGATGGATCCGATTTTCCAGATCGGCAAGTCCTCCCTCACGCCTGAGAATACCGCCGCGATCGCCGAGGCTCTTGAAGCGCGGGAGCTGATCAAGGTGAGTGTGCTCCAGAACTGCATGGATGATCCGAATGAGATCGCGCAGATGGTAGCGGAGCGCACGCACTCTCAGGTTGTCCAGGTGATCGGCAAAAAGATCGTCCTGTACAAAGAAGGGAAAGACAATAAAAAGAAGATTGAGCTGCCAAAGGCGGGCAAAAAGTGAAAGGAATGCAGGAATGGACAGCGTGAAACGCCGTATTGGGCTGATGGGCGGCACGTTTGATCCGATTCATATCGGTCATCTGATGCTCGCCGAGTGTGCGTATGAGCAGTTTGGACTGGACGAGGTACTGTTCCTGCCGTCCGGCAACCCGCCTCACAAGCAGGACCGGACGGACGGCGCTTCCGACCGGGAACGGCTTGAGATGGTCCGGCTTGCGGTTGCGGACAATCCGCATTTTGCGATCGATGAGGAGGAGATGCGCCGTGCAGGTCTCACCTACACGAGCGAGACGCTGCGCAGGCTGCGGTCCGTTCATCCGGAAAACGATTACTATTTCATCATCGGAGCCGATTCTCTGGCTTCCTTCGATACATGGAAAAATCCGGAGAGCATCTGCAGGAACTGTATTCTGGCGGTGGCAGCCCGCGATAAGATGCCGTTTGAGGAGCTGGAGAGCCGGATGGAGGAGCTGCGCAGACGGTTCGGCGCAACAATCTACCTGCTTCGCACCCCCGATGTGGAGATCGCTTCGAGCAATCTGCGGAGCATGGTCAGAGACGGTCACTCTATCCGCTATTTCGTGCCTGATTCCGTGCGGCAATATATTGAAACACATCAGATATACGGAAATACACGCGTTGAGGAATGAGAGATGGGTACTTACAATATCTTGAAGATGCAGAAAAAACTGAAAAAGTACGTGGACGGGATGCGGTACAATCATACGCTTGGCGTTATGTACACCGCTGCCGCACTTGCAATGTGTTATGGAGTCGATCTGGAACGTGCACAGGTAGCGGGGCTGCTGCATGACTGTGCGAAGTGCATTCCAAATGCAAAGAAGCTGAAGCTGTGCCGTCAGTACAACATTCCGGTGTCGGATGCGGAAAACCGCTCTCCATATCTTCTGCATGCCAGTCTGGGAGCGTATATTGCACGGGAAAAGTACCACGTCGAGGACGAGGAAATCTTAAGTGCAATCGCCTGCCACACAACTGGAAAGGCCGGCATGACAACGCTCGAAAAAATCATTTTCCTCTCTGATTATATTGAGCCGATGCGCCAGAAAGCGCCGAATCTCGGGCATATCCGCAAGCTCGCCTTCTCCGATCTTGATATGGCCGTATATCTGACGCTGCGCGACACGCTTTTTTATCTGGAACAGGAGAAAGCAAGCCTTGATAATCAGACCGTGGTAGCATATAATTACTACAAACAACTTATAGAGGAAGAGGAGGCTTAACACATGGCAGAACACAAAGCAAAAGAGATGGCGCGGCTTGCATACCATGCACTTGACGATAAAAAGGGGCAGGATATCAAGATCATCAACATCGAGGAGGTCTCCGTGCTGGCCGACTTCTTTATCATTGCTTCCGGTACGAACCGCAATCAGGTGCAGGCGCTCGCCGACAACGTGGAGGAGGAGCTTGGCAGGGCCGGATATCCGGTCCGTCAGACCGAGGGATACCGCACGGCCAACTGGGTGCTGCTTGACTACGGTGATATCATCGTACACGTTTTTGATTCGGAGAACCGTCTGTTCTACGACCTCGAGCGCATCTGGCGCGACGGGAAGAGCATTTCCCCGGAGGAGCTCGAGGCGAAGGCATAAAAGACAAGAGATACAGGAGAGAGTGTGACATGGCTGTTGATAAGACATTTTTAATCAGAAGTATTCAGAAAAAGGAAGAGATGATCGTCGCGTACTGCGCATTCACGAACATGCCGTTTGTTGTCTGCGATCCGGAGACGTTCAATGACCAGGTATGGATTTTTGATACGGAGACGCTGCTCCAGCAGTTCGCGAAGCCGTATACGGAGAAAAAGATCCTGCTGCGCGGCGTCAAATATCCGAACAAAGCGTTCCTTGGATTTTTTTCAATGCTCTACACAATCGGCGTGAATGAGCTTGTATTCGTCGGGGAGAATGGAGAGGAGCATATCGAGCTCTCAGAGCTTGTCCGCAGACCTGATTTTTCGAAGCTGCCAAAGGAACAGCAGCCGATCCAGAATCCGGAGCTGCAGCTTACCGGCCTGTATTTCATGCAGGAGGCGTCCAGACCGATCCCGAACGAGGAGAAGACGCAGCTTAAGGATCTCGAGGAGGAGCTTGCGGCGAATCTTTTGAAAGCGAAATACGTCGTTCCGATCGAGATGCTCGAGGGACCGGAGAGTGACGCTGAGAAGCTGAAGAACCGCAAATACCGTCTGCCGATTCTCAAAAATAAAAAAGAAGAGATTCTGCAGCCGATTTTTACGGATCCGACGGAGCTGGCCAAATTTAACCGTGAGAACAAATTCAAGGCTCTCGCGATGCCGTTTGCGCAGCTCAAGAAGATTCTTGTCAAGGATTCCAAGGGATTCCTGCTCAATCCGGGCGGATTCCATGTTGCGATGCCGGTACAGCTTGTCAACGGGCTTGAGAAGCGGTTCGGCGCAGAAGAGTAGTTATATAAATTGTCAGATATAAAATAAAGGCACCGGCATATCAGATACCGTAAGGATTCTATCTGATATGCCGGTGCCTTTTGTATTCTAAAAGAAACGGAAAATGCCGAACACCTTACCGAGAATCTGCAGCTCGTCGACGATGATCGGTTCCATCGTATCATTCTCCGGCTGAAGGCGGTAGTGGCCCTTCTCCTTGTAATACGTCTTCACCGTGGCGGAATCGTCAATCAGGGCAACGACGATATCGCCGTTGCGGGCAGTCGACTGCTGCTTCACAAGCACACTGTCGCCATTTAAGATACCGGCGTTGATCATGCTCTCGCCCTGCACCTTAAGAATAAAAGACTGCTGGTTCGGCATATATTCGGCCGGGATCGGGAAATAGCTCTCGATATTCTGCTCCGCCAGAATCGGCTGTCCGGCAGCCACCGTACCGACAACCGGGACATTGACCATCTCACGGCGCAGCATATTAAACGAATCATCCAGAATCTCAATCGCGCGCGGCTTCGTCGGATCACGGCGTATATAGCCGTTCTTCTCGAGGGACTCCAGATGGGAGTGGACGGACGAGGTGGATTTGAGATTGACGGCCTGGCAGATCTCGCGTACTGCCGGCGGGAATCCACGCTCCAGTATCTCGTTCTTTATATAGTTCAGAATCTCTTCCTGTTTGGCTGTTATCGGTCCTGGCATTGTAATTCCTCCCGTACATATGTTTCTGTCAGTATAACACATTTATCAGCAAATAGCAAACAAATGTTTCCCGTTTCGCTTCTTTTTTCAGAGGATCCGGAACTTTTTTAGTAAAGGCTTAATAATTCCAAAAGCTTTGTTTTCTTGTATTTGCTTCCGGGCAGTGATATAATGGGCGAAAAAAGGAGAACCATACAACTGTTCAGAAAGAGAGGTACCTATATGAAAAATAAAAAGCTTGCCGTACTTATGAGCGCGGCTCTGTGCCTGACCGCCTTTGTCCCGCAGACCACGGTTCTGGCGGACGGTCAGAAGGTCGTGACGCTCGGCGCGGATCTGTCGCAGGAGCAGAAAGACGCGATCCTGCGCTACTTCGGCGTTGCAGGCCAGAATCTCCAGACGCTCACGATCACCAACCAGGACGAGCGGAACCACCTCGGCTCCTACGTGCCGCTTGAGCAGATCGGTACGCATACCTATAGCTGCGCACTCGTAAGCCCGACGACCTCGGGCGGTATCCAGGTGAAGACGGCGAACCTTTCCTGGGTGACGAGCAACATGATCGCGTCGACGCTGTCGACCTCCGGCGTCGTGAACTGCGACGTCCTCGCAGCCGCCCCGTTCGAGGTATCCGGCACAGGCGCCCTGACCGGGATCATGATGGCGTATGAATCCGCAGTCGGCGCAACGCTCGACACCGGCAAGAAGGAAGTCGCGACACAGGAGCTCGTCACGACGACGACAATCGCGAACAACATCGGCCAGATCGAGGCGACCGAGATCGTCAATGAGAGTAAGAAGCAGATTATCGAGGGCAATGTCGTCAGCGGCAATGACATCGACGTGATTATCAACGAGGTTGCCGATGAGGCAGGCGTCTCCCTGACCGAGGAAGACCGGGAGCTTCTGCTCGAGCTGATGCAGCAGATCGCTGAGCAGGACTATGATTACAGTGAGATGAGAGATACGCTTGAACGCGTCGAGAGCAATGTCGAGAATCTCATGAATCAGGATACAGGGATTCCGGCAGCCGATTCCGCGACTGTGATCGACGATACACAGCCTGAGACGCTTGCAAGCGACAGTATCCTGATGAATACGGACGATTCCGCGCTCGGGGAATCCGTTATCTTTGATGCGACGGACGATTCCGCACTCGCTGAGACGACGGCTCCGGCAACGGAAGCTGCGCCGGAGGTACAGCCGGAGCAGCCTGCGATCGACATCACGACATCGGACAGCACCGTTATGACCGAGGCCCCGTCCGACAGCACAGCGCAGCCGGAAAATCTGCCGGGAGAGTCCGCAGAACAGCCACAGGACAGCCAGGAGCAGCCCGCAGACAATCAGGAGCAGCCCGCAGAACAGCCGCAGGATAATCCGGAGCAGCCGGAGGCACAGATAACCGAGCAGCCGGCGGACGCGCAGGACCAGCCTGAGGAACCGCTGACAGAGGACGCCATTTCGGACGAAACACAGGCCGCCGATCCATCCGGCGAAATGATTCTGGCGGGAGAGATGGCATTTTCTCCGAAGACTGCTCCCGAGAACAATTATGAGGTATACCCGGCAGGCATCAGCCGTCTTACCATATACACGTATCGCGACGCTGCAGCCGGAAACGGCACGCTCACCCTGTACAACGCCGCTGACTCAAGCGTCATCGAACAGATCTCCATGAACGACACACAGAAGGTGGCGGTCATGCCTATGACGGATGAAGAGCTGATCGACCTTGGATGGCTTGAGAAGGGAACCAAGGCTGTGATTACCCTGACGAATCCGATCGCCCAGTCCATGAACTGCTTTGTCACACTCAGTGAGGGCGCGCTCCAGACGGCGGACGGTTCCGGCTTATCCGCGGCAACGGAGGATGCGTACGCATGGTGCATCAATACATGCGAATACGGCTTCAACATCAGCCAGCCCGCGGACGGGCTTACAGCAGGCAGCCAGGCAGACGGACAGATCATGATGGACGGCAGCGACGCTGTCTACGCATGCATCGAGAACTATGATCCGGGTATGGTTTTCTTTGATATGGCGGAGTTCCAGGCTTCCGGCAGCTTCACGGCATCCTTCCTGCAGGCAGGCAAAACAAGCTTCGATATCGCGTTCTACACAGCGGACGGCAGCGAGTGCTACCGCATCAGCAGCTATGAGGTTACCGTAAAATAAGGACTGAATATCAGTGTTGTTTCGTTCCTTGTTTTCGTAGAAAATTGTTGTGTATCCTGTGAAATTATGGTATTCTTTTGCTATCTTCAGATATTGTCAGACAGGAGCTGCGGCTCTCCTCTGACAATATCCGTGTGATAATCTATACAGGCAAAAGGAGAGGAAGCAATGAAAACAGGAAGGATTTCCAGAATATGGAAGGCACTGGCAGCAGCAATGATGCTCGCCATGATGATCGGCGTAAGCGCGATGGCAGCGGACAAGGTTGTAGAGATGGTACCGGATGCCAGCGGGGCATACGTCTACTCAGGCGTAAATGAAGACAGTCTCAACACCGTTTATCACAAATTCACGGCGCCGTCCTCCGGCGTGATCGGAGTCAGCGGCTGCTCGATCTCAGCTTATAGCGGTACTACGTTTGGACTGCGCGTCGCACTGTGCGACAGCAGCTTCCGTGTTCTCGACAGCAATGGGTACGCTTATATCTCGAACACGGAGGATGTAGAGCTGTATGCAGTTAAGAAGGGCGTCTACTATATCCGCGTGTCAGGCGAGGAAAATTACGCAGTTGCGGCAGCTTTCCAGAAGTGGACGAACAAGGGCGGCACATCGAAGTCAAAAGCAAAGACAATTAAACAGAACAAGACCACCAAGGGCCTGATGCCCGCAGGCGAGAAATCCAGTGCAGCAGACTGGTACAAATTCAAGGTTACAAAGAGTAAGAAGCTCAACATCATTGCAGCTACCGAAGGAACCGGATCCCTGCAGTTCTATGTGTACGGCCCGAGCTACAAGAAGGGTGCGCTGCTTGGCACATTACGCAATCAGAAGGGCAGCTACTACAGCATCAATGCCCTGAACCGCAAGAAGATCAAGATCAAGACCGGTACCTACTATATCAAGGTAGTTCGTCCGAAATATGATAAGAAGAGCAATGCAGCATACACACTTAAGTGGAAACTGAAATAAGACAAACGGGCTGTGGATTTTCTGTCTGACAGAGATTCACAGCCTTTTCCCTGTATAATTCATGGAACGATTTACTATTCCAGTAATCATACTTGCGGCGCGCTTTGCGCCATTCAATCATATTCATTTTGGAGGAGTTTATGGAAAAATTGTTACAGTCACTTGGGATCAGCAGTCCGGTGCAGGAATATTCACAGAAAATCCTTGCCGGACTTGCAGAACGTTTTGAACAGATCGACGCTATGGCGGAATACAACCAGCTCAAGGTAATCAAAGCCATGCAGGACGCGCGTGTCAGCGCAGAGTGTTTTCAGTCCTCGACCGGCTACGGCTACAATGATATCGGACGGGATACGCTCGAGCAGGTCTACGCGCTCACCTTCCATACGGAGGCTGCGCTTGTACGGCCTCAGATCACCTGCGGCACGCACGCGCTCGCACTTGCGCTCTCGGCGAATCTGCGCCCCGGCGATCAGATGCTCTCGATTTCGGGCAAGCCGTATGACACGCTCGAGGAGGTCATCGGTATCCGCCCGTCGTGCGGCTCCCTGGCAGAGTACGGCGTGACGTACGGTCAGGTCGATCTGCTGCCGGACGGCAGCTTTGACTATGACGGCATCCGGGCGGCGATCACACCGCAGACGCGTCTGATAGAGATCCAGCGCTCCAAGGGATACCAGACACGTCCCACGCTCTCCGTAAAGCAGATCGGGGAAGCGATCGCATTCGTGAAGCAGCTCCGGCCGGACATCATCTGCATGGTTGACAACTGCTACGGTGAATTTGTCGAGGCTCTGGAGCCGAGTGACGTCGGAGCCGATATGACGGTCGGCTCCCTGATCAAGAATCCGGGCGGCGGGCTTGCCCCGATCGGCGGGTATATTGCAGGGACGCAGGCGTGCATCGAACGCTGCGCGTACCGCCTGACCTCCCCCGGACTCGGCAAGGAGGTCGGAGCCTCTCTCGGCGTCATGCAGTCGTTCTATCAGGGCTTCTTCCTCGCGCCGACCGTGACGGCGGCTGCCCTCAAGGGCGCAGTCTTTGCCGCAAATCTCTATGAGCAGCTCGGATTCCAGGTCGTTCCGAACGGTTCGGAGGACCGTCATGATATTATTCAGGCAGTGGAGTTCGGCTTCCCGGAGGGGCTGATCGCCTTCTGCGAGGGGATTCAGGCCGCGGCGCCCGTCGACAGCTACGTGACGCCCGAGCCGTGGGCAATGCCGGGCTACGACAGCGACGTCATCATGGCGGCCGGAGCGTTCGTGCAGGGCTCGTCCATCGAACTGAGCGCCGACGGGCCCGTCAAGCCGCCGTACGCGGTCTACTTCCAGGGCGGCCTGACGTGGCCGCACGCGAAGCTCGGCATCATGAAATCCCTGCAGCGGCTGTATGAGAAGGGCTATGTGAAGCTCTGAGTGCTTTCATGAATGATCAGAATATCTATTAAGCCGGACAGATAAGGAGGAAATACGTTGGAGCCAAAACAGGTGATAGTAGCAGGCGCCGGCGCTGCCGGACTGATGGCGGCGATTGCCGCAGCCCGCGCAGGAGCCCGGGTGACGGTTCTCGAAGCGATGGAGCGTCCCGGCCGAAAGCTTCTGCTGACAGGGAACGGCCGCTGCAATATAACGAATCTCGATGAGGCGCTTCCGAATGCGTATTACGGCACCGGCTCGGCGCTTGCTGCCGGAATTGTCCGGCGCTTTGGCGCCGATGAGATGTGCCGCTTTCTGGAGAATCTCGGTCTGCTCTGCACAGAGAGAAACGGCTACGTCTACCCGTATACGGCACAGTCCGCATCGGTGCTCGAGGTCCTGCTTGCCGAGCTGCGCCGCCAGAAGATCAAACTGAAGCTCTCCGAGCAGCTTGTGTCCCTGGAAGAAACCGGCAGCGGCTGGTGCGCCAAGACCGCGACCTGGCAGTATCATGCGGATTCGGTGATTCTTGCCTGCGGATCGCGGGCGGCTTCGCTTTTTGACGGGGACGGGAGCGGTTATGACATTGCAAGATCGCTCGGTCATACAGTCCGTCCGGTTGTCCCGGCACTCGTTCCGGTTGAAGTGCAGGAGATTCTGCTGCCTGTAAAAGCAAACGGCGAAAATGCTACCGACAATACTGCGGACGCAGCCAGAACTGCAGAAACCTCATACGCTGTGAAATCAGCACGCTTCCTCGAAGCCGCCGCCGGAGTGCGCTGCCGGGCGCGCGTGATGCTGGAACAGCTTCCGTCGGCAGACCGAAATCCCGCGGCCCTCAAATTATCTAAAGATCATATGCCAGCAAGAGCAGAGTCGGGAGAGCTGCAGTGGACCAAATACGGCGTCTCAGGGATCGTCGTCTTTCAGCTTTCGCGGTTCCTTTCCTGCGCGTCTCCCAGAGAGCGCAGCGCACTTGTGCTGACGCTTGACCTT
>Ga0129308_1001883_pt1 | contig 19793 bp, 13 predicted proteins | sample L827metagenome_FD_94440 | JGI IMG/M metagenome (GOLD analysis project Ga0129308, IMG submission 94440) | Ring-tailed lemur group fecal microbial communities from Wisconsin, USA - L827 metagenome | ecosystem: Host-associated > Mammals > Digestive system > Large intestine > Fecal | place: USA... | reverse complement strand
GGTCTCGTAGGTGCGGATGCCGCGCTCGCAGAGGATGACCTGTTCGTTGCCCTCGGACATGATGTATTCGGCGCTCATCAGCCATTCCTTGATGGTGTTTGCGAGGCCGCGCTTGAGCAAAATGGGCTTTTTCTGCTTGCCCATTTCCTTGAGCAGCTCGAAGTTCTGCATGTTCCGCGCGCCGATCTGGATGACGTCGACCTCGTCGAAGAGCGGCAGCTCGGAGATGTCCATCAGCTCGGTCACGATGGGCAGGCCGGTCTCCCGTTTGGCCTCCAGCAGCAACCGGATGCCCTCTGCGCCGAGGCCCTGGAAGGCGTAGGGAGAGGTGCGGGGCTTGAACGCGCCGCCGCGCAGCAGCGCCGCGCCCGCCGCCTTGACGGCCTGGGCGATGCCGATGATCTGCTCCTCGGTCTCCACGGAGCAGGGACCGGCGATCATGGTGAAGCTGCCGCCGCCGATCTTCGCGCCGCCAACCTCGATGACCGTGTCCTCGGGGTGGAATTTGCGGTTGCAGAGCTTGTAGGGATCGGAGACGCGCTTGGCGCTCTCGACGATGTCGAGGCTCTGCAGCAGATCAAGATCGACCTTGCTGGTGTCTCCGATCAGGCCGATGACGGTATGATATTCGCCTTCGGAGACGTGGGTGCCGAGGCCCTGGCCGTTCAGCCACTGGATCAGGTGGGCGATGCGCTCCTCCGGCGTGAAGGGCTTCAGAATGACAATCATGGTAATGCACTCCTTGGTCATAAAAAATACCACACAGATTCGTAATCTGTGTGGCTCAGGTTTGCTTGGAATTCACAACGGCCGTGACATGTTCCTGTGCAGCACAAATTACTCTTACTACATGGTAAAGTAGTAAAAGTAAAAGTAGCCGTATTCCGCAGTGAACGAACGGGCCATGACCGCTGCCTCTTTCTTTCTAAGTTACCGCTATTGTATGACTTTGTTCGAAAAAAGTCAATTTCTTTCGCGGGGAAAAGTTAAATTTGTAATAACTGCGAAATAATCGACGAAAATCGAGAAAAGATTTGGATGAAATAACAATGACCGCGCAGCAAAAGAGATCCGCTGGTTGACGGATTTTTTTCGAAATGGTATGATGGCTGCAAGCGATTCCAAAAAGCTGGAGAGAGGAGAAATTGATATGAAAATAAGGAAAATTCTGCCGGTTTTGCTGCTGCTTCTTTTGCTGCTGAGCGCCTGCGGCAAGGAGACGGCGCAGGAGCCGCCGCAGGAGACGCCGCCGGCGGAGCAGCCGGAGACGGCGCAGGAGGCGGCGCCGGCAGAAGAACCGGAAGAGGAACCGGAGACGCCGGCGGAGCCGGAACCCGAATCGGAGCCGGAGCCGGAGGCCCCCGACCCGGCGGCGCTGCAGGAGACCATGGAGCTTTACCGGGCGCTGATCGGCCGGCTGCAGCCCGAGAGCTGGTCCGATACCTATTATGCGCTGCCGGCGGACGCGGCGAACGCAGAGGGCGCGGACTGGTCCGGAATTACCGGCGTTTCGGCGCTGCTGATTGCGGACCTCGACGAGGACGGCCTGCCGGAGCTGCTGCTCCAGTCCGGCGAGGTGGAGCAGGAGATGACGGTCTTCACGGTCCGGGACGGGGCGGTCTGCGCGACGGGCAGCGGCATGCTCGACAACCAGATGGGCACCTGCGTGCTCTCCCTCTACCGGGAGAACGACACGGGCCGGCGCATCGCCGTCTCCGAGGGCGGGGCCGGCACCGGCGCGGGCAACGCCTACTTCTGCTATTACACGGACCCGGAGACCCTTTCGGTCCACGAGGCGCCCTTCGAGGCCCATGACGACTTTGACGAGCAGGGCTATTTCACGGTCTGGACCGTGGACGGCGAGGAGGTCACGGAGGAGGAATACCAGGCCGCCCGGGCGGCGTTCTACAAGGCCATGACCCCCGAGGCGATTCTGGAATTTGCCCTCCTGGATACGGACCCGCTGTCCGTCCTGGAGGCGGCGCTGGACGCCTTTGCGGCGGGGACGTGACGGCCTGCGCCTGCTGAAAAAACCGCCAATTGACCCGCCGGTTTTCGGAACGCGCATGGATAAATCTACAAAAAAATGTATGAATATCGAAAAAGGTTGTATCTTCGGTTCCGTTGTGGTAGGATAGCGGAGACAAAAATGCGGGGAGAGAGCAAAAAATGCTGTCCAATAACATTGACCGAAACGAGCTGGGCCACTTGACCTTTGCCGGGCAGGACACGGTGGAGCTGGCGAGGGAATACGGCACGCCTGTATATCTGATGGATGAGACGAGAATCCGCGAAAACTGCCGCCGGTATCTGGAGGCCTTCCGCCGCTGCTTTGGCGGGAACGCCCAGGTGCTCTATGCCTCCAAGGCGGCGTCCTTCCGCCAGATGTACCGGATCATGGCCGAGGAGGGGATGGGCGTGGACGCCGTCTCCGGCGGCGAAATCCACACGGCGATTCAGGCCGGCTTCCCGGCGGAGCGGATCTATTTCCATGGAAATTGCAAAACCGACGCCGATATCGCCTTTGCCGTGGGGCACCGGGTGGGCTGCTTCGTGGTGGACAACGAGGAGGAGCTGCTGGCGCTGAACGCGGAGGCCGGCCGGACCGGAATCCGCCAGAGGGTGCTGCTGCGGGTGACGCCGGGCATCGACCCCCACACCTATGCGGCGGTCAATACCGGCTGCGTCGATTCCAAGTTTGGCGTCGCCGTCGAGACGGGCCAGGCCATCGAATTTGTGGCCGGGGCGCTGCGGCAGCCGAATCTGGAGGTCTGGGGCCTCCACTGCCATGTCGGCTCCCAGGTTTTCGGGGAGGACGTCTACGAGCGGGCCATCGACATCATGCTGCGCTTCTTCGTCGAGATTCGGGAGAAGCTGGGCTATACAATGTCCGCGCTGAATCTGGGCGGCGGCTATGGGACCCGCTATGTGGAGGGCGACGAGGCGATCGATATCCCCGCCCGCATCTCCGAGGTGGCGGCCCATCTGAAGGCGGAGGCCGCGGCGCTGGACTTCCCGCTGCCGTATTTCCTGATGGAGCCGGGCCGCAGCATCGTGGCCGACGCCGGCATGACGCTCTATACCGTCGGAAGCGTGAAGCGGATTCGCGGCTATAAGAACTATGTGGCCGTCGACGGCGGCATGGCCGACAATCCGCGCTATGCCCTCTACGGCGCGCGGTATACGGTCCTCCATGCGGAACGGACGGAGGGGCCGGAGACGGTGTTTGACGTGGTGGGCCGCTGCTGCGAGAGCGACGACGTCATCCAGCCGAAGGTGCCGCTGCCGGACGCCACCTGCCGGGGCGACCTGATCGCGGTCTGCACCACCGGGGCCTATAACTATTCCATGGCCTCCAACTATAACCGCCTTGGCCGTCCGCCGGTCGTGATGCTGACGAAGGACGGCAGCCGCGTGGCTGTCCGCCGCGAGACCTTCAGCGACCTGACTGCCCTGGACGTATAGCGCTGAATTTCAAAGAAAAGCAGTCCCCGGATGCGTTGGCATCCGGGGACTGTTTTCTCTATGAATCAGCAGGTTGCGCCGCCGACCACGTTCTTCTGCAGGACGCTCTCCCGGTCGATCTGACCGCAGAGGAGCTTCTCCTGGACATAGTCGAAGCCGAGACGGGTGATGGTGTCCGCGAAGCGCTCGCCGCTGAGGCCCTCGTCGCGGAAGAGCAGGATGGCGCGCTCGACCAGGGCGACGACCTCCTCCTCGCTGGTGAAGATTTTGCTGAGCGGGCGGCCCATGGCGGTCTTTTTGCCCCAGCGTCCGCCGAGGTAGACCTTGTAGCCGTAGGTGCTGTCCTCGATGGCCTTAAAGGGACATTTGTTGACGCAGCGGCCGCAGTGGTTGCAGGCGGCGGGGTCGATGAAGAGCTTGCCGTCGACGACGGAGGCGGCGTGAATCGGGCAGCCCTTTTCGATCTGGCACTTCTTGCAGCCGCGGCACTTGTCGAGGTCGACCTGGGGAATCCGCTGGCCGACGATGCCGAGGTCGTTGAGGTCGGGCTTGACGCAGTTGTTCGGGCAGCCGCCGACGGCGATCTTGAACTTGTGGGGCAGGGACACCTCATGGTAGCCCTTGTAGTAGAGCTGGTGGAGCTTTTCGCTGAGGGCGAAGGTGTCGATCAGGCCGTACTGGCAGGTGGTGCCCTTGCAGGAGACCACCGGGCGGACCTTGGAGCCGGTGCCGCCGGTCTCGAGGCCGTTCTCGGCCAGGTACTCCATCAGAGCGTCGAGATTCTCGTGGGGAACGCCCTGGATTTCGAGCGTCAGGCGGGTGGTCATCGTGACCTCGCCGGAGCCGAAGCGCTCCGCGGCCTCGGCCACGGTCTTCTGCTCGTCGCTGGTGAGCTTGCCGTTTCTCGTGATGACGCGGACGTTAAAGCGGTCGGGATACCGCTTGTCCTGCAGGCAGCCGAGGCCCTTGACGCGCTTGATCTCCTCGGCGGACAGCGGGCCGGTCTGCTGGACGCGGACGGTGTTGAAGAATACGCCGCCCTCGAGAACGCGGGTGTTCGTATAGCCGTAGGCCTTCAGGCGGTTCTGCAGGAAGTAGCCCCGCTTGCCCTTGGCGCAGACCAGCAGCAGCTTTTCGTCCTTGGCATAGCCCTCCAGGGGGCCGTTGACCTTGGCGAGGTTGATCCAGGGCGCGCCGGGGATGCTGGAGGCGGGCTGCACGTCGAGGACCTTGTAGTCCTTGGCGGCGCCGGCGGCGTACTCGGCGGGGGTAAAGGTCTCAAAGGCGCCGGAGAGCTTGTTCTCGAGGATCATGCAGGCCTGGGCGAAGGGATGGATGGCCGTCGAGAAGGGAGGCGCATAGGCGAAGTCGGCCAGGTCGAAGTCCTCGAGGACGGCCTCCTTCAGAATGCCGGTGACGGCGATGTCGACCATCTTGTCCACCGCGCCGGAGCCGAAGACCTGGATGCCCAGCAGGCGGTGGGAGGCGCGGTCCGCGATCAGCTTGGTGACAAAGGAGCCAGCGCCGGGGTAGTAGTGGGCCTTGTCGTCGGTGACGCAGACGACGGAGACGGCGTCATAGCCTGCGGCCTGGGCCTGCGCCTCGGTCAGACCGGTGCGGCCTGCGTTCAGGCCGTCCAGCAGCTTGACGACGCCGGTGCCGAGGCAGCCATGATAGGCCGTCGGGGTGCCGGTGACGGTCTTGGCCAGCGCCCGGGCGGTCAGGTTGGCGGTGCTGCCCATGGCGGACCACTGGCCCTTGCCGGTGATGGCGTTTTTGACCATGGCGCAGTCGCCGGCGGCGTAGATGTCCGGCAGGTTGGTCTGCATATATTCGTCGACGACGATGGTGCCCTTGAACATCTCAAGGCCGCTGCCCTGCAAAAATTCGGTGGCGGGGCGGACGCCGATGGCGAGGACCACGACGTCAGCGGGGAGGGTGCCGCCCGCCGTGACGACGGAGACGGCCTTCTCCACGCCGCCGATGGCGCGGATGGCGGTGCCGGTCAGGACCCGGAAGCCGGCCTGCCGGAGCTGCTTTTTGGCATAGTCGGCCATTTCGCGGTCAAAGGCGTTGGGCATGACCTGCTCCGCCGCGTCGAGCACGGTGACGGAGAGGCCCTGGGCCTTCAGATTTTCCGCCGCCTCGAGGCCGATGAAGCCGGCGCCGACGACGACGGCGTTGCGGCAGCCGTTGTCCTTGACGTAGTTCCGCAGGCCTTCGGCGTCCTCCGGCGTCCGGAGACAGTAGACGCCGGGCAGCTTGCTGCCGTCCATGGGCGGCACAAAGGGCTTCGCGCCGGTGGCGATAATCAGCTTGTCATAGGCTTCGGTGAATTCCGCGCCGCTGCGCAGGTCCCGGACCGAGACAGTGCTGCTCTCGGGGTGGATGGCCGTGGCCTCGCAGCCCGTGCGGACGGCCGCGCCGGTCAGCCCTTCATACTTGGCCGGGGTGTTGACGATCAGCTCGTCCCGTGTGCCGATGGCGCCGCCGACATAGTAGGGAAGGCCGCAGCCCGCGTAGGAGATGTCTTCGCTCTTGGAGAGAATCAGGACCTCAGCGCTGCGGTCCTCGCGCTTGATTTTGGCGGCTGCCTTGGTACCGGCCGCGACGCCGCCGATGATAACCACTTTCATAGTTGCCTACCTCCAAATTTTTTTTTTGTCTTGCGTTTCTGACTTGATTATACAACACTTTTACAATAAAATATAATTATCGGTTGAAATTGCTTGATAAATTTTTCTAATAGGAGCGCGCCATGATCGACTACCGGCTTAAGACCTTCCTCACCCTCTATGATACCATGAACTACCGCGCCGCCGCAAGTGCTTTGAATCTGACACAGCCGGCGGTGACGCAGCATATCCACGCCCTGGAAAGCGAGTACCACTGCGGCCTCTTCCACTATGACGGCCACCGGCTCCACCGGACGGCGGCGGCGGAGAAGCTGGCGGTCTATGCCCGCACGATGCTCTATAATGAGCAGGTCTTCCTGCGGGAGCTGGAGCGGCTTCCAGCCCGGCCGCTGCGCATCGGGGCCACCAAGTCCATCGGCAACTATGTGATCGGCGGCATGCTGGCGGCGGCGCTGGAGGACCCGGCGGCGACGCTGTCCCTGACCGTGGACAATACGCGCGCGCTGCTGGCGGCGCTGCGGCAGGGGGAGCTGGACTTTGCGCTGATCGAGGGCCGCTTTGACAAGCAGATCTATGGCCACTGTCTGATGCGGCGGGAGCCGTTTGTGGGCATCTGTGCCGCCGGCCACCCGCTGAGCGGGACGGAGGCGGCGCTGGAGACGCTGTTTGACGAGACGCTGCTGCTGCGGGAGCCGGGCTCCGGCACCCGGGCGATTCTGGAGGAGGCGCTGCAGGCCCTGGGCCATACGACAGAGCGCTTCCGCCGGACCGTCTGTGTCAGCAGCGCGCCGGTGATCTGCGACCTGGCGGCGCGGGGCGCGGGGATCTCCTTTGTCTATGAGGCGGTGGCCAAGAGCACCGGGGACCTTGGACGCTTTACGATTCGCGGCATGCCGATCGTGCGGGAATTCAACTATGTCTACCTGAAGGGCACGGCGGCGGAGGAGACGGTGGCGCGCTTCCGGGAGCTGGAGCGCTTTCTGGACGAAGGAGCCTCTGAATCAGAGCTTCCCTAAGCCGGAAATTTGCGCCTTTTCCGGCTTGACAATTCCGGACGGGGATTGTATAATCGGGTCGATCTTTAAGGACGGTACAGAGAGACCGGCAAGAACGTGATAGAGGGCAGGGGCGTTGATGGCTCCGTGCCGGGCTGGTCTTGCGGTCTGCCGCAGGGCTTTTTTTCCGTCCAATTCCAGGGAGGGACGCGGCATGCTCCAGTGCTTTATCGCGCAGCGCAAAGAAGGCGCGCCTGTTCAGGGCGTGCGCGCGGTTCTCCGTTTTTTCGGCTTTCCGGGATGCGGCTTCGCATCTGCGGGAGCCGTTTTTTCTGCCCGTTTTCAATCTGTATGTGTGGAGGAATCGCAGAAATGTTTGACAGAAAGCTAGTTTTGGAGGACGGCAGCGAGTACCTGGGCTACGGCTTCGGAAGCTGGAAGAACCGGGTCTGCGAGGTGGTGTTCAACACCTCGATGGTCGGCTATCAGGAGATCGTCTCCGATCCCTCCTATACCGACCAGGCCGTCGTCATGACCTACCCCCTGATCGGCAACTATGGCATCGCGGACGAGGACTTTGAGACGAGATTTCCCACCATCGGCGGCCTGATCGTCGGGGAATACAACGACCACCCCTCCAATTTCCGCTGTACCAAGACGCTCTCGGAGATTCTGGAGGACTATGAGATTCCCGGCATCGAGGGGATCGACACCCGCCAGCTCTGCCGGAGCATCCGGGACCTCGGCAGCCGCAAGGGCCTGCTGACCGGCATCAACACGCCGAAGGAGGACGCCCTGGCCCTGCTGCGCCGGACGCCGCTGCCCACGGACGCCGTCAGCCGCGTGAGCTGCCGCAAGCCCTGGCAGTCCCGCACGGCGAACCACAAATTTCATGTGGTGGCCGTAGACTGCGGCATGAAGCTGAATATTTTGCGCTCCCTCAATCAGAAGGGCTGCAACCTGACCGTGGTGCCCTACAACGTCACGCCGGAGCAGGTGCTGGCCCTGAAGCCGGACGGCCTGTTCCTCTCCAACGGCCCCGGCAACCCGGAGGACGTGGTGCCGGTCATCCGGCTGGTGAAGGCGCTGCGGGGAAAGCTGCCGGTCTTCGGCATCTGCCTCGGCCATCAGATCATCTCGCTGGCCTATGGCGGCAGCACCTATAAGCTCAAATTCGGCCACCGGGGCGGCAACCACCCGGTCAAGAACCTGCTGACCGGGAAGGTGGAGATCACCTCCCAGAACCACAGCTACGCCGTCAGCGAGGCGTCGCTGGCCGGGACCGGTCTGGAGGTCACCCACCGGAATCTGCTGGACGGCACCGTCGAGGGTCTCCGCTGCGAGGCGGACCGGGTCTTCTCGGTCCAGTACCACCCGGAGAGCGCCCCCGGTCCCCAGGACAGCGAGTACCTGTTTGATGAATTTCTGCGCCTGATGGAGGAGGAGAAGCGCCATGCCTAAGAGAACCGACATTCATAAAATCATGGTCATCGGCTCCGGCCCCATCGTCATCGGCCAGGCCGCGGAGTTCGACTACGCCGGCACCCAGGCATGCCTGGCCCTGCGGGAGGAGGGCTACGAGGTGGTCCTCGTCAACTCCAACCCGGCCACCATCATGACCGACAAGGCCATCGCGGACAAGATCTATATGGAGCCGCTGACCCTTGAATACGTCGCCAAGATCATCCGCTATGAGCGGCCCGACGCCATTGTCCCCGGCATCGGCGGCCAGACCGGCCTGAACCTCGCGATGCAGCTCGAGCGGAAGGGCGTTTTGCGGGAGTGCCAGGTGGAGCTGCTGGGCACCCCCAGCGCCTCCATCGAGCGGGCCGAGGACCGGGAGCTGTTCAAGGAGCTGTGCAGCGCCATCGGGGAGCCGGTGCTGCCCTCTCAGATCGCCTGCTCCATGGAGGAGGGCCTGCGGGCCGCCGCCGAGATCGGCTATCCCGTGGTCCTGCGCCCCGCCTTCACCCTCGGCGGTACCGGCGGCGGCTTTGCCGACGACGAGGAGGAATTCCGCTTCCTGATGAAGAACGCCCTCAAGCTGTCCCCGGTCCACCAGGTCCTGGTGGAGAAGAGCATCAAGGGCTACAAGGAGATCGAATACGAGGTCATAAGGGACCGGAACGACACGGCCATCGCCATCTGCAACATGGAGAACCTCGACCCCGTGGGCATCCACACCGGCGATTCCATCGTCGTCTGTCCGAGCCAGACCCTGACGAACAAGGAATACCAGCTCCTGCGCAGCAGCGCCCTGAAGCTGATCCGCGCCCTCGGCATCGAGGGCGGCTGCAACGTCCAGTTCGCCCTGGACCCCCAGTCCTTCCGCTATTATCTGATCGAGGTCAATCCCCGTGTCTCCCGGTCCTCGGCCCTGGCCTCCAAGGCCAGCGGCTATCCCATCGCCCGGGTCTCGGCCAAGATCGCCGTTGGCATGACCCTCGACGAGATTCCCATCGCCAACACCCCGGCCAGCTTCGAGCCTGCCCTCGACTATGTGGTCACGAAGCTGCCGCGCTTCCCCTTCGACAAGTTTGCCGACGCCAACAACCGCCTCTCCACCCAGATGAAGGCCACCGGCGAATGCATGAGCATCGGTCGCACCTTTGAGGAGAGCCTGCTCAAGGCCGTCCGCTCGCTGGAGATCGGCGTCTACCACCTGCGCATGAAGAAGTTTGACGCCATGGAGACCGGCGCGCTGCTAAACTACATCAAAACCGGCACCGACGACCGCATCTATGCCATCGCGGAGCTGCTGCGCCGGGATACGGACCAGGACGTCATCACGAGCGCCACGGGCATCGACGCCTTTTTCATCGACAAGCTGCGCCACATCGTGGCCCTGGAGCGGGAAGGGGCCGCCGCGCCCTTCGACACGGCAGCGCTGCGGAAGCTGAAGAAGTACGGCTTCTGCGACCGGGCCGTTGGGGACCTCTGGGGCTGCACGGAGGACGAGGTGCTGGCGCTTCGCCGCCGCGCCGGTATCTTCCCGGTCTATAAGATGATCGACACCTGCGCCTCTGAGTTCGATTCCTACATTCCCTATTTCTATTCCACCTACGCCTCGGAGAACGAGTCCGTCGTCTCGGACCGGAAGAAGATTCTGGTCCTCGGCTCCGGTCCGATCCGCATCGGCCAGGGCGTCGAGTTCGACTATTCCACGGTCCACGCCGTCATGACCATCAAGCAGGCCGGCTATGAGGCCATCATCGTCAATAACAACCCCGAGACCGTCTCCACCGACTACACCTGCTCCGACAAGCTCTACTTCGAGCCGCTGACGGTGGAGGACGTGCTGAACATCGTCGAGCTGGAGCGGCCCGAGGGCGTCATCGCCTCTCTCGGCGGCCAGACGGCCATCAACCTGGCTGCGCCGCTGATGGCCCACGGCGTCAAGCTCATCGGCACCGGCTGCGAGGCCATCGAGCGGGCCGAGAACCGGGAGGCCTTCGAGAAGGTTCTCCGGTCGCTGCACATCCCCCAGCCCGAGGGCCAGGCCGTCACCAGCGTGGAGGACGGCGTGGCCGCCGCGGCCCGCATCGGCTATCCGGTTTTGGTGCGGCCCTCCTTCGTCCTGGGCGGCCGGGCCATGCAGATCGTGGCCGGCGAGGCCCAGCTTCGCCACTATCTCCGCACCGCCGTGGAGATCGATCAGGACAAGCCGGTCCTGGTGGACCGCTATGTCTCCGGCAAGGAGGTCGAGGTGGACGCGGTCTGCGACGGCAGGGATGTCTTCGTCCCCGGCATTATGGAGCTGGTCGAGCGGACCGGCGTCCACTCCGGCGATTCCATCAGCGTCTATCCCTCCTTCAGCCTGAGCCAGACCGTCAAGGACACGATTCTCGACTATACGAAGCGCCTGGGCCTCGGCATCGGCATTGTCGGCCTCTATAACATCCAGTTCATTGTGGACAAGAACGAGGACGTCTATATCATCGAGGTCAACCCCCGGTCCTCCCGGACGGTGCCCTTCCTCTCCAAGGCCACGGGCTACTGTCTGGCCGATATCGGTACGCTGGCGATCCTCGGCGTCTCGCTGAAGGAGCAGGGCCTCGATGTGCTCTACCCGAAGGAGAAGGAGCGCTGGTATGTCAAGGTCCCGGCCTTCTCCTTCTCGAAGCTGCGCGGCCTGGACGCCTACCTGTCCCCGGAGATGAAGTCCACCGGCGAGGCCATCGGCTACGACAAAAAGATGACCCGCGCGCTCTATAAGGCCCTGCAGGCGTCCGGCACCCAGGTGGTCAACTACGGCACGGTGTTTGTCACGATTGCCGACCGGGATAAGGAGGAGGCCCTGCCCCTGATCCGCCGGTTCTACAATCTGGGCTTCAACCTGGAGGCCACCTCCGGTACGGCGGCCTTCCTGAAGCGGCACGGCATCCGCACCCGCGTCAAGAAGAAGGTCAGCGAGGAGAGCGAGGAGATTCTCGACTCGATCCGCCAGGGCTACGTCAGCTATGTCATCAACACGCGGGACTACAGTTCAAGCCTGGATACCCTCTCCGACGGCCACCAGATCCGCCAGTGCGCCGTGGAGAACGGCGTGACGATCTTCACGGCTCTGGACACGGTCCGGGTCCTGCTGGACGTCCTCGAGGAGATCACCATGGAGGTCTCCACCATCGATTTCTGAGTTCGTTGGAAAGCCGCAGACCGGTCCGTGCCGGTCTGCGGTTTTTGTTTGCCGCGGCCCGGGAGGACTGCCGCGCCTGCGTCCCAAAATTCGGAAGATAGCGGTTGAAATATACAAAACCAGATGATACAATAAATTGAATCATGTCGATTTTGATAGAAATAGAATGGAGGCAGGCAAATGCGCGATCTCAAGCACTTGATTTATTTTGAGAACCTGCTGCAGGAGGCGAACAATACGCTTGTGCAGCAGGCCGTCGCCGATGGGAAGCTGGCGCTCGGCTACACTTGCTACTATATCCCCGAGGTTCTTCTGAAGCTGGAGGGATGCTTCCCCGTGCTGCTGCGGGCGCCGAGAAGCAGCTCGCCGGACATCGCGACCTATTATATGACGAACCGCAACTGCCCGTATACACGCTGCATTCTGGAGCGTGCCCTGGAGGGCGGCTATAACTTCCTCTCGGCGCTGTTCGGCTCGGAGACCTGCGCGGCCATGGAGCGGGCCCAGGAGCATTTCTTCCTGCTGAACCCGGTGAAGAACGACAAGTTCTTTGTCACCATCCTCGACGGCCCGATCAAGGACGACAAGACCTCCCTGGACTTCTATGAGGACCAGGTGCGGCTCAAGGTGCTGGAGCCGCTGCGGGACCGCTGCGGCATCGACACGTCCGAGGAGGCGCTGCACCGCGCCATCGAAAAGCACAATGCGCTCTGCCGGGTCATCACCGAGATCGGCAATTTCCGCAAGGCGGAGAACCCGGTCATCACCGGCTATGAGTTCCATGTGATCCAGCTCGTCAGCGAGGTGTGTCCCCAGGAGCTGATCCTGCCGCTGCTGGAGGAGACGCTGGAGGAGCTTCGGACCCGGGAACCGGACCCCAAGCCCTGGTACCGGGCCCGTGTGGTGCTGTGCGGCTCCGAGGTGGACGATCCCGAGTTTACGAAGCTGATCGAGCAGTGCGGGGCCATGGTCGTGGCCGACCGGTACTGCTACGGCAGCTTCCCCGGCCGGGAGGAGATTGAGATTCGCCCGGGCGAGACGGCTTTCCGCGCCATCTGCCGCGCCTATCTGGAGACGAACCAATGTCCCCGGTTTATGAGCACCTCCAAGGTCAACGCGCGCCATCGGTACGTCAAGAAGCTGGTGGACGACTTCCATGCCGACGGCGTGATCTATGAGAACATGAAATTCTGCGAGTTCTGGAGCTATGAAAAGGTGCTGGGCTTCCAGGTCCTCTCGAGAGAGATGGGCGTGCCGGTCTGCACCGTGGAGAAGGACTATACGAACGGCTCCTTCGGCCAGCTCCGTACCCGGTTCCAGGCCTTTGTGGAGAGCCTGGAAATCAAGAAGCTCAGCAAGTGAGGAGGCGGGGTATGAAAAAGATTCTGAAAGCGGTCGTGAGCCGGATCGACAAAAAGCTGGAAAAGTACGACCCGATCAAGCAGGCCGAGGCCGGAACCGGCGGCCAGCGCAGCCGGTACTATGACAAGACCGGCATCGCGAAGCACCGCGAGTGGCGCGGCGTGGAGGACACCCTTTTCGACTATTCCGTGTGGCTCAAAAACCTGGGCGCGATGGGCATCATGGTGGCCAAAAGCCCGGTGCGGACGCTGAAGGCTTTCTGGGAATATCGCTGGATGGGCTCCTTCCTCGGGACCTTCGCCTTCCTGGACCGCTGTCTCGAGGGCTACCGCGGGCCGGAGCTGCGGGCCGGCGGCGCCAACCTCAGCGCCATCGTCAAGAACGTCACGGTCAAGCTCGGCATCGTCATCCAAAACGACCGCCGCTTTGGCGAGGCGAAGAACTCCGACCGCCTGGTCGGCATGGACGAGACGCTTCCGCCGCTGTTTCTGACCGGCTTCAAGGACCTGATCCTGTTCCCCATGCAGACCTTCCCCGAGTTCCTGATCTGCGACATCGATCAGCAGCTCATGCCCTATTATATCGACGTGGCCGAGTCCTTCGGCCTGCCGGCGGACGTCTGCGCCCGCTGCGCCGCCGAGACTGGCGTCGCCATCGACGACGCCTTCCCGATCTACGGCAAGGCGATTCTGACCACCAATATGCCCTGCAACGCCAGCGAGGCGACCTCCATGTTCCAGACCCGCCGCATCGGCCTGCCGGACTTCGTCGCGGCCATGCCCATGCTGCACAATGAGGCGGAGGTCCACAAGTATACCGAGCAGATTCTGCGGGACGCCATCGCCTTTGTCGAGGAGCACTACGGCGTCAAGTATGACTGGGACGCCTTCTTCCAGCATGCGAAGTCCATGAACGAGCAGAACCGGATCGAGCTGGAGAAGTGGGAAATCTTCAAGACCGACTATTCGGCCCTGAGCGGCATCGCGGAGAGCCTCTACCGGCTCTATTCCTGGGCCTCTGCCAACGGCACCGACGACCGCTTCCTGAAAAACGACCGCAAGGTCATCGAGATCATGCGCAGGGCTTATGAGGAAAGGCACCGTCCCTTCGGCGGCAAGACCCGCCACCGCGCCTTCCTGTGGGCGCCCTCGGCGGTCTACTATACAGACTTCCCGACCTGGCTGCAAAACTGCTGGGGCGTGTGCATTGTGCTGAATATGGACTCCACCATGGGCTACAATATGATTAGCGAGGACGATCCCGAGCAGGCGATCCGCGACCTGGCGCTCTTTGAGGAGAAGGGCGTCATGCGGCACCACGCCGTCGGCGGCTGGGACAACATCAACGCCGTCTGGGACTGGGCCAAGCGGTTCAACTGCGACATGGTCATCTTTAACGACAACGTGGCCTGCAAGGGCATGAACGGCGTCCATGGCATGATGGAGGAGCAAGCCCGGGCCCTCGGCATCCACTTCCTCTTCGTCGAGCACGACCTGGAGGACTGCCGGACCATTCCGCGCCGCGCGATGCGTGAGCAGGTCAATAAATATATGTCGATCGTCCTCGGCGAGGAGCCGCTGGACGCCACCCTGGTGGACTTTGACGACAGTGAAGCATGGTGAGAGGAGAGAATCGCATGGCAAAGAAGTTACTCCGCGCCCTCGGAAAGCTGCTGGGTTTTCTTGCGAAGACCGCCGCGGTATTGTTTGCGGCGACCTTTGCGATCTATTGGTTCAATCTGGAGAATAAGCTGCTCTACTACGTGGTGCGCCCGTTCCTGAATAAGCACTACGACAGCCAGCAGCGGGACCGCCGGGTGTAGCCCGGCAGTCCGGAACGCCGCCCAAACAGCCGGACCGCCGTTTTCCGGCAGCCCGGCTGCATGGGCCGGCGCCGGGACGGCAGGTTCCAGCCGTCCCGGCGCCTTCAGGGCAGCTCCCAATGACCTCAATAACTCCAGTAACGACCCCAATGCCGCCCCAATGACCCCAATGCCGCCCCAACGACCCCAAACCGGCCGCCCCGGCGTTCCAACTGTATGGACGCCGGGCGTTTGCATGCATTCCCTGGGAAAAGTTCAAATTTCTCCTGAAAATGGGGATAAAAAATGGGGATTCTACGAATCGTAGAGAGGGCAAACCGCCGGTTCTACTGGAAAAACCGGGTCGGGAGAGCGCAAAAGAGAAGCGTAGATTGCAAGAATGAAGCCGCTGCGCTATGATAAATGACGAGATGAACAACGCCGCTCCGGCGGCGGAAGGGAGCAAGGAGACATGTATCGAGTATTTACGGACTATGGCGCGAATCTGCCTGCGGAGCTGGTGCGGAAGCATGGGATTCGGGTGATCCCGCTGCGCTATGAGATGGACGGAGAGCCGTTTGCGGAGTACAATCTGGCGACGGATGAGTTTGACGGCGAGACGTTCTATGCGAGGATGCGGGACGGCGCGACCGTCCGGACCAGCATGACCAACATCGCGGAGTTTGCGGACGCCTTCCAGCCGGTGCTGGAAGCGGGCGAGGATGTGCTGTATGTGGGCATGTCCAGCGGCATCAGCGGCACCAACCATGCGGCCTGCCTGGCGGCGGAGGAGCTGCGGGAATCCTTCCCGGACCGTAAAGTGATTGTGATTGATACGAGGGCCGCCTCTCTGGGCGAGGGCATTCCTGCGCTGCGGGCTGCGGAGCTGCGGGACGACGGCCAGAGTCTCGAAAAGGCCGCGGAGACGGCGCAGGCGCTCTGCGACAACATGTGCCAATATTTCACGGTGGCGGACCTGAAGTATCTGCAGCGGGGCGGCCGCGTCTCGGCGCTGACCGCCAAGGTCGGCGGCATTCTGAACATCAAGCCGATTCTGCAGGGCGACGAGGAAGGCCACATCATCATCAACAGCAAGGTGCGCGGCGAGCGCCGCGCCTATGAATCCCTCGCAAAGATCTATGACACGCTCTGCTCCGACCGGAGCGCCATGATCGGCGTTGCCCATGCCGACAACCCCGCCGGCGTGCAGACGCTGCTGGAGAAGCTCCGGGCGGTCGGATTCACCGGCGAGACCCTGACGGTCTGCTATGAGCCGGTCACCGGCTCCCATGTCGGCCCCGGCGCAGTCGCGTTTTTCTTCCCCGGCATCCATCGCTGACGGGCGGCGTAAATTTCGGGTTGACAAATGAATCTCTCTCCGGTACAATAACCACGCTTGCTCGGAGGGCAAATCATTCGTGGAAATGATTCGCTGGATAAGGCAACAGGCTGAGATGCCTGTATGACTTATCCAGCGTTTTTGCACATTCGGGCAAAAAAAGACGCGCCCGGTTTCCCGGGCGGCGTCTATGCCTTGGGGGGACGCGATATGGAGTTTCTTACCGAAAAAATCAGACCGTTGTATTTTAAATATCTGGGCGCCGCCTTTGGCAGCGCGCTGATCTCCTCGATCTACGGCGTGGTCGATATGGCAATGGTGGGGCAGTACCAGGGACCGGACGGTACGGCGGCCCTGGCCGTAGTCAGCCCGATTTGGAATATCATCTACAGTCTCGGCCTTCTGATGGGAATCGGCGGCTCCGTGCTGTTCAGCACGCTGCGGGGAGAATCCAGCCAGAACCGAAGACGCTCCAACGAGTATTTTACCGCCGCGCTGCTCGGCGCTGCCGCGTTGGCGGCGGTCACCTGGCTGGTTGTGATCTTGTTCGATGAACCGCTGCTGCGTCTGTTCGGCGCGGAGGAGACGCTCCTTCCGCTGGCAAAGCGGTATCTGTTCCCCGTGAAATTTGCCGTGCCGAGTTTCCTTTTCACGCAGCTATTGGCGGCCTTTCTGCGCAACGACGGAAACCCGCAGCTTGCCGCCAAAGCTGTGCTGTTCGGCGGTATTTTCAATGTGTTCGGGGACTGGTTCTTTGTCTTCGCCCTGGACATGGGCATTATGGGCGCGGGGCTTGCCACCGCGATGGGCTCCGTGTTCTCGCTTTTGATGATGCTGACCCATTTCCGCAGCAAAAAGAATACGCTCCGTCTGGAAAAGCCTGCGAACCTGCCCGCCATGCTGAAGTCCATCTTTGTGACCGGGTTTTCCACCTTTTTTGTCGATGTGGCCATGGGCATCCTGACCATGCTGTTCAACCGCCAGATTTTGAAATACCTCGGAACGGACGCCCTGTCGGTCTATGGCATCATCATCAACATCAGCACCTTTGTCCAATGCTGCGCCTACAGCATTGGACAGGCGGCCCAGCCGATGATTTCCGCCAACTTTGGTGCGGGCAGGGGCGATCGGATCCGGCAGATTTTGCGCTATGCCGTCGGAACGGCGGCGGTGTTCGGCCTGCTCTGGACGGTCCTCGCCGAGTTGGCGCCAAATCTGTTCGTCCGCATCTTTATGACGCCGACGGAAAGGATTCTTGCCATCGCCCCGGGGATTATCCGGGCCTATGGCCTCTCCTTTTTGCTGCTGCCGCTGAATATCTTCTCCACCTATTACTTCCAGGCAATTATGAAGCCCGCCGCCTCCTTCCTGATCTCCGTGGCCAGAGGCGTGGCGATCAGCGGAATTCTGATTGTTCTGCTGCCCGCAGCGGCGGGAGCGGACGCGATCTGGTTCTCAATGCCGGTCACGGAGCTGATTGTCGCGGCAGCCGCCTCGGTAAAGATGGTCCGGTATACCAGGGCCATCTCCAGGAGCGGCCAGGAGCGCTGAAACGCGGTCAGGTGCGGCGCTGCCGCAGCATGCAAAGGCCCGAAAAGAGGCAGCCGTAGGCGGCCAGCGCCGCGGGCAGCATCAGAAGCAGGTCCCGCATGAGGCTGCTGGACAGCGTGGAAAAGCCCTTGATGCAGAGGTGGCTGAGCAGGGCGGCCCACGGAATGAGCGCAAGACAGGCCAGCACAGGCCCGGCCTTAGTGCGCCGCAGCGCCGCGGCCAGCACCGTGAGGACTGCGGCCAGACCTGCAAAGAGCAGTGCGTAGTAGCCCAGAACCAGACGGGGCAGGACGATCAGACCGCCGTCCGGCAGGGGGTCGCGGCCCCAGAGCAGGACCGTCTCCTGATCGTCCACGCTGTAGAGCACGGCCTCCGTGCCGGCGGGCAGCGTGACGGTCGGGGCGGCGGCATGCAGCAGCCGGTCCCAGGCGCTGGTCCAGGCCGTCACGACGGCGCACTGCACACCTTCGATTTCCTCCTGCGAGACCCGGCAGGCCGTGACATTCTCCGTGCCGAAGGAGAGGCGCAGGGCGCCGTCCTCCTGCGCGGTCACGGCGGCGGCAGGCCGGTCGAGATAGACCGGCTCCGTCAGATGGGCGAAGACGGTGACGAGCAAAAGGACGGCCAGGCTGACCGCGAACAGGACGGCGGTTCTCCGCCGCCGGACCAGCCCGGTCCGGACGGCCTTCATCGGCGTGACCTCCGCCGTCGCGGAGATGGGCGTCTGCATGGCCTCGTAGCGTCTGCGGCACGCAGGGCAGGTCTCCAGATGGTCCCGCACCAGGGCCTCGGATTCAGGGCTTGCCAGACCCTCGCAGCAGAGGGGCATCAAGTCCTCAATAATTTTACAGGTAATTTTCATGGTGATTCCTCGTTTCTGAGCTTGGCGCAAGCCCGGTGATAGGTGACGCAGGCCCAATTTTCAGACCTGCCGAAGAGGGCGCCGATCTTTCGGAAGGACAGCTCTCCGAACACCCGCAGGGAGAAGACCTCCTTGTAGGGTTCTTCCAGCCGGTGCAGGCGGCGGTGGAGCCGGTCGGCCTCGTCGGCGTCCTCCAGCAGCGTCTCGAGGTCGGGCGAAGGGTCCGGCAGCTCCGGCGCCTCCTCCTGCGGAATGGAACGGGGCCGCCGCAGGGAGGAGAGATAGCAGTTGCGGGCGATCCGGCAGAGCCAGGTGGACATGCGGCAGTCGCCCCGGAAGCGGTCAAGCCGCTCCATGGCGCGGAAGAAGGTCTCGCTGGTCAGCTCCTCGGCCAACTGCGCGCTGCCGGTCAGGGAGCAGAGGTAGCGGTAGACCTCCGAAAAATTGGCCTGATAGATTGCCTCAAAGTCCGTCATCTCTCTCACCTCCTGTCTGTTAGACGCGCGAAACGGAGAAATCTTACAAAGAATTCAAAAAAATTTTGCGGGAGGACCGGAGGGTCCTCCCGCTGCTGTCACAGTCTTGCGATGGCCAGCGCCGCGTCGTAGAGGGCGCAGAACTGGCGGTATTTCCGCGCATAGACCGGCGAGGGATACGGCTCATAGCGCCGCTCCATGCGGACGCAGGCCCGGGCGGCGGCGGAATAATCCTGGAAGCGGCCGTCGGACACGGCGGCTGCCAGCGCCGCGCCGAGGCAGGCGGCCTCCTTCTCGGCGGGGATCACAACGGGAAGACCGGTGATGTCCGCCTGAAGCTGGCACCAGACGGGACTCTTTGCGCCGCCGCCGGTGGCGATGATGTAGGAGATCTCCGTGCCCTTCTTCCGGATATCGTCGCAGTTTTTCCGCAGCATGTAGGAAACGCCCTCCATGACGGCGCAGGCCATGTCGTAGACGTCGTGCTCCTGCCGCAGTCCCCAGAAGACGCCGGTGGCGTCCGAATCGAATTCCGGGGCGTTGGTGCCCACCAGATAGGGCAGGAACAGCAGGGAATTGGGCTCCTTCCGCTCCAGCAGGACGCGGTTCATCTCATCGTAGCCGATGTCGCCCATGCAGGTCCGCCGGAACCACTCGAGGCTGACGCCGC
>Ga0129308_1001882_pt1 | contig 19795 bp, 16 predicted proteins | sample L827metagenome_FD_94440 | JGI IMG/M metagenome (GOLD analysis project Ga0129308, IMG submission 94440) | Ring-tailed lemur group fecal microbial communities from Wisconsin, USA - L827 metagenome | ecosystem: Host-associated > Mammals > Digestive system > Large intestine > Fecal | place: USA... | reverse complement strand
GGGCAATGTTGTACTCCTTGGCCTTGGCCATCAGCTGGTCGAACACGGTCAGCCGCTCTTCGGCAGACTGAGGAATGCCCTTGGCGCACAGCAGCGCAATGCACTGCCAGGTGGTGCCGGAGATGGCCGGAAAAATAGTATCGACCTTATTGCCTTCCATGGAGACGGAGTTAATGAGGCCGGGCTTCTTACAGAACTTCATAGCCTCCACACAGACGGAAGCGTCAGGGCTGTCGATGCAGATGGGCGTGTCGGTGACTTCCTGAACCAAATCGATGAGCCAATGGAGCGTCTCTACCTCGTTGTCCTTGACAGACGCACACACATCAATAAAATCCGCACCTGCCTCGGTCTGAATCTTAGCCAGATTACGAATCCAATCCTCGTTCCGCTCCGCAATTGCTTTGGCAACAGAGGGAATCGAACCGTTGATCTTTTCGCCAATCAGAATCATCGTTAACCAACCTCCAGTTGTTTATTTATTACAAGATTACTATATCACAGGTTTCCCAATTCGAAAAGCAATTAGAATTTGCCGATTTTGCAACGAGAAGTTACAACCCTGCAACAAAAGATTGAATTTCCGGATTTTCTGTGTTATGATGAGTGCAGAAAGAAAGGGCGGTGCATTCAATGGATCTGCGGCAACTTCGCTATTTCCTCTCCGTGGCGGACACGCGGAGTTTTGTCAACGCTGCGGGGAAGCTCTTCATCTCCCGGCAGGCCATTAGCAAGGCCATCTCCCAATTGGAGACGGAACTGAATGTGGAGCTCTTTATGCGGGACTCCAACGGTGCCTTCCTGACCCCTGCGGGCATCATGTTCTACGAGCGGGTGCGGACGCTGGTCATGGAACTGGATAATCTGAGCACCGACATGAAAAACTACGGCACCCACTTCCATCAGCAGATTCGGCTGGTCTTTTCCATCGGCGTCATGTCCCTGTTTGAGCCGAAGCTGCTGGAGTGCAGGAGCACTCTGACGAATCTGGACATTCACTATCAGGAAAGTCCCAAGGAGCTTTGCCTGCAGCTGCTGCAGGATCACCAGGCGGACATGGTGGTTTCTCCTGCGCTGATTAAGGATCCCATGTTCGTCTGTGAAAAGCTGATGGATTCCCCCTTGGGCATCCTCCTCCAGTGGAACCATACTTTGAGCGAACTGACGGAGGTGGAGCTGTCGGATTTGCAGTGGATTCCTCTGGCCGTCCACTCCGACCACTCCCTCCGGGACCTGTGCCAGGGCGGCAATCTGCGGGTGCAGTATCAGGGCTACGATTTTCAGCGGCTGTTTCATCTGGTGGAGCAGGGCTTGTGCGGCCTCATCCTGCCCCGGTGCTTCACCGGACTGATTCCCGCCGACACAAAGTGGATTCCCATCGTGGATGCTCCTCCCTGGATTCTTTACAAGGCTTATTCCAAAACCTCGGAAAGGAACCAGCTTTACAGTGCCGTGTTGGATGAGTTGGATATGTGCCTTTTTCGGAATATTGGAGAAAACGGGGTGATGGAAAATGCTTGATACGAAATACCTGGCGGAGCTGATTGTGAGCGGCCAGAGCCGGGAAGCAGAAGCCTGCACCCGAGAGCTTCTCTGCCAGGGCGTGACTCCGGAGGCCATCGTGTCGGAGGCCTTTATGCCCGGAATGTACGAGGTGGGGCGCAGATTCGACCAGCAGGAGTGCTTTATCACAGATATGCTCATGTCCGCCCGGGCAGCCAAGCTGGGCTACGCCGTTCTCCGGGACTGGTTGGGCACAGCTCTGCCGGTGTGTAAATACAAGGCAGTCATCGGAACCGTCCAGGGAGACCTGCATGACATTGGTAAGAATCTGGTAGCCATGGCCATGCGCTCCGTGGGCGTGGAGGTCATCGACCTGGGAGTGGATGTGGCGCCGCAGCAGTTTGTTGGAGCCGTAGAGGCAGACCCAAAGGTGGCGCTGGTGGCAATCTCTGCTCTTCTCACCACCACTCTGCCCGCCATGGGGGAGACAATCGCCCAGCTGAAACGCTGTCCGGCTGCCAATCGCATCCGGATTCTGGTGGGCGGCGCTCCCGTCACGGAAGCAAAAGCAAAAACCATGGGTGCGGATGTGTACACACAGACTGCTTTCCAGGCTGCAAACGCCGCCCGGGAGATCATTCGCAAAATGGAGGAAGCGGGAAATGAAACTGACAATTGCTGAAGAGAACCGGGTCATTGAGGTTCCCGGGGGGAAAAATCTTCTGGAGGCGCTGCGGGAGAACGGGCTGCACCCGGATGCTCCCTGCGGCGGCACCGGCAAGTGCGGAAAATGTAAGGTAACAATAAACGGGACGCAGAAGCTGGCCTGTCAGACTATTGTGGATGGCGATATGACCCTGGTGCTTCCCCAGAGCAGCAGCGCCCAAATTCTCACCGATTCGGCAGCCGCATCTGTGAAACCGGACGGCGCAAACCGCTATTGCATCGCCTTTGACCTGGGCACCACCACCGTGGTGGCATACCTGATGGACGGTATCACCGGAGAGATGTGCAGCAAGACCAGCTGCATGAATCCTCAGGCCCAGTTTGGGGCGGATGTGATTTCCCGAATCGAATACGCCATGAGCGGCCATGAAAAGGAGCTGTCCGGCTGCATCCGCTCTGCGCTTTCCGATTTGACCATAAAGGCCGCAAAGGAAGCCGGGATCAAGCCCATGGACATCACCGCCGCCAGCATTGTGGGCAATACCGCAATGCACCATCTTCTGCTGGAAATCGACCCCAAACCCCTGACGGTGCCGCCCTATATGCCCAGCGTCTGCGAAGGTCTGACGCTTCCGCCGGAGGGACTGCTGCCCATCCATCCCGACGGAACCGTGAGAATTCTGCCCAACATCGCAGGCTTTGTGGGTGCGGACACCGTGGGCTGTCTGCTGGCAAACAAGCTGGATACCCTGGAGGAGCTGACGTTGATGATCGACATCGGTACCAACGGCGAAATGGTGCTGGGGAACAAACAGCGCAGAATCGCCTGCTCCACTGCCGCCGGTCCGGCCTTTGAGGGCGCAAAAATTGAGTGCGGTATGCGGGGCGCACCCGGTGCGGTGGATCACGTTACCGTGGAGGATGGAACGCTGCATTTCCATGTCATTGGTGAAGGGGAGGCCCTGGGACTGTGCGGCTCCGGACTGCTGGATCTCGTCGCCGCTTTGCTTGAAACGGAGCAAATCAACGAAAGCGGGCGGATGGAAAGCGGAACGAAATTTTATTTGGAGGGAACCAAGGTCTATCTCACTCAGAAGGATGTGCGGGAGGTGCAGCTGGCAAAGGCTGCCATCCGGGCAGGTATCGAGCTGATGTGCAAACGCATGGGGATTAAGGTTTCGCAGATTCGGCAGGTGCTGCTGGCGGGGGCTTTCGGAAACTTTCTGGCACCCAGCTCCGCCTGTGCCATTGGTATGATCCCCCCAGTGCTCCAGGAGCGGATCATACCTATCGGAAATGCAGCAGGAGAAGGTGCCAAAATGGCGGTGCTGAACGCCGACGAATACGAGTACAGCAAGCGTCTGGCCCGGGGAACGGAGTTCTTAGAGCTGGCCTCCATGCCGGAATTCAATGACTGCTATGTGGACTGTTTGTGTTTCGAGGAGGAATCATGATGGAATATACGGAGATTGCAAAGCTGGCAGAGGAAGTGGGCTTTACTCACGTTGCCCCCCTTGACCCGAAAACCCTGCAGGTAAAGCCGGAGGTTCGGCAGATGTGCCAGGCCAATTCCTGCGGAATGTATGCAAAACGCTGGAGCTGTCCGCCGGGCTGCGGCAGCCTGGAGGATTGTGAAGACCGTGTCAGCCGCTATTGTCATGGCATTCTCGTGCAGACCGTTGGAGAATTGGAGGATGAGCTGGACGGCGAGGGCATGATTGAAACAGAGCGCCGGCACAAGGACAACTTCCTGAAAATGAATGGCCTGCTGCGGCAGCATCAGAAGGATGTGCTGGCTCTGGGCTCCGGCTGCTGCACCCTGTGCAAAACCTGTACATACCCGGATGCGCCCTGCCGCTTCCCTGACCGGCAGATTTCCTCCATGGAAGCCTATGGACTGGTGGTTCTGGAAGCCTGCAAGGCCAACAGCCTGCCCTACTACTATGGCAAATGCACCATAGCCTATACCGGCTGCTTTCTGTATAACGATTGACTTCACCGTCTGTAAACCGAGAAAATGGAATTTGGCGGATTCAAGCCAAACATAAAAACCCTAAAAACCACATCAGCAGCCCCCGAAGGGGCAGCTGATGTGGTTTTTGAGTGAGATCCGAATATTGGGTTAGAAGTAACGCTTGCTGGCCAGGTCGATCTGACGGGTGGTTTCCTCGTAAACGCCGGGGAAGGTGGACACAGCCAGGCCCTGGGAGGCGCCGGGGATGAAGTACAGCTTGCCGCACTCACGGCAGGCACGGTCAACTTCCCGCTCCACATCTGCAACCGTCCAGCCGGGATAGTCGATGGTGGCGCTGTCGATGCCGCCCATGAAGGTAATCTTGCCGCCGTACTGCTTGATCAGCTCGGGGATGTTGTTGCAGGTCATGACGCCCTGCCAGATGTCGATGCCCATGTCGATCATGTCGGGCACCAGGGTGGCGGCGTAGGAATCGGAATGGTGAACAATCAGCTCCACACCGTGCTCCTTGTAGTAGCCGTAAACCTTCATGTAGCAGGGCTTGATGAACTCACGGAACATATCGGGAGACAGGAAGGTGGACTGCTGGCTGCCCCAGTCATCATGATGGAACAGGGCATCGGGCTTGATGTATTTGCAGATTTCCTTGGCCAGCTGCAGCTCGAACTCGGTAATCTGCTCCAGAACTTCCTTCATCTCGTCAGGATATTCGTAGAAAGCCATCAGGCAGTTCTGAATCTCCAGCAGGTAATGGCTCATTTCGAAGATGCCGGGGAACACGGCGGAGGTGCAGAACTGCTCGTTCCGATCCACCTTCTCAGCAGCCTCGATGAAAGGCTCCCAGACCTGTGCGTCATACACCACCTGAGGTACCTTTAAATACTTCTGCCACTGCTCAATGTCCTTGATGACAATCTTATCGGGGGTGTGGACGGGGAAAGCGCCGGGGGTGCCGATGGGCCAGGAACGGGTCACGCCCCAGGCATTGACCACGTTCAGCTCACCTAGCTTGGGAGCGGGGTTGTGGATGGAGAAGCCGTTGGGAATCTGCATGGCAAAGGCTTCATACTGGTTCACGAAGCGATCCGGATGGCCGCCATGGATGGTTTCCAAAAGGTTCTGGCGTTTGGTTAACATAGTTTGTTCCTCCTGAAAAATATGTATATGGGTAATTCAATGATGCAGTGTATTATGTCTCCCATTGCGGGATGGTGAGACCAAATTCGGTTTGGATAAGTCTGCGCTGGGCAGCCTCCTCCGTGATTTCCTCCGTGGTGTAAAGGCCCTTACGGAAAACTGTGTAGGTGGTTCCCACAAAGCTGACCCATCCGTCACCCAGGCAACGGTACAGGATTCGTTTTGCCCGGAAGGGGGACTTGGGATGGACGGAATAGTAGCCGTTCAGCATGTTAAAATCCACATCCAGATAGGCTTCATCCCGGAATTTCAGCATCCGGATGGGCCTGTCTTCAGGATCAAAATAGACCACCACATACTGCCCCTCCTCCCGCCGCACCTGGAAGCGCTCAAAGCAGATGGTTTGAATTTCGGAGTCCAGCAGGTTCAGGATGCCCTTGGGGCCGTTGCCGCCAAAGCCAACATCGCAATACCATTTTTCTCCAGGAAATTCCACAATGATTCCACGATGGGAAATAGCTACCGGCTCGGGTCGCCCGATGATACAGCGGACACCGACGCAGTAGCAAGAAAAGCCAAGCTCCTTTAAGAGCAGGTAAAACAGTTTGTTCAGCTCAAAACAATAGCCGCCCCGTTTTCTGATGACAATCTTCTCATATAGCCCCTCGGACTCCAGGGAAGGCTGCGTTTTTTCCTCCGTCAGCTCCAAAACCTCAAAAGGCACCCGCTCCAGGTGAGCTCTTACCAGCCTGCGCAGACTGGCGGAGGTCAATTCTATGGGGCGTTCGACCCCAATGCGGGATAGGTATCTATCCACATCAAAGGGAAATTCACACATGCTTCGTTTCTCCGTTGACATCTCCCCAGGCCTTCCGGCCCGGGGAGAACCCTGTAAAATAATTGATTAGCCGTTGATGGCAGCCTGGCAGGCAGCGACCTTCTCACGGGTCAGCTTGTAGCCGAAGATGAGCAGAACGGCGCCCACGGCGCACAGTGCGGCAGGAACCAGACCCAAAGCAATGGTCATGCCCTGGCGGGCAGCGCCCTCAAGGACGACACCCTTCTGCCAGCCCACAGCGGCCAGGCAGGCGGCGACGATGGTACCACGCATGAACACGCCAACCTTCAGAGGCAGGTTCTGCAGACCCATGATCCAACCAGCGGCGTTCTTGCCGGTCTTGTGGGTGGTGTAGACCACAGTATCGGCATAAAGGGCGGGACTGATGGAGTAGGCGACACCGTAGAAGAACTGTGCCAGGGTCATCAGAGCGATAACAGCGATGTAGCTGGTGTAGAACACGTAAATCAGAGCCAGGGAGACGGCCATACCGATGAAGGAGATGATGGCGGTGGTACGGTTGGACAGGGCCTTTGCCATGTAACGGGTAATGTAGGAGCCCACGATGGCAGCCAGGCCGATGGCCAGCAGATAGGGGGTCATCAGGCCGGGATTCTGCATGGCATCACGGAAGTAGTAGATGGCAGCAGCGGCGGTAACGAACTTCACGCACCACTTGGCCAGGTCGGCGACCATCAGAATCATCAGCTGGGGATTGGCGAACAGAGACTTGAACATATCGGGGATGGAAACCTTGGCAGCCTTCGCCTTGGAGCTGGACTCGGTTTCGATTTCCTCGTAGCCCTCGGTCATCTTAAAGTGTGCGTAGTAGCCCAGAACCATCAGGATGCCCAGGCAGAAAGCGGCAGCGGCGAACTTGCTGGTCTCGCCGACTACGCCAGCCAGCAGGGTGGCCAGAGGCAGGCCCAGGTAGGAGAACAGCAGGGAGCCGATGTTGTTCCAAGTGCCCCGGGAGGAGGCCAGGGTGGCTCTGTCTTCGGCGGTCTTACCAACAACGGAAACCAGGGTGGCATTGGCAACATAGCCAATGTTCCAAACAACGTGGGAGGCAATGGCTGCGGCAATGATGATCACTGCGGACAGGATCTCATTGTCGCTGATGCGGATGAACTGGAATGCGTACAGGAAGGGCACGATCCAGGGTACCAGGATCAGCCAGGAGCGGTAACGGCCCCACTTCTTCGCCTTGGTGCCGTTGAGGATGCCGCCGTAGATCCATGACAGGCAGGCATCGACGATGGAGAAGATGGAATTGATCAGGCCAGCAATGGCGGGGCTGAAAGCAGCCAAATCCGTCAAGAAGGTCATGAAGTAGAATGTCTCAATGTTGCTCATCAGGTTAAAGCCCGCATCGCCAACACCGAACAGATACTTCAGGGAGAAACTCAGCTCCTTTTTCTGAGTTTCAGGGGTGTTCTGTGTGTCTTTCATAAGAATTACCTCCAAGCTTTTTTATTCATCGCGCAGGGCGCGAAAAATACAGGGCTGTGGGATTACGCTACCATTCCGGCAGGGAACAGCAGAACGGCAAATAGGCCGGCAATAAGTACGGACAGGATCATGCGCTCCAGCCAGATGAGCATGATGTGGCTGAACTTCGCGGGCACGTCTGTAGCCATCAGGCAGGGCACGAAGCTGGCCAGGAAGATGATGGAGCTGACAGGGATCACCGCCAGCATGAAGCGCAGCCGCATACTCCAACTGCCCACGGTAACCAGCAGGGCGGGGACGGTCACTTCTACCAAGGAAATCACTGCGCCGGTGGAGGCGATGGCCAGCTCCTCGCCCCGGAAACCAAACAGCAGGAACAGAGGCCGGAAGAAATACCCCAGCCACCCCACAATGGGGGTAAAGGAATACAGCACCACGCCGAAGGTAGCGAAGAAGGCGGTGCCCGAAGCCACAGTACCAAGGACCCCGATGGTCTCCTTCATGATGTAGGCAATACGCCTGCCCAGTCCGGCCTGGCTTTGGGTCTGATTCAGGCCCTCCTGCAGAGCGCTGCGCAGCAGGTTCTTTTTGATGGGCTGCTCGGGGTCGGGCTCCACGCCTTCGCAGTAGCTGTCGGGCACCTTGCTCAGCGGCGGGATTCTGACGCCCACCAGGGTGACCAGCAGCGTAATCAGGAAAGCAATCCAGAAATACAGGTTCCAGTAGTTCTTGCCCCAGAGGCTGGCATTGGTCAGACCGCTGATGTTGGCAAGCGCCAGCAGGAAGCCCACAGAAACGGTAGACATGCTGGTGCCGATGACCACAGCCTCCCGCTCGGTCATACGGCCCTGCTTATACTGGTCATTGATGGCGATGTGCCCCACGGAGAAATTGCCCAGGAAGGCGGATACCATGATGACGGCGGCACGGCCGGGGAGCCTGAACACCGGGCGCATGATGCTGCGAACCAGAACACCCACGAATTCCACCAGACCATAGTCCACCAGCAGCGGAAGGAACAAAGACGCCGCCGGGATGCTGATGCAGATGGTAACGAGAATATTATCCATGATAAAGGTGCCGATACTCTTTCCTCCCAGGGAATCCACACCGTTAAAGAACCATCCCATCCAGCCGGGATTGACGCCAAAATAGATGTTTACCACCAGGAAGGAGAGCAGCGTGAAGCCGATGATCTTGAATACGGCGAAGGCGGCAGCCACCTTGGTGGTGTGCCAGAACTTATTGGGCCGGAGCACAAACAAATCCACGATGCTGTAAACTCCAATGGCCCACACCACAAAAGGCATGGCCTTGAAATTGCCAGTGTACAGCGCAGCCTTCAGGAAATTGGTGAAGTGGGACACCAGCACATTGGACTGGGCGGCGACCCTGCCCCACTGCCAGGGGCCGATGACAAATTGGTACGCAGGCAGGGAGAAATTGACAAAAAAGGCGAACACACCAAACGCTGAGAACAACACAAACCGAAGCCATGTCTTCACTGGGTAATCCGATAATGTCTTCATTCAAATGGCCTACCTTTCCTTACAGCGGGGAAATAAGCATACTCAATCATAAGGATTGAACAAATTGTGTCTTAATCGTTGCAGATATTTCCCTTTGTTCAAAATGGATAATATAATCATATATTCCGGGGCTGTAATTGTCAAATAGAACCTTATGAATCATAAATTTTCCTTATTTTGTTTATTTCCTGCTATTGCTTTTCCTCATTTTCTAGGATAGAATAAACAGAGTAAACCCATTCTGTTTTCTGGAGGCAGGCTATGAGCACAAGCCAGAATAATTTAACAGATACGATGCTCCTGAGCATCCAGATGATTGCCGATCCGCTGGACGAGCTTTTTTGGGATTTTACCCTGGAAGCGGCGGGAGATACCCCCTGCCTGCGGTGCTGGCAGGTCTACTGCGGCCAGACGGAGCTGCAGGAGGATACCCTCTACCTGATTCCGGAGGGAATGAGCCAGGGCTTCCCTGTGGATTCCCACCGGTATGTGGCCTGGGAGGATATTGCAGGCAAAGCGCCTCACCTCCGCAATCTCCGCCGCCCCATCTACGAAACCCTCAACCAGATTGTTTCTATTTTTCAGCGGTATCGGGATTTTGAGTCCCGGTTGAACAGAATTGTCACTGACGGCGGCACCCTGACGGATCTTTGCCGGGTGGGCAGCGATTTCTTCCGGAACCCTGTGTATATCCATGACAATATGTTTTCGGTCATCGCTCTGTCATCTAAGGTGGAAGGAATGCTGAAATTTGAGTACAACGAGCACACCGGGAAGCTGTACATTCCCCTGTGGCTGATTAACGAATTCAAATACGACGAAAACTACCAGAAAACCCTGGAATACCGCACCGCCGGACTGTGGGACAACGAACAGTACCCCTACACCATGCAAAGCCTCTATGTCAATCTGTTCAGTAACAACGTGTACTGCGGACGGCTGCTGATCAACGAGATTGGCTCTCTTCTGCTGCCAGGGCAGTATCAGGCGGCAGAGTATCTGGCACGCTACGCCGTCAAGCTAATTGAGCATGACGATATGGATTCCAGACGCCGCTACTGGGGCCTGGAGGATACCTTCATTGATCTGCTGTCCGGTGTAGCGGTGGACAACCGGGATTTGCAGACAACGCTGAACATTCTGGATTGGGCGCCGCTGGATACCTATCTGTGCCTCAAAATCCGCAACCAGAGTGAAGCGGTCTCCATCCGCTCGGACAAGGCTCTGAATAACGCCTTGGCCTCCCAGATTCAGGGCTATTTCAGCTTCAGCTATCAGAAAACGCTCTGTGTGGTGGTCAATCTCTCCCGTCCGGGAACCGATCAGTATGCAGTGCGCAGGATCCTGGCACCGCTGGTGCGGGACAGCTGTATGTATGTCGGCATCTCCAACCCGGTGGACAACATCCACGCCATTGACGTGGGCTTTCGGCAGGCGGACATTGTGCTGCAATATATCGTTGAGGAAAACAGCAGTCACTGGATTGTCCCTTTCTCCGAGTGTGCTCTGCACTACATCCGCAACTGCACCACACAGGAGATCCCTGCGGAAATGCTTGTGGATCATTCTCTGTTGACCATCCTGCGCTACGACAGGGAAAACGGCACCCAGTATTTTGGCACCCTGCGCTCCTATCTCATCAACGAGCGGAGCATTCCCAAGACCGCCGGTTCCCTGATTATACACCGCACCACCCTGACCTACCGTTTGCAGCGGATTCAGGAATTGTTCGGCCTGAATCTGGACGATGCCTGCCAGCGGCTGTATATGCTGATGTCCCTGTTCCTGTTGAACTCCGAAGAATATACCGGATAATCACCGTAAGCGCAATGTCGGGTTTCAGGGCGGCCCGGAAGAAGCGAAAAAATTTTCACCCTTTAGAACGTGCGCTCACCGGGCGCACTGCAAAAAGCACAACATCGTAGAGTTGAACTCTCGTGTTGTGCTTGCTCTTGCCGATTTCATCAGGGCTCTCTTAACAAGAAACTACTTCCCCGTTGCCATTTCCGGAATATCTGCTAAAATAGAAGGATAAATTCAGTATTTTCGGAGGTATCAATATGGGCGCTTTCTTTTCACCGGATTCCAAATTCATGCAGGCCATGAGCCGTCTGGCAGACCTGGTGATACTGAACCTTTTGTTTTTGGTCAGCTGTCTTCCCCTTTTCACCATCGGAGCTGCCACCACGGCGCTGTACACCGTTTGCTTCCAAATTGGAACAGAAAAGGAGGGCAAAATCCTCCGCACCTATTTTCAGGCCTTTCGGGAGAATTTCAAGCAAGGTACGGTGCTCTTTCTGATTCTGGCGCTGTTCATCCTGGCTCTGCTTTTTGACACCCTGCTGCTCTGCTCTCTGACCGGCTGGCTCCGCTATGGATGCGTCCTCACCGGTTTCCTCCTGGTGCTGGCGGTGCTGATGTACAGCTATGCCTTTCCTCTGCTGAGTCAGTTTTCCAACGGCACCCGGGAGACGCTGAAAAATTCTCTGTTCCTCAGCCTGGGCTACCTGCCCCGATCCCTTCCGGTTGCGGCGCTGAATATTTTCCCCCTGGCCCTGGCTCTGTTGAATTTCTACACCTTCCTTTATGCAGGCATTATGTGGGTTTTTCTCTATTTTTCCGCCGCCGCCTACCTTTCTTCCTTCCTTCTGAAAAAGGTATTCGCCCGCTATTGTGATCCTTCGACCGACCTGGCAGATGGTTAAATTGATGTTTGTAGCGCAGGGTGCCCCGCCCCAATTCCCAGGGGATCGGCAATGGACGTTAGTGGGCAAATGGCCGCTGGCGAAAGCCGGTACATACTGCCTCACACATGAAAAGCCCCGGGCCGATTGGCCCGGGGCGATGCGATTGTATCAGCGGATGGATTACTTACCCAGGTATGCAGCCAGCTGAGCGTTGGCGGCGTCAACGATGGTGTCGATGCCGGCGGAGTTCAGCTCATCCAGGAACTTGGGCAGCTCGGTGGCGGGATCCACAGAACCGGACATCAGATTCATGGCGTACTTGGCGTACACACCCACAACAGCGGAAGCCTCGTCGCTTACATCGGTGGAATCGAAGCCGAAAGCGCCAATGGGCAGAGCCTCAGCAGAGTCATAGTAAGCGGAGAAACGATCCCAGAAGTCCACGCCCTGGCCATCGGTGGGAGGCAGAATCCGGACGTTGCCAACGCCATTGGTCCAGGGGGAGTAGGTAGCACGGGCCTCGTCAATGAAGGTGATGGTGCCATCGTCGTTCTTGTTGTAGGTGAAGCCCTCAACGCCATAGTTGACCATGGTCATGATCTCGGGATCGGAGTTCAGCAGGTTCAGGAACATCAGCGCCCGCTCAGGATTCTTAGAGGAGGCGGAGATGGCCATCATAGCGCCCTGGCCGGAGGTAGCGTCCATGTAGGCGGCAGTGGTGGGAACCATGCGCACGTCGATGCCACGGGCAACGGAGTATTCAATCTCGCAGCCGAAAGAGTAGGACTGGGTGCCGAACAGGTACTCACCCTTGGTCTGGCAGGCGGTACGGAAGTTGTTGGCAGTCTCAATGTTCTGACACTCGGGGGAGATGAAGCCCTTCTGCGCATACTCATAGGTCTTCTCAACAAACTTCTGGAACTCTTCGGTGCCGTACTTGTTGACCAGCTTGTTGCCCAGATCCGTGGAGGGATGCTCGGCATCATAGTAGAAGGACAGAACGTTGGCGCCGCTCAGGTCGCCGGTGACAATAGCGGTCTTGGTGGCCATTCTCTCGAGAACGGCGGGCTCAATCAGCAGGGGGTAGAAGCCAGCGCCCTTGGCGTCCTTGGCTTTCTGAAGCATTTCCTCGAACTCAGGGGAGAAGTAGTCCAGGCCGGCGGCGCAGACGGCGTCCACATCATAGCCCAGCTCGGCAAGCAAAGTGCCGTTGACATCCCAGCAGTTCTGGGTAGCGGTGTCCTTCAGGCCGGGAACAGCGTAAACGCCCTTGCCATCATAGCCGTTGATGGAAGCGCAGTCCCACAGGCCCTGGGGAATCAGCTCCAGCAGGTCGGGAGCATACTCGGCCAGCATATCGTCCAGCTTGACCCAGTAGCCGTCACGGGCGTACTTATTGTACTCGTCCATGGACCAGTTGCAGGTAAAGTAAATGTCAGCGGAAGCGCCGCCCTGCAGGTCGGTGGAAGCAGCGGTGTCGAAGTCGCCCCAGGTGCCCCAGATGGGTTCCAGAGTGACGTTCAGCTTCTCCTGCAGGATGGGGTTCAGGGTTTCCATAACCTTAGCGGAAGCATCGGGGGTAACGGTGCTGCCGTGGAACCACATTCTCAGGGTAACAGGCTCCAGAGCCTCCTGTGCGGAAGCGGTCAGGCCCAGAGTTGCCAGACTGCAAACCATAGCCAGGGTCAGCAGCAGTGCGAAAAACTTTTTCATGATTTATCCTCCATTTTTAATATTTACCAATTCAGCGCCAAAGCACTGTATCAGCCAAAAGGAATTTCTCAGCCCTTCACCGAGCCGACGGTAAGGCCGGACACGATGTAGCGCTGGAAGAAGGGGTAGGCGCAGGCAATGGGAAGCACGATCATCACAACCAGCACCATTCTCAGGCTCTGGGAGGGCATCTTGGACGCCTCCATAATTGCTGCCGCACCCAATTGTCCCGCCATCTTGTTCAGATACTCCGCATTCTTCTGAATCTCCATCAGCAGGGCCTGGAGGGGCTGCAGCTGCTTTGCGGAGTGAATGAACAGCAGGGACTGGAACCAGTCGTTCCAGTAGGCCAGAGCGTTGAGCAGGGCGATGGTGGCGATGCCGGGCTTGGCAATGGGAGCGACGATCCGGAACAAGGTGGCATACTCACCGGCGCCGTCAATTCTTGCAGCCTCCACCAATTCCAGCGGCACGCTGCTCATAAAGAAGGTGCGCATGACGATGATGTTAAAGGGACTGACGAGCAGCGGCACGATCAGTGCCGCATAATTTTCACCCAGGCCCAGAATCTGGCGGGAGATGACGAAGGTAGGAACCAGGCCGCCGGAGAAAATCATGGTGAAGAAGCTGAAAAAGGTGAAGAATCTGCGGTACTTAAAGTCCGGCCGGTACAGGGCATAGGAGTACAGCGCGCACATAAATGTGCTGATGACGGTGCCCAGTACGGTGATGTAAACGCTGTTGAAGAAGGAGCGCCAGATCTGGGGCATTTTCTGGAACGCATAGCGATAGTTTTCCAGCGTCCAGGTCTGGGGAACAAAGGAATAGCCAATGTTCCGGATGGACTCCTCTGAGGAGAGGGAGATGATAATGACGAAAATGAAGGGGATAATACAGCAGATGGCGAAGACGCACAGAATCACATGGAAGACAGCCTCCGTGCCGACGCTGACGCTGTTGCCCCGGAATGCTTTATGTTTCCTGCTCATTTAGGCACCCCCTTAGAACATGCTGGAGTCTTCGTCAATCTTTTTGACGAAGGCATTGGCCCCGATGATGCAGATGAAGGAAGCCACATTCTGAATCAGGCCCACAGCAGTACTCTGTCCGATGTTATTGGTGGTGGTAAAGATTCGGTAAATCCAAGTGTCCACCACCTCGGTCACATTCAGCAGCGCACCGTCATTCATGGGCACATTCCAGAACAGGCCGAAGTCGGCATTGAAAATCTTACCGATGTTCATGATGAACAAAATGGCGATCATGGTGCGCAGGTTGGGGATGGTAACATAGAGGGTCTGCTGCCACTTGGAAGCGCCGTCAATGGCGGCAGCCTCAAACTGGGTGGAGTCGATGCCGGTGATGGTAGAAAGGTATAGCATGGTGGTGTAGCCCACATCCTTCCACATCTTGGCAAAGACAATGATGTACGGCCATGGGCCGGTATTTTTATACCAGTTGGTCACCGCCTCTCCCGCATCCCGCTGGGCCGCTGTAATCAGACCGTACTGGGAGCTGATAAAGGCATACAGAAAGTAGCTGACCACAACCCAGCTGAGGAAGTAGGGGAAGAACATCAGGGTCTGGTATGCCTTGGGAACAAACTTATGCGTCAGCTCATTCATCATAATAGCAAAGGCCACGGGAATGATGATGCCGAGAATGATAAAGGCCAGATTGTACAGCACCGTGTTGCGCAGGGCAATGGCGGCCATGTTATTTTTGAAGATAAACCTGAAATTTTTCCAGCCCACCCACTTGCTGTGGATCAGGTTGCTGAAGAATGAGGGATTTCTGGGATTGACCTTATAATCCTTGAACGCCAGCACGATGCCGCCCATGGGCAGATAGCGCAGCAGCAGCAGCCAGATGGCGGCGGGAGCCACCATGGTCAGCAGCACCAGGGTTTTCTTGTGCCTTGCCAGCCGGCTCATGCCCAGCCGATTGGGTGCTTCCTTTAGCATGTTGCGAGCCATTGTTTCCCTTCCTTTCCATGTGAAGAATGACAAAATTGCTTGGTCATTCCCCTCCTGATTTATCTATATTCTATCACCCCTTTGGTAATATGTCATGAGATTGCATTGCTGTTTCTTGCTTTTCCTTGTTTGTTTTGCCCGCACAGGAGATAGAGGATAGTTAGGAATGAGGAATTGGTAGCGATGGGCCGCCCACCCCGTAGGAGCGGGTCTTGACCCGCCCGCTTTTATGAAACGCCTGTCGGTTTGCCACATTGCCCTGCCGGGAAACCGGGCCCGAACATAATTTTCCCCGCCGCGAAAGCGGCGGGGAATTTTGTCTATCGGATAGTGTTGCGGAATTCGTTGGCACTCATACCCTCCAGCTTCTTGAAGGTTCGAGCGAAATGGGCGGTGTCCATATAGCCCACCATCTCCCCAATCTCCCCGATTTTCAGCTTGGGGTCGCTCAGCAGCTCCTTAGCCCGGCGAATGCGAATAGCGTTGAGAATGTCGTAGAAGCTCTTCTCCGCATACCGGTTCAGCAGCTTGGACAGATGCCACTGAGACACATAGCAGGCGTCTGCCACCGTTTGGAGGGTGAGCTTCTGGCTGTAATTTTCCTCCATAAAGCCCAGGGCCTGATTGACGATAAAGCTGCTGGCGTTCTGATTCTGCTCCTCCTGCATGGGCTGCTGCCTGTCCAGCCGCTCCACCATCACGCTGAGAGCCTCCTTGATTTCATCCATTTTGGAGGGTTTCAGCAGGAATCGGGTCACGCCCAGGCGAATGGCCTCCTGGGCGTAGGCAAAATCTCGATACCCTGTGAGGATCGCCACCTGCATATCCGGATACTCGCTGCGCAGTGCCGCAACCATGGATAGCCCATCCATACCGGGCATCCGAATGTCCGTAAACAGGATGTGTGGCTGGAGCTGCCGAATCAGAGCAGTTCCCTCTTTCCCGTCACAGGCCGTCGCCACCACCTCACAGTTGTAATCCGCCCACCGGATCACCCGGCGCAGGCCCTCCACAATGATGCTCTCATCATCTATCAGCAAAACCCGATACATCGCTTCTCTCTCCCCTCTATGAAACAGGTGGTAACATCCTTATGCCGCATTCAGTCTCATGGCCGATTCCACCGCCTGGGCTGCCGTGATCTGACCGGTGACTACCTTCTGAATGTTGGCGAACAGGTCGCTCTTTGCCTCTCCGGAAATGGCGTCCTGCACCGCTCCCACCACACCGGTGAGTTCCACGATGGCGTCCGCCGCACTCTGGGAGAGGGTATTCAGCCCCTCGGGAACCGCTCCGTTTACCAGAGCCGTGACCTCCGTGGTCACAAAGGCTCCCAAGACCTCCTCGGAGGTCATATGGAACACAAATTCCACTGCCGCCTCCCGCTTTTCCGGGTCGTCCCATGCCTTCCTGGTGATGAAATAGCCCATGGAAATACCGCCAATGGCATCCGTTGCGGACCGCTCTCCCTTCCCGGGCACGAAGCGCACCAGGAAGCTGTCCAGCTTGTCCGGATAGTTCTTTGTAAGATACCCCACCTTCCAGGAACCATCGATGAGGAAGGCCGCCTCTCCTTGGCCAAACAGGGCCGCAGTCTCCGCATCGGTGGCGGTCAGGGTGTTTCTGGGAAAATATCCCGACTCATACAGCAGCTTAATGTCCTCTAAGGCATTTATCCACTTTTCCGACACCGCATCCCGGCGAAGCTCTCCCGCCGCATCCAGGCTTGGCACCTGCAAGTGAGTGCCAAGGGAACCATTGTTCATCACTGCGAACTCGAACCAATAGTGGGGAATTTCGTACAGAGAGCAGGCAATGGGGGTATACCCCGCCTCCTTGATGGTCTGGCAGTCAGCCAAAAACTGTTCCCAGGTGTAGTTCGCCCCGGGCACCGCCACGCCGCAGCTGTCCAGCACGTCTTTGTTTACAAACAAGGTCTCCCAATAGCCGCTGGAGGGCACGGCGTAGTGCTTCCCATCGGGGGCCACAGCCATCATGGATTCTTTCATATTGGTAGCGTAGTCGGGATATTCCTCCCGGATTTCCTCGATGGAAACCACCTTCCCCGCATTGATGAAGGGGTCGGCGTCCGCATCGGTAAAATAGAACAGCACATCCGGCTCGGAGCCGGTCATAAAATCCGTCAGGACCTTCGTCTTCCACTCCTCATTGGATGCAGCGGAGCTATCCTGCACCGTGACTCCCGTAGCCGCTTCGTATTCCTCCACCGCCGCAACAAAATTGCTCCGGTTGCCATCGTCCCCACCGTAGGAGGTGACCACGGTCAGCGTCACGTGATTCGGCTCTGTTTCCACCGGAACGCTTTCTCCGCCGCAGCCTCCCAGCATCAGACAGGCTGCCAGCGCCAACAGCACAATTCCCTTTTTCATCGCTTTTCCCCTCCTCGTTTCACCGCCGGGAAGCTGATCCGGGCCAGAATCGTCTCCCCAGGGCCCTCTTCAACGGTGAGCTTTCCCTGGGCTCCGTAAATCAGCTTCAGCCGCTGATGGACATTGCGAAGGCCCACCTGACTGCCGTCGCAGTCGCTGTCCGACAGCAGCTGCTGGATTTTCTCCCGATCCGCCTGAGACATTCGGCCGTCATGCTCCACCTCCAGAAAAATCTTCTCTTCCCGGCGGTAGGCCCGAACCCAGAGGCTTCCGCCCCGGCGGGCGGTAATGTCATGCTCCACTGCGTTTTCCACAATAGGCTGTAAAATCAGCCGGGGAATCCGCTCCTCCAGGAGGGACTGGTCAATCTCCTGGTGGGCGTGGAACGCCTCCCCCAACCGCTCCCGGATGATGTACAGGTAGGCCTCCACATAGCCCAGCTCCTCCTTCAGGGTGATCTGCGTGCAGCCGTCCCGATCCAGCGCCGCCCGCAGCATGGTGGACAGGGCTTCGATCATGGCGCTGACCCGGTCGTTTTCGGCGATTCTCGCCTCCCAGTTGATCACCTCCAGGGTATTGTTCAGGAAATGGGGGTTGATTTGGGATTGCAGCGCCTTGATCTGGGCCCGCTGGGCGGCCTGCTGCTCCTGGTAGGAGCGCTCGAACTGGCTCTTCATCTCTGCGGACATGGCGTTGAAGTGGCTGTAGAGCTTTTCAAATTCTGCGTTGGGGGCCGATTCCTCGATCTGGTAGCCCCGCTGCCCGGCCTGCACCAGAAGATTGGCATTGGCCAGTGTTTCAATGGGCCGGGACACATGGCAGCGGAACAGCCAGATCACCACAATCAGCAGTGGCAAAACCATCAGCGCCACTGCCCAGGCCGCCAGGGAAAGCCAGGGATTTTCGCCCCACAGGTCATATTTTTCCAGCTGGGCCAGGAAGGAGAAACGGTGACCGTTGACCTCCGCCTCATAGCTTACATCTCCCTGTCTCTCCTCGGCATTCATCAGAGAATTCTGCCCGTCCAGGCAGAACAGGATTCCGTCGATGCTCAGCCGGATGTCCCCGATCCGGGGGATGGAGTACAACGACTGAAATACCACAGAGGGCTCCAGCACCATCACCACGGAGGCATAGGGTTCAAAGTGGCTGTCCAGCAGGTTCCGGGCCATATAGAGGTTCCCCTCCAGCAGCAGAAAGCAGATGTCCGTATCTGCATCCGCCATCCGTTCCAGGATTTTCGGCTCGCTGTCCCGGCAGGCCTGCAAAAGCTCATGCCCGGCAGTGCCGCTGCTGAGCAGGTAGGCGTCCACGTCCACGGCTTTGTCCCAAAAGCTGATGAACACCGCCTTGTAATTCTCCGCCCGGGAGAACTTCTGGTTGAGATAGTCGTTGATGCTCCGGTACAGCGCCGCACTGTCCCCGTTTTGTTGATAACTGCGGTAGGCGCTTCGGACGATGCCGTCATAGGACATGGTTTTGGAGTCGTTGATGGCGTCGGACAACTGCACCTGCACCTGGCGGAGGGCATAGTCCGCACTGGCCTCGATCTCCTGCTGGACACTGCGGCGGTAATTGTCCCCGAACAGGATGCCGCCCAGGGCCACAATGGTGATGATGGGCACCAGCCAGCAGATCACAATGGTAGTCATGAGGCCCAGCTTCAGCGATATTTTTGGTTTTGCCATAAATGCCACCCCCGAAAGACAGATACAGAATATGGGATATAAGAATAGACGATTGTTCGTTACCCGTTGACCGGCAAATTATAATTTGAAGCGCAGGGCGCTTCATCCCGATGCGCACGGGGGGTGTGTAATCGTTGCCCCCGAACTCAGCCCGGTGACGTTTTCTGGGAGAATGTTGAATGGTGGGCACTTTCGGCTATCCCGTAGGGGAGGCTATTAGCCTCCCGCCAAGTAATGTATT
>Ga0129308_1001879_pt1 | contig 19842 bp, 19 predicted proteins | sample L827metagenome_FD_94440 | JGI IMG/M metagenome (GOLD analysis project Ga0129308, IMG submission 94440) | Ring-tailed lemur group fecal microbial communities from Wisconsin, USA - L827 metagenome | ecosystem: Host-associated > Mammals > Digestive system > Large intestine > Fecal | place: USA... | reverse complement strand
GGACGAAACAGTTTCATCACGTCCAGCGGCTCGTGCTTCACCATCATCTTATACGCCATGCCTGCCGCCATCACGATAGCGAACAGGGCTGCCAGTGCCATACACATCTGCAAGATCCACCAGTTACTTCAAGCGGGTAAAACCATAGGAAAGGATATATAACAAAAGCGGTTAAATCGCACTGATTTACAGTTTGTTATGATACAAATGCGATTTGCGATTGCATTGTTATATTTGCCTAATTTTGGATATAAAAACACCCATTTTGTCCCGTTTTTGTCCCGTCTGTAATTATCTTTGTTTTGTACATAAGTAATTGATAAACAATATAGTAACAAATCCAAGAAACGGATAACACAGAAAGAAAATGGGACGAAAAAAGAAGGAAATCAAGATGAAAGAGCCTGTTCGCATTCGTGAAAAGAGGCTCAATGACGGTAATGTAAGCCTCTATCTCGACATGTATTATAGGGGCGCACGAAGGAAAGAGGGGCTAAAACTCTACCTTATACCGGAAGTGAATGCTGCCGCAAGACAGCAGAACGAGAACACCCGTAAACTGGCGGAGCAAATCAAGGCGCAACGCATCCTTGACATTCAACAGCAAGGGCTTGTGAACTGGGAAGATGTAAAGAAGTCCAAAATGACACTTAGCGCATGGGTGGCGGAATATACCGCCGAAGAATGCGGTCTAAGCCCTGCAAACATGAGGTCGAAGCGGAACGCACAAGCACGTGTGGAAGAATACCTATTATATATAGGCAAGCCGGATTTTGCACTGACTGATGTGGATAAGGATTTTTGCAAGGGCTTCATCGCCTTTCTGAAAACCTGCACGTTCAATAACGGGAAAAAGACGTTGAGCAGCACGACCTGCCGCATATTCATGAACCGTCTTGCCGCAGCTTTGAACAAGGCTATCCGTGAGGGGCTGATTGATCGCAACCCGTTCAAACTGTTGGAAACAAAAGAGAAGCCGCAAAAACAGAATGCGATACGTGAGTTTCTTACCATTGAGGAACTGCGGACGTTGATTGCCACGCCCTGCCGCTACGAGATAGTGAAAAAGGCGTTTCTGTTCTCTTGTTTCACCGGGCTACGGTACAGCGATATGCTTACTTTGAAATGGAGCGAGATGCACAAGGCGGCTGACGGAAAGACGCTTTACATCGAACATGAACAGGTCAAGACAAAAAACAGAGTGACAATCCCCTTATCGGATGAAGCCCGGAAATGGTTACCCCGCCGGACTAAAGACGTTGATACCGTATTTCATCAACTCCGCATCACCTCTACCACGGTGGAAGTGGTGTTGGATGAATGGATGCAGGAAGCCGGAATACAGAAGCATATCACCTATCATTGCAGCCGCCATACCGCAGCCACTCTGTTGCTGACATTGGGGGCTGACCTCTACACGGTAAGCAAGATACTCGGTCACAAGAGTATCAGAATGACGGAAATCTACGCCAAAATAGTGGATAAGAAGAAAATCGAGACAATGAACCTCGTAAACAATCTGTTTGCATAACCAATAAATAAGTAATTCTATGAAAGTGGAAATAAAAGAAAGAAAGCTGACAGCCGGAAACCGCAGCCTGTATCTTGAATATTACGAGAAAGGTTTCCGTAAAAAGGAAAACCTGCACCTGTATCTCGTTCCCGATGATGCACCCAACGCAAGAAAAATCAACGGGCAGACCTACAACAAGGCACGTGAGATACAGGCACAGCGCATCCTGAACCCACCGTCTTTTGAAAGCAAAAAGAAGAAGCCGGAAGAAAACGAGAGGGTAAAAACAATAACTTGGCTACAGTGGTGCGATGATTATATACAGAGTGCGATAGACAGCGAAAACTGTAAAAAGATGATACAGCACAAAGGGGTCGTGCGTAAACGCATTGCCGCCTATCTGAAACAGATAAGAAAACCGGACATCCTGCTTAAAGATGTAAACAGGGACACAATAAGCGGACTGTTCAAGTATATGCGTGAAGACTACCGCAATCTCGGTCAAATCAAGGCAGACGGTGGTAAACTGGCTGATTTTACCCTTGTACTATTCGAGGAAACAGTCAAGGCTATTTTCAACAAGGCGGTGCGTGACGGTCTGATACCGTTCAATCCTGTTCAAGAACTTGCCAAAGAGGAACGGTTTCACGTGCCGGACAAACACCGGGAGTATCTGACAACGGACGAACTGAAACGCTTCCTTGCCGTTGAGACGCAGACGCAGGCGGAACAAACGGTTCAAAAGGCTTTCGGTTTTTCCTGCATGACCGGGCTTCGGCTCGGGGATATGCAACGGCTCCGGTGGAGTGACATCAAGACCATAGGCGAGGTGCAGGCGGTTTCCATTATCCAACATAAGACAAAACGGCTTGTAACCGTACCTCTCAATGAGTTGGCTCTTTCGTTGTTGCCGCCCCGTCCTGACAATGGAGAGGACGGCATTATCTTCCCGTTGGTGAAGAAGCCCGACAACGTGGCAAAGTATGTACGACGCATCAAGGAAAAGGCAGGGATAGAAAAGGATTTCACCTACCACAGCAGCCGACATTCCGCCGCAACGCTGGCGATTACGGCAGGTGCTGAACTGTATTCAGTGAGTAAGATTTTAGGACATGTAAGCGTAGCTTCCACACAAGTTTATGCCTCGGTGAACATGGAGAAAAAAGCGGAAGCGGTAAATTTAGCTAATGGAATTTTCGGTTAGCCAAATACCGATAATCCGGGGGGGAAGATTATTTTTTCTTTCCCTCTTTTTGAGAAATTTATTTTGCTGTTATTTTAGCATAAAAAATACCGCATTTTATTTATAAGTGAAATATTAATTGTACCTTTGTACAGGAAAGAAATAAAAAATATGAGTGAAGCTGAATTAAGATTGGTAAAGGCAGCCGAGAACTGCACAATATATTCCATTCAATTCTTGTCGGAAGACGAGAGCGAATTTGAACGTTTCTACGCCAAATTTAGGGATGAATCGGTTTATAACGAAGATTTTGAACGCCTTTTGAATATAATCGGGCGTATAGCGGACTTTGGCGCATTTGAGCGTTTCTTCCGTCCGGAAGGAAAAATGAGCGACAGGGTATGCGCCTTGCCTGTCTTGAAATCACGTTTGCGCCTCTATTGTTTGAGGTTGTCAGACAAGATCCTCATACTTGGCAACGGTGGAGTGAAAGCTACCCGAACCTACAACGAGGATGACACGCTGAAAGGTTATGTTATCACCCTACAGAACTTTGACAGGCTCATAACAGAGGGAGTTAAAAACAGGTCTATATTGGTAACGGAAAATACAATAGAAACAAAAAATACCTTTGATATATGAAAACGATAAAGACTTCTTTTGATGAAATGTTGGCAAGCACCTCTCCGGCTATTCAGCAAGAGGTGTCTTTGGAATTTGCCATTTCCAACCGTATCTATGAACTGATGACGGAGCGAGGCTTATCCAAATTGCAATTTGCACAGGCATTGGGCAAACGCCCAAGCGAAGTGACCAAGTGGCTAAGCGGACAGCATAATTTTACTATTAAGACCATATCGCTGCTTTCTTCATTTTTTGGGGAAACACTGATAAGTATTAGTAAATGAAGTAATAGTAGAAACTTCCACATCGTGAATATATTTGAAACTGCCGGTAATGCTGCAACGATAATTTTAAGAAAATGATATATTCGGGTCTGGGTACGAACGAATTGACTAAGTGTCTGAAAATCAATACTTAGTCAATTTTGTTTTGTGTTGATTGTTCCTGTTTTATTCCCACCCAGATTTATTCCTCATTTCGTTAAATGGGTTTTGAATACCTTTAAGCATGGGTTAACCAGTTCGTTTTTTTGTGTAACCAAAAGAAATTTGAATACAAAAAGCGATGTAATAATTCTATAATTAATGTAGAGATAAAATTGTTAAAAAATGTAATAAATGTTAAGAGGATTTCTCAATATAAAATTTGTTTAAGAATAAAATAATAACTTTGTATTGTCTGTCTATATGCTGAAAGCCCTAATGGGCAGAGGTTGGGCAGATGTATATACATAATAGGCGTAACTGTACGCTTTTGTTTTGACTTGTTAGAACTTCGCAAACTCTACGGATTGTCAAAAACAAAGCAACGGGAGCGCCTCATGGGATGTATTATATACAGCTCTTATTGGTTTCAGGCAATTTTAATTGTCCACAATCAGGAGGGTTAATTATATATTTACATCGGCGTGGGGCTTTCAGCGTTGCTCGTTTCGACAATCCGGGCAATGCGAAGGCCTTAACAAGTGGAACGGGTGACAGGATTGGCTCCACGTTTTTTGTATATACCGCAACAGAAAAATCATGCACCGCCATCTTGGGGTCAAATGGCAAAAAGTTAATTGCTATGGCTCAAAGTGTTTATATGGCTTCTTTAGGATTCTTCATTCCTTTGAAGAGGATTAGGAGAAAATACAGAAAATTATGCGCATCCAAAATATGTATAGAAACGCCATTTGCTCATTTCCAAAACGCCCAATGTTACTATAAAGCTTTAGATAATACAAAACAATCGTCTGTTGTATGCCCACATGCTTTCTATTATAAATCACGCTACAATAGTAACATCATCGGTCATCTTGATTATGTCAAGGGACTTGGCATGACAGGTATCATGCTTACCCCATTTTACAAGACGGCGGCATACCACGGTTATCACATTGTGGATTTCGAGAAAGTAGACCCTCACTTTGGTACAAAGAAAGATGTGAATGAACTTGTCGACAAAGTCCATGAGAAGGACATGACCATTGTGGCTGATTTTGTGGCAAACCACTGTCACAAAAGTTGCAAGTTGTTTGCCGATGGCAAACACAGGGATTGGTTTCTCTTTCAACCCGATGGGACATACAAGAGTTTTGCCGGCATAACAGACCTGCCAATGTTCAACACGGACAACAGAGAGGTGCAAATATACTTGCCCCAGCGAGCATTGGACTTGTGTGAGATGGGGTTTGATGCAATACGTCTCGACCATGCTACAGGACCAAGCTATGCATTTTGGTCATTCTTCAGACGGACAATAAAAAAGCAATATCCCAATGTCTGTTTGATCGGTGAGGTGTGGGGCGAACTCGACTTCAGACCTCGCAACGCAATACGTTACTTTTTCAACCGCTTGCGATACGATGTCCAAGAGGCGCGACAACTCGAATATGTAGGCATATTAGATGGTGTCTTAGACTTTCGTTATCAGCAAATTCTTTGTAAGGCCGCCAATAAAGCTATGCCTATAGTAGGCAATCAAAAACTTTACAATGCAGTAAAGACACATTTCGCCCGTTATCCTACAAGGTTTCAACTATGGCTATTTCTTGATAATCACGACTTGAACAGATTCCTTTTTGAATGCGACGGAAACAAAACGTTATTCAGGGAAGTCATCAGGTTTTCTAAACAATGGAACAGACCATGGCTAATGTTCTATGGAACAGAAAGAGAGTTTATAAACAATAACTCAATTTTTGACGGCACACCTTATGCAGATGAAAGAGTGAGGATGTGTTTGAAATGACGTATCTGTTGAAAAAATTAGAGTTGAAGTTACTTAATCAAATCAATTTAGAAGTATGAAAAAGATTATTCTAAGTTTATGTATGATGTGGAGTTTTTGGGGTGTAAATTATGCCCAATTAGGGAATAATGAAGTGAAATTATATATAAAAACCGGTAGTTCGATTGAAAATAAAAGTACTCCAGTTATTATAGTTTTTACCGTAAATAGAGAATTGATGATAAGAAAATTAAATGTCGGTCAACTAGTTGATAAATTAAAAAACACCCCCAATTTTTTAAATTCCTCCACAATGCTTTTACGTTATAAATGGGAGAGTTTCCCTGCTGGTTGTAAATACTTTCTTCCATATGATTCTGGTTTATCCACATCTTCACGAATAGTATATAAGGCGTATAGTCCAGCTAATTCTATGTGGGGTTATGGTGCATCTACTTATTATTATGCATTTTCAAATAAAGGAGATTCTTTTATACTTTGGAAACAAGGGAAAGAGGATGAAAGAACGTATTATATCGAAGTAAATAAGTCAGAGTTAATGCCTAAAGCTGTCAATTATGATTTCCTCAATGAATAAAATAATATTTGTAGCAATTCTTCTATTCGTCATTCCTACATATTCTTTCTCACAAAAGACTCAATATTATAAGTTGGTTAGAATAATAGAAAATAATGTTTCTATTACAGATACAGAAGGCGGTCAGTTTCTGACATTCATAGATGACATATGTTATGAATCCGACAATAAAGGTTTAGGCGTGGGGCATGGTATTTTAAGATTAAACAAGAACTATAGTAACAGTAGTTTTAAAATTTATATTGGTAGTAGTTATTGGGGGAATGCTGTTACGTTTAAGTTTAAATCTGATTTAAGTGTGTTAAATGTGGTTACAGACGAAGGTGATGTGTATGTTTACAAACGGCAAACTGCACCGATCAATGTGGCTACTTGTTCATTGATTCGGAAATCAAAAATAAAAGGGAATAACGATTGTTCTCCATTAGTACAACCTATTTATGGTAGTACTAATGGGCAGTCTATATCCAATAACAATTCGAATACAAATAGTGTATCAACTAATATTCCGGTTATAAAAAGCAGAGAGCCTAAGAAGTGTGGCGCTTGTAATGGTCGAGGATGGGTTCCTGAAACAAAAGGTGTTGCTTCATTTGGACAACCGGATAAATGGTGCAACGAATGTAACAAAACAGTACCAGCTAATCATTATCACACAACTTGTCCCAGTTGCAAAGGGAAAGGCTATTGGTAGAATAACATTTTATGAATCAAATATGTGGAATAATATTTAAACTATGATAACCTTTAATTGTAAATGGGTTACCATATATTTATGGGATTGGTATTGTTGTTTTCTTGCAGTTCTGATCCTGAAACTGACGGTGATGACAACATCGGAACCGGTAGCGACGGCAAGGATGACCAAACTGAAAATGTGCAGTTCCCTGTTGCCGATGCCATTGATATGGGACTAAGTGTGTACTGGGCAAGTGGAAATCTAATCACAGTAAATATTTCGGGATTGAAAGTCGGGGCTACTTACTATGTTAAGTGTACCGCTACTGGGAAAGGAGGAACAACGGCTACCACCACAACAAAATGTATAACCAATTATTAAATAAAAACAATGAGAAAAAGTGTTATTTTATTCATGTTTGCATTGGTCATATCCAATACAGTTTATGCGAAGAAAGCCAATTCTGTTTGGTACTTTCTTGCAAAGACAGTTGAGTCTGTTACAGAGGACGATAATATAAGTGTCCAGTATGGTATCTACACAAAATATGCTAATGAAGAATATGGACAAGCTCCTTATCCCACAATGAGAATTAAAGTCACAAACAAGAGTGACAAAATCATTTTTATAGATTTAGGTACCTCATATCTGAAAAAGAATGATATAGCTTTTGTTATCTATACTCCTACCATTACATCAAAAATGACAGGGCAATCTGTCGGCATCGGGGTGAATGCGGGAGCCATCGCAAATGCTGTAGGGATAGGCGGTATGATGGGTACAGCTTTGGACGGAATTAATATAAGTGGCAACAAAGGTTCTTCTGTCACAACAACAACTTATGCACAACGAATGGTTTCTGTGCCTCCTAAAAGTTCTGTTTTTCTCGAAGATATACCAATATTGACTCCGGGGAGTGAAAAAGCATTAGGCGATTTATTCTATTATAAAGAAGTCGGTATTGGAAAACAGAAATGGACAGCTTGCCTTTCATATAAATTTAATGATGTAGAAAGTGGAAGTATCAAAGAGTATTCAGAAGAGAATACGTTATTTACTATTGGTTGTTATTTGAATTATTCTTTTTCAGAAGATTTTGCTGTATCTCAAGGGCTGGAAACAACCTACTATGTAAAAAAACTTATCGGATCTTCATGGAGTTATTCATTTGGTGCTGTCAGTGATAAAGAATTCAACATCATGGATAAGACATTCCCGCAATGGAGAGATGAGATAAGCAAAGGAAATCTTGAACTTATACGCTTGTGGGCTAAATAATCATTTAATTGCAAATACATATGAGAAAGATCTTTTTTCTATTTTTACTTTCATTCATCTATGTTTCGAACATATATGCGGAAACAGTTCGCATGAAAATCGGAGATACAAAAACGTTATCTCCATCTATCTTGCCAACAAAAGTGCTTGCGGGACAACCTGCGTGGACTTCCTCTCGACCTAATGATGTTAAGATTGTTTCAACAACCATGTACTCTTGCACGATAGAAGCAGTTAAATCATTTAGCGGGTATGCTATCATACATTGCTTGTATTATTATAGAGAACTGGACCCAACTACAGGGCAATATATATATCAACGCTCCGGTTACGTTGACTATAATGTGTTTGTTGAAGAAACGGAGATTAAAAGTATAGAAATCAGCCCTACCAGTATCGAACTAAATTATGGCGAAACATATAGAATGAACGTTACAATTTCGCCATCTAGCGCAAATCAAGATGTAACTTGGTCATCGTCCAATCCTTTAGTTGCATTTGTTAATTCCAGTAATATTCTTGGAGCTAATGGATACGGCACTGCTGTAGTAACTGCAACTGCAAGTAACGGGCTTAGTGCTTCTTGCACCGTAACAGTAAAGAAGGAAGGGGATAGTAGTGGAAACAGTGGTGACAATAATGGCGATAATACGCAAAACAACACTAATTATGACGAAGTGGACTATTTTTTCCAAATTTCGAAAAAGAGAATGGATGCACTTCGAAATAAAGCTATACAACAACATAATAAAAAATGATGAATATGAATAAAATAAAACTTTTCATTCTATCTTTAATGACATTAGTTTGTTTTTCTTTTTTCTCATGTAGTGATGAAGGAGAAGACATTGGTAGCAACGCCTCACAATATCTATTTTTTAAACCTTACATAGAATGGGGCAGTTCTAAATCACAGATATCCTCAAAAATGACTGATAGTAACGTTTTATTGGATGAAGACAACACGCTATGCTACCAGTACGAAGGTGAAATTATTGCCTATGGGTTTAAAAACGACAAGTTGAATACAATCGTTGTTATTCCGGAAGCAACATTGTCATTGGATGAAATCTTGTTAGCTTTTAAAGGTTACACATTATTAAACCAGTATGACAACCTTGTTTATTTAGATGGAAATTCTAATACAATCGCTGAAATTGAGAATAGCGATGGTTTTTATACTATAAGCTGGAGCCAATACGGTCTTGATATGGCAAATGCTGTAGACTTAGGTCTAAGTGTAAAATGGGCAGACGTAAATTTAGACATAGGATATGATGATGATGCAGCATTGACCCCCGAAAACATCCAAGACAACGTGACTAGGTTTTGTAATGGATTAATTGGATGGGGAGATCCTACAGGTGGAAAGAAAAGTGAAGTTGAAAGTGACTATCCAAAAACCAGTTCAATAAGCGGCACAATATATGATGTTGCTAAAGCAAAATGGGGTGGCAAATGGAGAATTGCCACTCAAAGTGAATTCCAGGAACTAATCTCTGCTTGTATATGGACTTGGGAAGAAAGAAATGGTTATTATGGATATAAAGTCACTGGTCCAAGTGGGAATAGTATATTTCTTCCAACTACCGGGTACAGAAGAGGTTTTTCATGGTATAATAGCGATAAAGGATATTATTGGACAGGTACTATGCGATCAGGCACAAGTCCGTATCCATACGTCCTAAATTTTGATAAAGCAAATAAGGGGCTTAATACAACATCTGTTTCTGGCTTGGCTTATCCATTTAAGAATTATGGTTGTGCAATAAGACCTGTACAAGATAAATAATTCTTTTCCCAAAACGGGTCTGGGTACGGATAAATCGGCTAAGTATTTGAAAATCAATACTTAGCCGATTTTGTTTTATCTTCATTGTTTCCGTTTTGTTCCCACGCGGACTTATTCTAAGAAAGACCAGTGTAGTTTGAACTTTAGTTTGTTTAACAAAACGCTGCTTCTCTATGTAAGAGATGTATTATGAACGCAAAATTATATAATTTTACGAAATAACAAGCAAAATAGACAAAAAAATGCATGAATAAGCTGAAAAATGCTTTGCAAAACCATTGATTTGTTTACAAAATGCCCATATAAAGAATTGATAAACAAGCCAGCTACATCTCTTACATAGAGATGTATTATGAGTTTAACCATTTATTGTTAATTTTAAAAGAGAGAATTTATGAGAAGAAAGTTACTAATGTTATTATCATTCTTCTTAATGGGAATGGGATTAGTATCGGCTCAAACATCCACTGTTACGGGTATAGTGGTCTCCGAAGAGGATAGCGAGCCTATTGTTGGGGCATCTGTATTGGTGGAAGGCACTACTTTAGGAGCCGTAACCGATGTCGATGGCAAATTTAAAATTGCGAACGTTCCAAGTTCTGCAAAGAATTTACGTGTATCATATATCGGTTTGCAGTCGAAAAGTTTACCGATTCTTTTCGGTAGTATGATGCACATTGTGTTGAAAGCGGACGCCGAACTGCTGGATGAAGTGGTAGTAACAGCAATGGGTATTTCCAAGCAGGCAAAGACTTTGGGTTACGCTGCCAGTACCGCGAAGGCCGAAGAGTTAACAGTAGCCAAGTCCGGCTCGCTGATGAGCGGTCTACAAGGCAAGATGGCAGGTGTGCAAATTACAGGTGGTGGCGTGACTGGTACTTCGCAGAAAGTGTTGATTCGTGGTATTTCCTCCGTATCAAGTAACAACCCTCTATACATAGTGGACGGTGTGCCCATCAACAATGACCGTATCGGAAACAATACAGTTGATTTCGGTAATGGAGCCAATGACATTAACCCTGAAGACATTGAAAACGTGACGGTACTGAAAGGTGCGTCAGCAACCGCCCTTTATGGTGCACGTGCCGCGAATGGTGTCATCATGATTACCACAAAGAAACCTGCTGCTGACAAGAAGGTCAACATTACTTACGATGGTTCACTGACTCTGACCGATGTGCTTCGCGTTCCAATGACCCAGAATCTTTTTGGTCAGGGTTGGGGCTCTTGGTCTAACGAAGAAAACGGTTCTTGGGGCCCCCGTCTTGACGGACGTATACACTGGTATGGTTCTCCAAACCTTGATCCATTGTTGGAGAAGCCTTTCTCATATGTGAAGAACAACATTCGCGACTTTTATCAGACTGGTACGGAGTGGAACAACAACGTTTCGTTACGTTATGGTGACGAGAAAGTGGGTATCACGGCTTCTTACGGCAATGTGAAATCAAACGGTATCACGCCGAACGATGGTGACACTTATCAGCGTAACACTTTCTCTCTGCGTGGCTATACCAATATAAAGAATTTCCATTTGGATATGTCCATGAACTATGTGCGCAAAGACATGCGTCGCTCCCGTGATATTTATATGGAATTGTTGCAGGGTGCATCCGACATTAGCTTCTCCCAGATGAAGGACTACAATGACGAACGTTACAATCCCGACAACTACTTTACACTCTATGCTTACAACCCTTATTGGATGGTGGATAACAACTACTCCAAATATCAAGACAACCGTTTCTACGGCAAGTTGGAGGTGGCTTACGACATTCTGAAAGATTTGAAGTTGATAGGTCGTGTGGGTGGTGATTTCATCGATTATGTGAACCGTAACTACGAATCCAAACTGACTTGGACAGAAGGTTCTTATCAGGCGACTGGTAACGGTACTACTAATCCCGAACCAGGCTACTACTCAAAGCATCGATACAACCGTTCGCAGATAGATGTAAGTGTACTTTTGACGGGCAACCATCAGTTCGGAGACTTCTCCGTAGGAGGTACTTTGGGTTGGAATTTAAACGAGCGTTCTTACGATTATGTGGGTGCTTACAACGAAATGCTCGATGTTGACGGTTGGTATGCTTTTAACAATACATCGGCTTACTCCATTGCAGAAGAATCTACCGAGAAACGCCGTTTGATAGGTGTCTTGGGGCAGATCGAGTTGGGTTACAAGGATTGGCTGTTTCTCAATGGATCTGTACGTAACGACTGGTCTTCTACATTGCCTATTGGAAACAACAGCTTCTTTTACGGTGGTGTGAACGCTTCGGCTCTGTTGAACCAAGCCATTCCTGCTTTGAAAGGCATCAAGGCGATAGACCTCTTGAAGATACGTGCAGCAGTGGGGCAAACCGGTAATGATGCAAACGTCTATATGACAAATTCATATTATGTGCCATATAAGTATTATTACACCTATCTGCCTATTGGAGGTGCTTCCGGCTTGACTGAATACAACCGCTTGCCGAATACTGACTTGAAGCCGGAAATCACAACGGAGTATGAGTTTGGTTTGAATGCTGCCCTCTTCGGTAACCGCGTAAATTTCGATATCGCTTGGTACAACCGTCAGACCAAGAATCAGATTATCTCTGCTACATTGGCTCCCGAAACGGGGTATACCTCCAACACCCGTAACGTAGGTAAATTGGAGAACAAAGGTGTAGAGATTGCGCTGAACATTACACCTATCCGCACAAAGAATTGGGAATGGAATATTGGTACGACCTTTTCCAAAAACTGGAGTAAGGTAAAAGAACTATGGGACGGGCTGGAAGAGTATACGATTGGAGTGGGAGGCTATTCCTCCATACGAGGTGTTTCTTATGTGTTGAAGGTTGGTGAGCCTATTGGTGTATTCAAGCTCCCTGCTGCTGCTACCGTGATAGATGAAAGCAGTCCTTACTATGGCTACAACATAGTCAACACAAATGGTTTCTTGCAGGCAAGTACCACTGAATATGACTACCTCGGCTCTTCACAACCCGATTTCGTGATGGGCTTTACCACTAACTTGAAGTACAAAAACTTCAAACTTTCTGCTACGGGTGACTGGCACAAGGGCGGCCTGATGTATTCAGAGACTTCTTACATCACGCACTTTAACGGTAATTCTACCGAGACGGTGTTCAACGAGCGTGATTCCTTTGTCTATCCGCATTCTGTCAAGACTGTAAACGGTCAGTATGTGGAGAACAACATTCCGGTTTATTATTATAATATGTATGCAGCGCAGGGTAACTACAACTATAACCCGTATGTCCGCAGGCAGTTTGTGGTAAGCCGTTCTTACTTTAAGTTGCGTGAGTTAGCCTTGACCTATGACTTCCCGAAGTCCATCGCAAAAAAATTAAGTATGCAACATCTCTCTGTCAGTTTGGTAGGTCACAACCTTTTCTTGATTACTCCCAAGAAGCAAAATTACATCGACCCCGAATCCTCTAACTTCGGCAACGATATCGATTCCGAGTTTGGTGAGACAATGGGATCGGTATCAACCCGTAACTATGGTGTGAATGTAAAAGTGGTATTTTAATTAGATAAGGAGACTAAAATATGAAGAAATATAGAAATTGGGGAATGTTGCTTTTGAGCGCAACACTTCTCATCAGTACAATGACCTCGTGCAGCGAGAGCGACTATTTGGATATCAACTATAACCCGAATTATCCGGCTGACGCATCCTGCAAGAATCTGGTACCTTCTATCGAAGCGTCTACGGTGGCTGTTATGGGGCTCTATGCTAAACTGACAGGTGACATGTGGTGCCAATACTGTACACAAGGAAATAGTACAAACCAGTATAATGATCTCTGCGCATACGCTTCGACCACTGCGACCAGCTATCCTCCTGTCACCTCTCTATGGCAAAACAGTTATGCTCATGCGTTGGAAGACTGCAAATTGGCTCTGGCTGACGCTGAAAAAAGTGGTATGTGGAACTATTGGATGATAGCGAAAGTTTTGCAAGCATACCACTTCCTGACATTGACCGATTCCTACGGTGATATTCCTTTTACGGAAGCACTAAACATTGCGGAATATCCCAATCCTAAGTTCGACAGCAGCAAGGATGTGGTTTATCCGGGCATTTTGCAGTTGCTGGATGAAGCCATTGGCAAAGAAAGCGATGCGGCTGCGGCTGAAAAACAAAATGCTTTGGGAGTGAACGACTGTTTCTTTGGCGGCGATATGAGCAAATGGGCTGCTTTTGCCAGGAGTTTGAAGCTGAAGATGTATCTGAAATCCTATGAAACTTATAGCAGACAGATATCCGAATTGCTTGGTGCAGGTGGTTTGCTTGAGGAAGATTGCGCATGGACTACTTGGGAAGATGCTACAAACAAGAGTAATCCATTCTATGAGTTCAATATCCGACAGTTGAACACAACAGAGAATGTACGTGCTTGTCATACTTTCTTGGAGTACATGCTTGACAAAAAAGATTTGCGTATCATGTATATCTATGAATTGGCGGGTGTGGCTCCTTACACGACAGAAGCAGATGTGGCAGAACATTTGGAAGAGTGCTACGAAGGTTTGATTTGTGGCCCTAATTCAGGGAAGGTTAGTACGACGGTTGCTCCTATCAGAAGTACCTCACGTCTCCGTCAGCGTTATGACGACCCGGTCTATCTGATGAATGCGGCTGAATGCGAACTGATGATTGCCGAGGCATATGCCCGCGCCGGCAATGCCCCACAAGCTAAAATCTACTACGATAAGGCTATCCTCGCAGGTTTCAGTCGTTGGGGATTGGACGGTTCTGCATTCGTGGAGGGCGCTTACAAGTTCGATTCTTCCAATATGTTGACTTGTATCGGAATGCAATATTGGGTATGCTTCGCCGGAGCCAATTCTTATGATGGTTGGATTACCCGTAACCGTCTGGATATTCCTGCTGTGCAAGGTGACATCACTGTACGTGTGGACGAGACTCCGTACAACCGGACGTTGACTGAAGGTTATACATTGGGCACATTGGTTGACCCGTTGGGCTCTGCGCTCAATGCCGGTGAATATCCACTGCGGTTGCTCTATCCTACAGCGAGCACGCTTTACAATACAGCGGCTGATGAATATGTTCAGCAGAACGGGAACAGCATGGTTAAGCCTCTGTGGTGGGAATAATTTGTAATTTGTAATTTTTTAACATGGATAAGAATATGAGAAAGTACATATATTTATGCGTCGCAGTACTGATCGTTTTTTTTACGGCTTGTACTGAAGGTACTGATTTTGACATTGATTATACTCCGATTGCCCCCATTGGTGGTCAGTATGTTGTGACTGTCACATACGGCTATGATGAGAACAAAACAGACGCCGAGTTTTGGGCTAATCCTACCGATGTAAAGGAATTGGAACAGACTTATGTCTTTTTGAGCAATACCACTGACTACGACAAGGACAAGGCATGGATTCGCGTAGGCAACTATCGTGGAAATGAAAATTATAACATCAATGCCAAAATTCCCATTGATATGAATACATACAAATTCGGAGGTACGGGTATGGATGATTTTGTGGGCAATTCCGCCACAGCAGTAGATAAGGCAACAGTGGATGGCTTCTGTACGCACAACCAGTACACTGCCCCCAGTGGTGCCGTGACGGATTACATATGCTTCACTTACTCTCGTACTGGTGCCCCCGGCTATCACTTTAAGGCTGAAGGCTGGAAGTACACTGGTTGGGAAGAAGATGATTATTGATCTCTTTTAAGTTTAACTTGTTTGCTTGGAGAGGCAAAAGGAATGGGGTGTCTTCGGGAGAACACACCCCATTTTATATACATCACTTTCTTAATAGTGAAAGTTCCGCACGATACAATTTTATAGAATATGAAAGCCGTAAATCTATAAGATTATAAACTGATTCCTTGCTGCTCCCGTTCAATCTTCCAATCATACGCCCCCTCTGCGACATCGCCTACCTCACCAAGTGTGTGGTGATGTTTTATTTCGTCAAAAGGCTTTCTGCTTTCGGCATATTCGCACAGCCATTCTCCAACCGCCTTTTGCTGTTCGGTAGTTTCCCCGTATTCCTGCATCACGCTCTTGATGTCTGCGGCTTCGGAAGGGGCGAAGACAGACTTGTACTGCTCCGTACCGAAATGGATAATCGCATTGATAGCCCGTCTGAACACCTCGCTTGCTTTATACAGGATATGGGCTATGAGGTTCAAAATTCCCCTGCTGTTTTCCAATGCGTCTTGCAACAGGCGGATAGTCTTGTCTTTCTCTGCCGTGGCTGTGAGAATCGCCTGACTGATGCGTCGCTGTTCGTCAGTCTTTTGCTCGTCAAGTAGCCTGACCGCCTTATCCCTTTCAACGGCAAGTGAACGGTTCTGTTCCAATGCCCTGTCACGCTCGGCTTCGGCTTTTCGCTTTTCTTCGACCAATGCCTTTGTCCGCTCCTCCACCTTATTCTTTACCGCATCGGGAAAGGCTTTCCTGATACGCTCGTTCTCGGCTTTCAATCTGGCGTTTTCCTTCTCAACGGCTGCGGACTTGCCGACCCCTACAATGCTGCCGACACTATCCAGAATGCTGTCCATTTTCGCCTTGCGTTCGTCTTTGAGCAATTTCTCCTTGTCAGCAATCTCGCTGTCAAGGGACAGGCGGTGCTGCTCTTTTTCCTTGTTCTCCTTCTCGATAAGCAAACGTTCCGCTTCGGCTTTTTTCTTGGCTGCAATGGCGGCTTCCTTTTCGGCTTTGGCTCGTTCGGCTTCCTGCTTTTGCTTGGCGATGATGAAGTCCTCCCGTTCCAGATGCTTCTTGCCCGTTTCGGCTTTCGACGTGCCCCTCTGCATTTCCAAACACTCGGCTAACAGCGTCTGCATCCCGCTCATGTCCTCTTTGCCCAGCTTGCATGATTTTCCGGTTTCGTGGTTCATCCAGTCCCAGACGATATGTGCATGGAGATTGGGCTTCCAAGTGGCATTGTCTCCGGGAATACCGTAATGCCCCTCGTCCCGGTGGATGAATACCTGTAATGCCGTGATACCCCAACGCTGCTTACACACCTCGCAGAAACGCTGCAACTGCTCCATTTTGGTATCTTCCTCAATTACGACCACGCCCTCTTTGATCGGGGTGCTACCACGGACAATGGTCACCTTTCCCGTCTTCTTGTTTATCCGTTCCCGGTCTTTTGTCTGCATCGCCCGCCCTGTCTTCTTCTTGACCATTGCGGCTATCAGATTGGTGTATTCAGTCAATGAGTTATCGCCAATTTCAGGTGCTACCCATGCTTCATTTCTCGTCATGAGGTCAGTGCGTATGTAGAGCTTTTCCTTTCGGATATTGGCGAGGTATTCCGCTGTCCGTCTGTTATGCGGTCCACTGCTTCCAACGTTGCAGGGTTTGATATTGATTGATGTCTTTTGTGCCATGAGTTTATTTGTCTTTTTCGTTTCACAATGGGTTATTAGGGCTTCGCCTTAATCGGAGGGTGCAGGGAGAGGGTCACTTCCTGCTCCGGGTTCTTAGGGGTGGAAACCACTAAGCGGAGTTTCCAAAGAGGGGGTCACTCTTTGGTCGGGTTGCACAGGGCTGACAGCCCTTGCCGGGTTCTTAGGGCAGCGCCCTGAGTGGGACGGGGCAACGCCCAGCCCCTCGGGAGAGCCCACAACTTTGTAGCGCAGCGGAGAAGTTATAGTGGGCTATACCGGTGCAAGCACGGTTACCCCCGCTACCCAACGGAGCCTTGTTTGAAATCCGGCGTTTTACGCCTTTCAATTCCCCTTCCCTGTGTTCGGGTTATCCTCACCGTCAATCGTGCCGTCTTGCGTCTCTTTGGGGCTTTCTTCGCTGTTATCTTTGGGGCTTCCCTCACCGCCAACTATGGTATGGGAATTCCCGGTTCTGCCTGCGTCTGACAAGCCGATTGCCTGACCGTTGGCTGACGGGTCGGAAATGACAGGCGAACAGAGGGAAGAAAAAAGGGCTGTTGTGCCGTCCGCACCTTGCACTTTGCTTTGGCAGTCCCCCAGTGTGGTACTTTGTACACTCTCCAACGGCAAATCATTGGCAAGAGGTGTCCGCACATCGCCCGTCTGTCCTTTGGCGGTAGCCGAAGGTCTGACATAATGGGGATTGGTTATAAGGACACCTCCGACATACCAGCCCGTGAGAAAATGCAGGGTGTGAACGGAAGTGCGGTTGTTGGTTCGGGTGGTCAGCATACCGAGCCTGTTAAAATTGTCAATGAGCTTGCCGACTGTCTTACGGTTGCATCCCAAGTATTCCGCCAGTTCCACGTCGGAAGCTGCGACCTGTCCCACCTCCAAGACAATCTCAACACCCTTGATTTTATAGGCGGTTCTTGCCCGTACCGCATCGGTCACCAGCCTGTACAGGCATTTCTGCCTGTGGGTGGAACACTTGCCGCCCAAAAGAAAATCCCACTGCCCGGCAGAAAGAATGGTGCAGTAGTGTATGGTCTGTTTATCCTTGCACATAGTCTAATGATATTATGGTGTTACAATGGTCATCTACCTGCCCAAGCCGTATTCCCGTTCGGGCATGTAATACTCTCTGTCTTCCGCTATGTGGTTCAGCACGTCCTGCAAGCGGTTGAGTTGGTCATGGTCAAGCACACGGATTGCGTTAATGGTTATCTCCTGTGAGGCAATTTTGCGGTGTGCGATGTTCGTCTCGTTCATTGTGCCGTCACCGTCCGCATGAACGGAACGTAGGTAATCATTGACTGCCGCCGTCTGTTCTTTTGCGGGATATGGTGCTGCCCACCTGTCTTGAACGTAACCGACCATTTGGCTGACCGCTTCGGCTAAAATCGGGTTCTGCCCTTGCAATATTGATACAAGTGTCTCTTTCTCCATAATGCGCTTATTTGCTGTTCAACTCCCTAAGACGGTTTGCCGCCTCGATTCTGATTTCCTCCTCTGACATCACCTTGACACCACGCACCCAGTCGAGCAGGGCTTTCTTCTCAAAGAAGATCAGTTTTCCGGCTGGTTTGAAGTACGGCAGTTGGTTTAAGTGCGTCATCTTGTAAAGCGTGCTTTTGGCTATGCCGAGGAAATCAGCCGCTTCTTCAAGGTTCAGGACTTCCTTTGCCGCATAGCAAAGGTTTTCCAGTTTGCCCACCCGCTCTTGCAGGTTCGCAATCTTGCGCTCATGCTCAAGGTTCATTTTGGATTGTTTGTTTTCTGTCATCATCTTTTATTTTATGGTTTTACTTGTTGATTCGATACGCAAATGTATATCGTTTGATTTGGAAATTTCAAATTTACACCCCTTACAAACGACTGATTTATAACCATTTAATATATCAAATTGACGTTTACTTATGCCTTTTGTGCAGAAGAATATCCGGCAAAATGCCAGACATCGCCTTCAGTGCGTTTTATCCCTAAAATACTGTCAGTTTGCAGGCGGTGGCTTTGACTTTTGTACAATCATGCGGCAAAACAAACGCAGGGTTGCCACATCTTCACCGGACATTCTGCCGAAAGACAAATAACAAATTTTAACAGAACCTTTTCCTGTTATCCTGCGCATTTGGCTGAAAATCCCATTTGTGTTATCCGCATTGATACAAGAAAATAAAAAAACGCACTGAACCATTGATATTTAGGTGTTTTGATTTGCTTTTCACGGGACAAATTTGTACCTTTGTACCTGTACAGCAGATATTCAGAGACGGATATTCGGAGCAAAGCGTTCTTAATTTTATTTTCCTGTGGTTCTGTCCCGTTTTTGTCCCGTTTGGGATTTGTCTCACGGAACGAAATTCTGTAAAGCACTGGTTTGTAGAGAGTTGACGGTAAGAAAAAAGGCAAAAATGCGCTAACCACCAATAACCACCAGAACGGCCCTTGCGAGCCCGTGAAAGTGGCGTCCGTCAGGAACTCGTTCGTCTGAAAAATCACGTCATCTATCTCCTCTTCGAGGATGTTGATACCGAAGTCCGAGAGTATATTTCC
>Ga0129308_1001878_pt1 | contig 19851 bp, 14 predicted proteins | sample L827metagenome_FD_94440 | JGI IMG/M metagenome (GOLD analysis project Ga0129308, IMG submission 94440) | Ring-tailed lemur group fecal microbial communities from Wisconsin, USA - L827 metagenome | ecosystem: Host-associated > Mammals > Digestive system > Large intestine > Fecal | place: USA... | reverse complement strand
TTTTTCTGGCGGGTCTTCTTTGGCGTTCTCTGTTTTCAACAGATGCATATCTTTTTCACTGTTTTTTCGCCCTTCACATAAAAATGGGAGCTGTAGCAGAATTATTCGTTTTGCTACAGCTCCATTTCGTTTTTTGTCGTTTTTATTTCTTCCACGCAAGGATCTGCTGGCGAAGCCAGTCCGCCCATTCCCCGATTCCCTCGCCGGTGCGGGCGGAGATGGGGATGATCTTCATGTTGGGATTCAGCCGGTGGACATACTTTTCGCAGGCGGCCATATCAAAATCGAAATAGGGCAGCACGTCGATCTTGTTGATCAGCAGCACATCGCAGACGGAGAACATCAGCGGGTACTTCAGGGGCTTGTCGTCCCCTTCCGGGACGGAGAGGATCATGGCGTTTTTCACCGCGCCGGTATCAAACTCTGCCGGGCAGACCAGGTTGCCCACATTCTCCAGAATGGCAAAGTCCACATCGTCTACTCCCAGGCCCTCCAGGCCCTGGCGGGTCATGCCAGCGTCCAGGTGGCACATGCCGCCGGTGTGCAGCTGGATCACCTTGGCCCCGGTCTTTTCAATGGTGGCGGCATCCACATCCGAATCGATATCCGCCTCCATTACGCCGATGCGGAATTCATCCTTCAGTGCGGCGATGGTGGCCTTCAAAGTGGTGGTCTTGCCGCTGCCGGGGGAAGACATCAGGTTCAGCAAAAACACCTTGTCCTTCTTCAGCTCCTGCCGCAGCAGCTCCGCCTCCCGGTCGTTGTTTTCAAACACGCTCTTTTTGATTTCAAGTACTCTGTAGCCTTCCATTTTATCTCCAATCTGCCGCTTTATCCGGCGCGGCGGCCTTATTTTAGGAATTGATAATAGCCGCTTTTTGGTTATTATACCACGGCTCAGTACAGCAAATCAAGGGCATGGCACAGCTGCGCTTCCATTTCCTGCCGCTTCTCCATATAGCCGCTGAAAGGAGAATAGATCAGGGGCTGCCGGTCTTCATAGATTTCCATCAACAGCTGGCTCAGCGGCAGATCCGGCTGGCAGTCCACCGCCGCGCCCGTGGGCACCAGGCCCAGGGCCAGAGCGTCCCAAGGGCTGTAATTCTCCCGCAGCCACAGGACAAAGGCCTTGGCCGAGGGCAAGGCGTAGCTGTTGGCCCCGGTGACGGCAAGGCCCATGATCTCCGGCACGTACACCGCCTGCCCCCCTTCCGGCAGGGGCAGCGGCAAAGCGGCACAGCCCTCTGCCAGGGTCACGGCCTGGGTGGAGGAGATCAGGGCGCAGGGCGGCTCCCCCGTCTCCACAAAGCCGGTAGCATCCCCTGTGGGGGGCAGGGCGCCGCCCGTGTACACGCACTGGGCCAGTTGGTTGTACACCCGGCAAAAGCTTTCGTTCAGGGCGTCCCGCTCCCCATCGCCGTGGAGTTCATAGCCCAGAGCGCCGGCCCAGGCGGCCAGCAGCGGCATCACAGTCTGGGCGGTAAAGAGGGGTTTGCCGGTCTTTTCCCGGTAGGCTTCCGCCGTAGCGCACAGCGCCTCCAGGCTGGAGAAATCCGCCGGAATACCCGCTTCCGTCAGCGCCGCCTCATTGCACACCAGCACCGGCGTGGCGGAGCCCAGAGGATAAAAGCTGCGCCCGGCATAGGGCAGGCTGTCCTCAATTTCGGAGAGGTAGTCCCAATCCGCCCCTACCAGCTCTGCCAGCAGCTCCCTGCTGCCCAGACTGGCCGCCCGGTCATAAGTGCACAGCAGCAGGTCGGGCTGGCTCTGCGTGAAGGCATCGGCCAGCTCCGCCTCTGTGGCAAAGGCACGAAGGCTCACCGGATCGTCCTCCGCCTGCCGCTGCCGGTTATAGCTGCCGGCCAACAGCTCCATCACCGCCGGGGAAAAGTCTTCGCTGCAATACCACAGCTTCAGCTGCCGGGTACTGCCGGCGGGAGAGAGAACTCGGTATGTAATAAAAAGCGCGGCCGCGGCCAGAAGTGCGGCCATGGCCCAAGCCCATTTTTTCATAAGCGATTCCGCCTGCCAAATCTGTTTTGATCTTCTTCTAATTATATTGTAAATGAAGCACAACTGCAATTGAAACTTTCTTAAAAATATGCTATGATCGGCAGGATCGATCGCAGGAGGTTTTGAAAGAGATGTACAAGGCTGTATTGTTTGATATGGACGGCACCGTGCTGGATACCGTAGGCGATCTGACCGACGCCATCAATGTTTCCCTGGAAAAATTCGGGTTCCCATCAAGGACGGCGGAGGAAGTGAAGAGTTTCCTGGGAAAAGGACCCGTGCACTTCGTCCACTGTGCGGTACCCGAGGGCACCGGTGAGGCCGTCCGGCAGCAAGTACTGGCTTTTTATGAGCCTTATTATGACAGTCACTGCCAGATCAAAACCGCCCCCTATCCCGGGATCATGGCGCTGTTGAAGGCCCTGAAGCAGCGTGGGATCAAGCTGGCAGTCATCTCCAACAAGCAGGAACCGGCGGTGAAAGCCCTGGCCCGGCAGCACTTCACTGGGCTTCTGGAGCTGGCGGTGGGCACCAACGCCCACATCCGCTGCAAGCCGGATCCTTCCGCTGTCCTGGCCGCCATGGAGCAGCTGGGGGTCACAAGGGAGGAGACCCTGTACGTGGGAGATATGGATGTGGATCTGAACACCGCCCGCAACGCCGGGATTGACTGTGTGGGGGTTGCCTGGGGCTTTATGGGTCGGCAAAAGCTGGAAGCGCTGGGGGCAGAACACATCGTTGACACTGCGGAAGAGCTGCTGGAATTTATCACGAAATAAGCATAAAACATCCCCGGGTCGTAAAACCGACCCGGGGATACTTTTTCCTACAGCGGATTTTTCTTGATCTGGGCCCAGCGGCGGGGATATTTGGCCGGGGTATCGGCCACCTTGCGGATGATAAGGGCACAATGGGTCACATCGGTGCCGGGAATAGTGTAATCCACCTTTTTTTCCACCTGGCCCCCCAGGCTGCGGATACAATGCTTTGCCTCCGCCAGCTCCTCCTCCAAATCGCTGCCCTTCATGGCGATGAAGGCCCCGCCCTTTTTCACATAGGGCAGGCACAGCTCGCACAGCAGGTTCAGCCGGGCCACCGCCCGGGAGAGGGCAAAGTCAAAGCCCTGCCGGAACCCGGCGGGAATCTCCTCCGCCCGGGTGTGGATGCAGGCCACATCGTCAAAACCCAGCTTCTGGCAGGTGTTTTTCAGGAAGCCTATCCGCTTATCCAGACTGTCCAGCAAGGTCAGCTCCATGGCCGGGCAGGCGATCTTCATGGCAAGGCCGGGAAAGCCCGCGCCGGTGCCCACATCGATGACCCGCTTGCCCGCAAAATCCGCCAGGGGCAGCAGGGACGCGCAGTCCAAAAAATGGAGGCGGGCCACATCCTCCTCGCCGGAGATGGCAGTCAGGTTCATGACCCGGTTCATCTCCTCCAGATACTCATAATAGACACGGTAGCGGCCCAGGGCCTGGGGGGCAAGGGGCAAAGATAGGGCCGCAAAGCCGGATTGGAGAAGCGCTTCAAGCATTTCATGCACCTCGGACAGAATAGAAATTATGGCCGCCAATGGTAACGGTCAGGTCAAGGGAAGCGTCAAACCAGCCGCTGCCATAGGCGGGGTTGACAAAATACAGACTGTCGCCCACGGTGTTATACCCGTCCAGGCACAGGCAGGCAGCAATATGGGACTGTTCATCCGGTGTGGCATAGACGCTGCCATTGGTAATGGGCTCAAACTGGATGTTATGCTCCATATCAAAAATCACATCAAAAATGGTGGAGGGGAAATCCGAACTGTCTACCCGGTTCAGCACCACATTGCCCACGCCGATCTGCCCGGCCAGCGGCTGCTGCCAGGACTCGGCATAGATGATCTGGGTGAGCCAGAACAGATCCTCGCTGGGATAATTCAGTTCATAATACCCTTCCCCGCCGGGGATCACCCGGGCGTTGAGGGTGGATAGCTCCAAGCGGGAACCATCCCCGGCCAGACTGGCATCCAGGCAGAGCATGCGGCAGAGCAGGTCGCAGGGCAGGTACAGCTGCCCGCCGACAGCGAACCAGCCCTCCGGCGCGTAGAAATAGCGCCCGTTGCCGCTGAGATACTCTTTAGCGGCATCCCCAACAAAGTCCGTGCCTTGAAGGCTGAGAGTAAACGCCGTCTCATCCCCCTGCCAGGCGCAGGGGATCTCCAACCAGGCACAGACGGCATCCGGAGAGAGGTAGAGCGTCCCCTCCTTCCGGTAGGCCCGATCCATCAGCAGCCCGTCGATATACACCGGAATCTGCTCATACTCCGGCCTTTGCCCAGGCTGGGGCAGGCTCACCGCTTCCGCCGCCGTGGGGGCCGGGGCCGCCGCATCCGCCTGGGTGCAGCCGCACAGCAGCAGGCAGAGCAGCACCAGCGGGACAAGAACCTTAGTCCTCGGTTGCATCACGGAACTGTTTGAGGGCCTGGGCCAGTTGATCCGGGCAGGAGGTGGGTTTAAAGCCGCAGCGGATCCCCTCCACCCGGTTGATGACCTCCTCCACCGTCATGCCCTTGATTAGCCGGGAAATGCCCTGCAAATTGCCGGAGCAGCCGCCGGTGAACTGAACGTTCTGAATGCGGCCATCCTCCACATCGATCTCGATCCGCTGGGAGCAGACGCCACGGGGTCTGTATTCAAGCTTCATGAAGCACTGGTTCCTTTCTTTTTGTTTGAGTTATGATACCATGAGGTGCGCTTTTTTTCAAGGGGGGAGCCTGCGGAGCAGTGAGAATCCGGATCGGCCGGATATTTGCCCCGGGAGAGACATACCTTTATATATAACAACAACCGGAGAGGAGAGAGACGCAGAGCCGGGAGAGGATGGAGGAGCGTATGCAAGCGGCGAGGAAACTGGCAATGATGGGCTGCGCCACGATGGCGCTGTATCTGCTGACCGTCAGCGGGGCGGCGGAACGGCTGGGCGATCTGGCGGCGGAGCGGCTGGGCGACCGGCGGATGAAAAACGTGATCGTGGTGCGGGAGACGCCGGTGCCCGTTTCCACGGCAGAGCCAATGCTGCTGAGCGTGATGGCCACAGAGCCGCCGGCACAGCCGGCCATGGCGGAAACGGAGGAACAGGCCCTGCCGGAGATGGAGCTGATGGAGCAGGAAGAAGCGCCGCCGGAGCAGGAAGCGGCGGAAAATGGAGAGATTTTGGAAACCACCATTCAGGGCGGCCTCAGCGTAAACAATGCCACCGAATACTGGGTGGACGTGACAGAGATTTTGACTGCCGGGCCGGGGCTGCGTCTGCCCCAGGGGGAGGCCCAGATCCTCATCATCCACACCCATTCCAGCGAGGCCTACACCCAGGCGGGGTTGGATCGCTATGAGCCCAGCGACACCAACCGGACGGAGAACACGGAGTTCAACATTGTACGCATCGGTGATGAACTGACGGAGATTTTCCAACAGGCGGGGCTGAATGTGATCCACGACCGGGGCATCTATGACTACCCCAGCTATACCGGCTCCTACAGCCGTTCCGGGCAGGCCATCGAACAATATCTGCGGGACTATCCCAGCATCCGCATGGTGATCGACATACACCGGGACGCCCTGGGCACCGATGACGTGGTATACAAGACCATGGCAGAGGAAGACGGGGTCTGCGCAAGCCAGGTGATGCTTTTGGTCGGAACCGATGAAAGCGGCCTGGAACATCCCAACTGGCGACAGAACCTGGCAGTGGCCCTGTATATGCAGAACGCGGTAAACGCCCAGCACCCCACCCTGATGCGCCCCATCGCCCTGGTGCAGCAGCGCTACAACCAGCATCTCAGCCCCGGCTCCATGATCCTGGAAGTGGGCAGCAACGGCAACACCCTGCGGGAAGCCTTGGCTGCCATCCGCCTTTTCGGCGAGGCCGCCGCCCCCGCCCTGGCGGAGCTGGTGGAATAAAAAATTTTTTCAAAAAAGGGCTTTACAAACAGAGCGGGATGTGCTATATTGATTTCAGTAATAAGAATCATTATTGTTTTGAGGTGAGGATGGAAACTCGACGGAAAAACAGTAAAAAGCGGCAGGCGATCCTGGACGCCCTCTGTGCCACCAGAGAGCACCCCACCGCCGAGATGCTCTATCAGCAGCTGAAGCCTGCCTATCCGGAGCTGAGCCTGGGAACGGTGTACCGTAACCTGGGGGTTCTGGTGGAAGAGGGGCTGGCCGTCAGTGTCGTGCGGGTGGCCGGACAGGAGCGCTATGATGCCACCACTGTGCCCCACGCCCACTTTATCTGCCGCCTTTGCAGCCGGGTCATGGATATGCAGCTGCCGGAAGGGCTGGAAGCCCTGTACGGCGCCCTGGAACAGGACTTCGACTTCACGGCGGAGAGCTGCACCGTTTCCGTCACCGGCGTGTGCGCCAATTGCAGGAAGAGAAAAGCCTGCTGAATTCTTTTGTTTTTCCTTGCGCAACGCGCAATGAAAGATTATAATCAAAAAGTCAAAAGATAAAATTACATTAGGAGGAAATTGATTATGAAGAAATGGGTCTGCCCCGTATGCGGTTATGTTCACGAAGGCGATACGCCCCCTGAGTTCTGCCCCCAGTGCAAGGTTCCCGGCTCCAAGTTCACCGAGCAGAAGGCCGGTATGTCCTGGGCTGCCGAGCACGTTGTGGGTGTTGGCAAGCAGTTCGGCGCCGATGTCCCCGCTGAGGTTCAGGCTGAGATTCTTGCCGGTCTGAAGGCCAACTTCGAGGGCGAGTGCACCGAGGTCGGCATGTACCTGGCCATGGCCAGAGTGGCCCACCGGGAAGGCTATCCCGAGATCGGCATGTACTGGGAGAAGGCCGGTCTGGAAGAGGCGGAGCACGCTGCCAAGTTTGCGGAGCTGCTGGGCGAGGTAGTCACCGACAGCACCAAGAAGAATCTGGCCATGCGCGTTGACGCCGAGAACGGCGCTACCGCCGGCAAGTTTGAGCTGGCCAAGCTGTGCAAGAAGTACAATCTGGACGCTCTCCACGACACCATCCATGAGATGGCCCGGGATGAGGCCCGCCACGGCAAGGCTTTCCAGGGTTTACTTGAAAGATATTTCAAGTAAACCGTCCAAATCAAAGCCCAATGAAGTGGGCTTGATTCGGAGAGGAGGAGCAGCGCAGTGAATGAGCTTTCGCCCAATTGCGGAAGCGAATGATACGGAGCTTGCGAGGACGAGTTCAACCGCTACTTCAAGTAAGAACTTTCATCAACCGATTCTATTCAGGAGGAACGAATATGAAATATGTCTGCAATGTGTGCGGCTGGGTCTATGATGAGGACGAGGCCGGTGTAAAGTGGGAAGATCTGCCCGAAGACTTCGCCTGCGAGCTGTGCGGCGTTGGCAAGGATCAGTTCAGCCCCGAAGAGTAAGCCAAAACATAAATCAAAAAGTCTTGAGGTTCCGGCCTCAAGACTTTTTTGATTTCCTGCATTTTCTTTTCCGTGCACAAGATCTGGGCCGGCGGAGAAATCCGCCGGCCCAGCCGCCGTATTTTATTTATCCATGTCTCGCTTGTTTTTGCGCTGCCGTCTGGATACGACCAGCACCGCAATCAGCCCTGCAACCGAAACGGCCGAAAGGCTCAGCCAAAGCGCCATATTGGCTGTATCGCCCGTACGGACTCCGCCGGAGACACCCGGGAAAGTAACGGCGTTCCACCGGGCAGTCAGCTTCAAGTCCGCATTTATGGTCAGCTCCTGGCCGGCCTGATAGACGTTTCCGCTTCCATCCACCCAGCCGCCGAAGGTATAACCGGCACGGCGGGGTTCCGCCTTTACTTTATAGAGGGTTCCCGGCTTCACCTGCTCCGGATCGTAGTTCTCGCCGCCGGTGGCTCTGCCGCCGTTGAGGTCGTAGGTCACGGTATATTTCGGCTGATAATCCGCCGTTCCATCGCCATCGGCATCCACTGCCCAAACAGCGTAGAGAACCGTATCCTCCGGCTTATCCAGGGTGAAGGTTTTCAGCACTGCGTTCTCTGCCGCTTCTTCCTGTTCCGCGGTGAAAGCAGCGTCAAATTGAGTCCGGCTCCAGCCCACAAAGACCTCACCGGGGTTGCGGGTGAAGTTCCCTGCCGCAAGCGGGATACTGCTTCCTACCCTGATCCCGGTTACGTCTGCCGGTTTAGTTCCAGTGCCGCCGTTGAGGTCATAGCGGAGGGAATAGGTCTCCAAGGTGTCTGGCGTGCCGTTGTTATTGGCATCGTAGCCCCAGGCCGCATAGACCGTCACATCGGCACCGGCAAAGGATACCTCGCTTATGACGGTGGGTGCAGCATCGGTCATACTGTAGATTTTGTCCGTTTTCTGCGCCGTCCAGCCCAGGAAGAGCACGGCCTTGCCGTCCGCAGCGGTGTATGCGGGCCGGGTACTGCTCAATGTGGCCTTGTCGCCGGGAATGTAGCAGCTGGCATCCGTGGGTTCCCCGGTGACGGAGTCGCCCGGCTGGGCGTTGCCCTCATAAATAAGCTTATAACACTCCTCATAGTCCGGCCTGCCGTTGCCGTTGGCATCGTAGCCCCAGGCCGCGTAGACCGTCACATCGGCATCGGCAAAAGATACCTCGGTGATAATATCAGGTGCGGTGTCCGTCCTGTCAAGGATCTTATCCGTCTTTTGCGCCGTCCAGCCAAGGAAGAGCACAGCCTTTCCATCCACAGCATCGTGCGTGGGCTTGCTGCTGCTCAGCGTGGGCTTGTCGCCAGAGATGTAACGGCCGGTATCGGTGGGCAGGCCGGTAACGGTGCCGCCCAGCTCATTGCCGTCATAGACCAGCCTATGGCTCTCCTGGCAGTCCGCCGTGCCGTTGTTATTGGCATCGTAGCCCCAGGCCGCATAGACCGTCACATCGCCGCTGTTCTCAGTAAAGGCTACTTCACTGATGGTGGTAGGTGCGCTGTCTTCCTTGCTGTAAATTTTGTCCGTCTTCTGCGCCGTCCAGCCAAGGAAGAGTACGGTTTTCCCATTTACCGCCGTGTGGGCAGGCGCTCCGGCCAAAGTAACTGTGTTGCTGGGGACATAGTAATTGCTGTCCGTGGGAACTGCGGTGACAGTGCCGTTTTGCTGGGCGTTGCCGTCATAGGAAAGCCTGTAGCTCTCGTCATAGTCCGCCGTGCCGTTGCCGTTGGCATCCGCCGCCCAGACGGCGTAGAGAACAAGATTGGCCTTCTGATCCAAAGTGACTGTATCTCCTTGGATCAGAACCTTATTGGCCGCGTCCTTCTCCCCTGCTTGGAAGGCATCAGCAAACTGGGTACGGCTCCAGCCCGCAAAGACCTCACCAGGGTTGCGGGTAAAGCCCTTCTCCGTTGTCAGCGGAACGCTGTCCCATTTTTTAAGACCGGTTACGTCTGCCGGTACTACAGTTCCAGTGCCGCCGTTGAGGTTGTAGCTGAGGGTATAGGTTTCCAGCACGTCCCCCGTACTGTTGTTATTCTCATCATATCCCCAGGCCGCGTAGACCGTCACATTGCCACTGGGAATGGTAACCTCGCTGACGATAACAGGCGCGTCATCCTCCCTGCCGTAGATTTTGTCCGTTTTCCGTGCCGTCCAGCCCAGGAATACCACATCCTTGCCATCCACAGCATCGTGCGTGGGCTTGTTGGCGGTGTTCAGCGTGACCTTATCCCCAGAGAGCAGCGGCTTGCCGTCCGCGTTCAGGGTTTCCTGTCCCGGCACACCGGTCACGCTACCGCCCTGCTGGGCGTTGCCGTCATAGCTAAGCGTACGTTCCTCCTGATAGTCGGGCGTTTTATTCCCGTTGCGGTCAGCGGCCCAGACAGCATAGACATTGGTGTTTCCGTCCGCGTCGGCGTATGGGCTTGTGTCCTTGGCATCGGCCTCATGGCCGTCCGCCCCCGGCATGGCCAGCATGGTGACCTCTGTCTTGATGCTGTCCTTCAAAGTCTCATACTCCGCCTTGGTTCCGATCACCTGATTCAGGATCGGCGCTGTGCTCCAGCCAAGGAAGATATTGTCGCCGTAGATGAATTTATGTTCTTTTGCTTCCCCGGTGGCCGAATCTGCGGGCTCATCATGGCCTACTGTTTTGCCGAAAACCGTACCTGTTTTGGAAAGCGCCGCCTTACCGCCTACCACATGGTGGTGAGGGCAGATTACATCCTTGTACTCGTTATTGTTGCCGTGATAGCGAACCTGAACGGAGTCATCATTGAAGTCCGGATTTTTGTTGCCGTTGCCATCCTTCGCGTAGACAGCGTAGAGAGTGACATCGTGGCCAAGCATGGTGAGCTCGTCAGCCGTGATGATCGCGTCAATCAAATCCGGCGCCGCGTCTTCCTGAAGGACGTCCGTAATCCTCGTTAAGCTCCAGCCGGCAAAAATTGCCTCGCCCTTTTTCAGGTCGGGATAAACCAGCGGAACGCTCTCCCCTTCAATATGCTGCGTGGCCTGCGGCTGTGTTCCGCTTCCGCCGTTCAGTTCATAGGTCAGCGAATAGAGCTTCTTCACCTCCGCGGTAAAGACCGTGTCCTCACTGATGGACAGCGTCTCCAACTCCTCGGTGCTGTATCTGTTGCCCTCAGCATCCGTCCAGTTTCCGGTAAAGCGCCAGCCGGCATTTGCTGTGACCGTCGGGACAGTCCCCAGCTCGTCCTCATGCCATACCCTCGTTGAAGCTTCGCTCAGGGAAGCATTCACCGCTTCGAAGGTCACTGTATGGGGCTGCTGAAGGCCGATCATCAGATTCCCCGCTGTCGAAATGTCATTCGGTTTCCGATCTGAATCCAGAACGATGGAGGCCCTGGCTGTCCCGTCTTCAGCCTGGGAGAACACTCCGCTTGCCGGCAGAGAAAATTTCATGGGATTCGTGCCATTGAGATCGGGGCTGCCCGGATTTGTGACAATTACATGATAAGTATCCGCCCGGCGGCTGGCAAAGCTGAATTTCCCGTCTTTGGCGATTGTTATATGCTCCTCTTCGTCGCCAGGGCCCGGCCCGTTCTGGTGGCGTGCCTCCACGGTTACCTCGTCACGATAGAGCTCATCGCCATCATCGTATACGCCGTTAAAATTCTTATCCAGGAAAATCTGTCCGGCGATGATACCGGTCTGGAACTCCACCTGGATCCGGGGCAGGGGGTTGTGCCCCTGGTTGAGGGTTACGCCCACGGAGTAGGGGGACACGCCGCAGGGGCCGAAATTGACCACCTTGCCCACCAGCTCCGCGTTGCTGTCAAACTCCGGTTTCAGGCGCAGTCTAACTTGCAGATAGGCATCTTTCGGGATACTTGTGGTGTCGGGCGTAGCCGCGATGCGGATCATTCTCACCGCGCTCAAGTCGCCAATCGTTTCTTCGTATAGTCTCGTATCGCTGTAGTTCGTCGAATCCGCGTCAGTGCTGTACGTTACCTGAATATGATTGCGACTCGCAGATGCGCCGCTGAGCTTCGGCTCTTCGGTCAACGTCATATCAAATTCAAACGCCTTGTCCTGCATATGGCTGTCCCAGAAAGTGTCCTTCTTGGGCACCGGGATAAAGTAATAGAACGCTTGTGCATCTTCCTCGCTAAACTCTCTGCCGGTTTCGTTTTTCAGGGTAAAGCACATATCAACAACGTGATTATCATCTTTCAGATAGACCTTTTCTCCGTCAACCTCATAGTTGGAATAATTCTTTGGATTCGTATCAATGGATTCTACGCTCGCCGCCATTCTTGCGCCGAAGGTGAAGGTCAAACCCAGCCGGGCCGCCACCACGGACAGCTTGGTACCGGCGGCGTTGACGTTGAAGGTGCTGAAGAGTTCCTCTTTATTACCATTCCCGTTCATATCATGGGTGTCCTTAACCTGATATTGGCTCAGGGTGCCGTTATTGCTTGTGGCTTTTATTGACCCGCTCTTGAATCGCACGCAGTCCCGCATATCCAGGGTCATGGCCTCCGCGTCCTTGGCGATCTCCATATCAAAGGAAATCCCGATCTGGTACTGTCCCAGTGTATCCGTGAACCAGCCGACCTTTTCATTTGGCGTGATCTTATACAGATTGTACACGGTTCCGGAAGTAGGATCCGGCGGGCTTTGGGAGGGCACTGGCGCCTCTATTGGTATTACCTCTTTTCTGGGTATTACCGTCTCCGTGACCGCATCGAGCAGGAAGACCTTATCGGCCATCCGCCCCACCTCACGGTACAGCGTAAGGTTTTTGACCGTGATCTTATCCGGCAGGCGGATATAGATTTCCGGGTCGGTCATGATATTGTTACTGGAGTAGGGGTAGGCGGAGGAGCTGAGCAGGCCGTTAAAGGTGATCGTTTCTCCCGCCGTTGCCGTGGTCTTTCTCTCCCCGGTTTCCGGGTCGCTCAGGATTGGCAGTCTTCCCGTAACTGTACCGTCATACGCTTGCTCCATTCCCGGCGGGATCTCGCCTGCTTTGGCTGTAACCCTGACATCATATGTTGCCTCTTTGCCCGTGTCAGACGTATCGGGGACAGTCCCGGTGTCATACATTTTCATGGTAGCAAAGCTGGTATAAGTGACCGTCTCATTTGTCAGCAGCTTGCCAAAGGTGGTGGCATAGCCCGATGTAGGGTCCTGAGCACGGGAGGACACATAACCCACGTAGTCCTTCTCATAGCTGCCTACGTCGGCCTTGATGTGGGTAATATACTCCCCCTCAGGCGCAGTGAGCAGCGCAAAGCCGCCGCTGCTGGTAAGTGTGGCAGTACGGTCGACACCGTCAGTAGTCGTATAATCCACTGTAACCGTATTTCTGTCAGTCGCGGGAATCTTCTGGGCGGTCACGCCGATCTTATCTTTATACTCGTAGGTGAATTCCACCGTCTTTGGGGCGCTGGTAGCGCCGCCCTGGTTGACCACATGGAACTGCCCCAGATAATAGATAATACCGGAATCGCTTGTATTATTATATATCGGATAATCGTTGGCTTTTCCGTTCACACTCATGTTCTCGCCTTCATGGGCCGTAAAGCTGAACGTAGTACAGTCACCATTATAGATATACCATGTACTGTCATCCTGCCAGGTGATCGTTCCGCCCACCGCAGAGGGATCTCCGGCAGTGGGTGTCTTACCCTCATAGCATCCGGGGTCTTTCTTACCTGTGTTGAAAATCGAAGCGTTGCCCCACTTGACGGCATTTGTAGTTTTGTCGTCACAACCAGACGTCCACTTAAAATAGGGGGTCAAGTAGTCCTGCCCGTACTCCAGATACAGATTCTCCCATGTCAGCGTGACCGTATGATTGACGTCATCTACCTCCTGCTTGAAGGAAAATCCGTCGCCCCCGTGATTCTTCGGATCCAGCAGGTTGGGCCTGTCGGACTGTCCCGCAGGGTCAAAGGTGATTTGATCGAATTCTGCATAAACATTACTGCCATTTTTTGTGTAATACGGCAGGGCGATGGTGATCTCCAGCTTCTTGAAGTACTGGGCCATGTCGATGTAGTCCTTGTCCGGGTTCAGCCAGATCTGCCGCAGGGCAAAGGGCTGGTTCGCCGCGGTGGGCACACCGCTCTTCACACCGACACGTGACAGTCTGGGGCCGGTCTGGATGGCTCTGTTGTCACCAGCCGTATCATTGTATTTGCCCGTGATCGTGGCCGTGGCGGAAACCGTCTGGTACACCTTTGCGTCTTTTCCATCGGTGTAGGCTTCGATCGTCAGAGGAGCACTAAGTATCTGCTCGGTTCTCCTGTTCCAGAGGACAGTGTCCGGGGCCAGGATGATGTTGAAGCTGTTTTTCTCCGCCGTGTTCTTGAGAGAATAGGTAATGGTGCCGGTTTTGGGGCGATAGCCGCCGTAGGAGGAGGGGCCGTTCAGCTGATCGATGCTTTCCGGCGTTACCCCCTCTGCCATACCGCCCCGCTCAGGGATCGGGTATTCCACCACGGTCAGCCCCTCAGGCACGGTGATCTTCAACTTCTTGTTTGCCAGGTTCAGCGTGCTCTTCACCTCAATGTGCAGGGTAAACTGCTTGGAGAAATCCACCGAGAAAGCAGGGGTCACTGACAAATCCTGCTCGGCCACATTCTCCGCCCGGATCAAAGCCTTCGTGATCTCCATTGTGGCATCCTCGGCCAAAGGCTGGATATCCAGCGCCTCCAGAACCATTTCCAGAATCTCGATATCGGTGATCTGCTCCCGCTGCTCCTGCTCCAGCAGATTGTAGGCATGGAAAACAGCCAGCAGATCATCATAGAGCTGAAGCGTCGCTTCCTCGTCCAGCTCCTCCGTCTCCGGATCCATCTGCATCACCCGGGCAAGGATATCATCCACCTGCCGCTGCACGGAGCAGACAGCGCAGACAAAGCTGCATACCGGGTTTTCCTCCGTGTAGCCGCAGCTTTCGTCATGGGCCGGATGGTGCGCGCACAGCGTAGTCTCCGGCTGCTCCGTGGGTGCCGGGGTTTCCTCCGGTTCCTCGGTGGGTGCCGGCGTCTCCGTTACCTCCGGTTCCTCGGTGGGTGCCGGGGTTTCCTCCGGTTCCTCCGGCTGCTCCGTGGGTGCCGGGGTTTCCGTTACCTCCGGCTGCTCCGTGGGTGCCGGCGTCTCCGTTACCTCCGGCTGCTCCGTGGGTTTCGGGGTCTCCGTCCCTTCCGGCAGCGCTGTGGCTTTCCCCGCATCGCCAACTGTGCAGAAAATCTTAGGGGCTTCCACCCCGTCAGCCAGAGAATAGTCTCCGCCCAGGGCGGCGCTCACCGGATAAGCTTCTCCGGCAGTAAGCGGGAAGCAGAGGGCAGAAATATCCCAGGTCAGGGGAAGCACAGTAACGTCCCCATTGGACAGCGTGGTGCGCACTTCACCGGGCAGCAATTCCTTCAGCCGTTCCCCGGTCAGATTTTCCGGTTCTTCCCCCTCCAGGACAAAATACCACTGTCCGTCACGCTGGGTAAGCAGGTTTTCCTCATCCATCCATGTCCACGCCGTGATATGTACAGCGGCAGCCTCGGTACTTTCCTGCTGCACCGGCGCTTCTTCCGGCGGCGTTGTTTCCGCTGCTTCCGCTGTCGGAATAAGCTCATCTGTCATTGGTGCCTCAAGCGCAAAGGCCCCCGCTGTGTTCGTGCCAAGCAGCACGACACAGAGCAGGGCACTGGCAATTCTGCGCAAAAAATCAGCGCCGTATTTTTTTGATTTCCATGCAGCGCATATCTTTTTCTTCGGCAGCTTCATTGATCTCCCTCACTTTTGCGTGTTTTTGTTTTCCAGTTTCAGCCGTTTTGCACAGTATTGCAGACTTTTTAATGCAAGTGTGCTATCATAAAGCAGACTTTTTGACACAAATATATTATAATCTATAGACACTATGGACATGGACAATGCAGACTAATTTTTTGTGCAGATTGCAATGTTTCCTCCTTGTGTCTTAAACTTTTTTGGTGGAAATAATCAAAAAGTTTGCATAATATATCTGCGTCAAAAAGTCTACATAATTCTGCTGGATATTGTGAAAAAATTTTCCATTTGCCCGCGTCAGACGAACCCCATGTCGTTTCGTCTCACCCAAGGCTGCCTGCGCTTCCGGGGGAAACGAACCCATGGCAGCAGGCCAAAACCGGCCTGCTGCCATGCCGGGGCCTCCTGCTTGCACCCGGCGCCCGGTGCGCCTGCTCGGCCCTTGGAAACAGTTTATCCCGCAGGGGCAAAACAGTGTGGCGAAAACCGTCGGAGACTTTTTGGACTTTGGGCTTGAAATTTCCATTTCGCTATGCTATACTGTGCCAAGTGATGCGGGGTTGGTATATCGGTATTACTCCAGCTTCCCAAGCTGGCTAGGCGGGTTCGACTCCCGTACCCCGCTCCATGAAAAAAGCCAAGTCATACGACTTGGCTTTTTTCAATGAAATTCGTTCCTGCGGAACCAGTGAAATATCTGCGATATGAAATATTTGCTCCGCAAATGTGAAATAGCTTGCGCTATGAAGGAACGAATTTCATTTCACCTTCGGCGTGAGCCGAATATTTCATGATCTGTCAGGATCATTTCATATTGCGTAAGCAATATTTTATTATACCATTGAAAAACCTTTCTGCTCCGGCGGAAAGGCTTTTTCGTTTTACTTCCTTCAAAAAAATCTGGTGTTTTCGTTAAGACTTTGTTATACTGATTGTGCGGGTCTGTGTAGCATCTCTTGACGAAGGCATACACGCCTGACAGCGTGTCTTTTAGGCGCTTTTGGGCCTTTTCGCTTTGATGGGCGTCAGCCCATCTGCATCTCAAAAACCAAAAATCACGCAAAAATTCATCGCCGTCAGGTGCTTGCAGTTTTGCCGGAGCAGAAATGCGTCCAGGCAATGAAAAGCCCGCAGAGAATACTTGCTGTATTGTCAAGGGCTTTGAAGCAGCATGGGCGTTTTTCTGCCCGGCAAAACCGTGTATCCCTTTGTCAAGCGATGCTAAACAAAAACAATCAAATAGAAACTGAAAGGAGCAATTTACTATGGGACTGATTCAGGCAGCATTGAGCGCCGCTGGAACCGTACTGGGCGATCAGTGGAAAGAGTTTTTCTACTGCGAGGCAATCGATAACAACACCTTGGTGGTCAAGGGCCAGAAGAAGGTCAGCGGCTTTTCCTCCAACCGCCGGGGTGCAGACAACATCATTTCCAAAGGCTCCGTGGTGGCGGTAGCTGACGGCCAGTGCATGGTCATTGTGGATAACGGCAAGATTGCGGAGCTGTGCGCCGTGCCGGGCGAATTTTTGTATGACAGCTCCACCGAACCCAGCATTTTCGCCGGGGATCTGGGCGACAGCGTGAAGGAGACGTTTAAGAACATCGGCAAACGCTTCACCTTCGGCGGTGAGGCCCCCAAGGATCAGCGGGTGTATTATTTCAATACCAAAGAGCTGGTGGGCAACAAGTACGGCACCCCCTCCCCCGTGCCCTTCCGGGTAGTGGATCAGCGCATCGGGCTGGATGTGGACATTGCCATCCGCTGCTTCGGTGAGTACAGCTACCGCATCTGCGATCCTATCCTGTTTTACAGCAACGTCTGCGGCAATGTGAGCAGTGCCTATGATCGCTCTGCCCTGGACAGCCAGCTCAAGAGTGAGCTGCTGACCGCCTTGCAGCCGGCCTTTGCCAAAATCTCCGAGATGGGCATCCGCTACAGCGCCCTGCCCGGGCACACCGTGGAAATCGCCAAAGCCCTGAATGAGGTGCTGTCTGACAAGTGGCGGGATCTGCGGGGGCTGGAGATTGTCTCCTTCGGCGTCAACAGCGTGAAGGCCAGCGAGGAAGACGAGCAGATGATCAAGGAGCTGCAGCGCAACGCGGTGTTCCGGGATCCCACCATGGGGGCTGCCCACCTGGTAGGTGCTCAGGCCCAGGCCATGCAGGACGCGGCCAAGAACGCCGGCGGCGCCGCCGTGGGCTTTATGGGGATGAATATGGCCGGTGCCGCCGGTGGCTTCAACCCCCAGAATCTGTATCAGATGGGCGCCCAGCAGCCGGTTCAGCAACAGCCCGTGCAGCAGGCGGCCGCCCCGGCCGGCGGTTGGAAATGCGCCTGCGGCGCCACGGCTACCGGCAAGTTCTGCCCGGAATGCGGTGCCAAGAAGCCGGAGGACGGCTGGAAGTGCGCCTGCGGCACGGTGAACAAGGGCAAGTTCTGCACCGAATGCGGCGCCAAGAAGCCTGCCGGTGTGCCCCAGTACAAGTGCGATAAGTGCGGCTGGGAGCCGGCAGACCCCACCAAGCCTCCCCGGTTCTGCCCGGAATGCGGCGATCCTTTCGATAACGGAGATATTGTCTAAGCCGGAAAGGAGGGATGGCTTGTGGCCACCCAGGTAACCAATTACCAATGTCCGGCCTGCACCGGCCCGCTGCATTATGACGGGGCCAGCGGCAAGCTGGAATGCGAATACTGCGGCAGCGCCTATGACGTTGCCGAGATGGAAAAGCGCTATGCCGGGAAGGAGGCCGCCGCCGCGGCACAGGCAGCGGCTGAGGAAGCCGCCGAATTGGGGGAAGATCAGGGCGAATATACCGCCGGCGGCGAGAGCTGGGATCCGGAGGGAATGAAAGCCTATAGCTGCCCCTCCTGCGGGGCGGAGCTGGTCTGTGATGAGACCACCGCCGCCACCAGCTGCCCCTACTGCGGCAACCCCAGCATTCTGCCGGGGCAGTTTACCCGGATGCAGAAGCCGGACTATGTGCTGCCCTTCAAGCTGGATAAGAAGGCCGCTGAGGACGCGCTGAGAAATTATTACAAAGGTAAGAAGCTGCTGCCCAAAGCTTTCACCGCCGAAAACCACATCCGGGAGATCAAGGGGGTCTATGTTCCCTTCTGGCTCTACGATGGAGAGGCGGACGCGGATGTGAGCTATGCCGCCACCCGGGTGTTTACCACCACCCGGGGCAACGAGCGCATTACCACTACCGAGCACTATCAGGTGCGCCGGGCGGGCACCGTCCGCTTTGAAAAGATCCCGGTGGACGCCTCCAGTAAGATGCCCGATGAACATATGGACAGCATTGAACCCTTTGATTACAGTGAATTAAAACCCCTTTCCACCGCCTATCTGCCCGGCTATCTGGCGGATAAGTATGACGAGGACGCGGAGAAATGCGCCCAGCGGGCGGATCAGCGGGCCAAGACCACGGCGCTGAACGAAATGAACCGCAGCGTTGGGGGTTACGCCACCTGCATCCCCGTCCGGGAGAACGTGCGCCTGCGCCGGGGGGCGGTGAAGTATGCCCTGATGCCGGTGTGGATGCTGAGCACCCAGTGGAAGGGGCAGAACTTTCTCTTTGCCATGAACGGCCAGACCGGCAAGCTCATCGGCGACCTGCCCATTTCCAGGGGGCGGCTGCTGGGCTGGTTCGCCGGGGTGTCCCTGCCGCTGATGGCGGTTTTGTATCTGCTGCTGGGAGGTTGACGGACATGAAAAAGAAAAGTATCCTTTCCCTGCTGCTGGCGCTGTGCCTGGTGCTCTCCCTGGGCGGGGCGGCCCTGGCCAGCGGAGAGATGGCCGTGTCCTATGTGATGGACGAAGCCGGGCTGCTGCCTGCGGAAGAAGCACAGGCGCTGGAAAGCCGGGCGGAGCAGATCGCCCAGAACTACGGCTGTGCCCCCTATATTCTGACCGTGGCGGATTTTCGGGACTATGAGGATACCTATGATATTTTTGAGGCGGGTATGAACCTCTACGAGCGCTGGGATCTGGGCTATGGGACGGAGAAAAACGGCCTGCTGCTGATCCTCAGCATGGCAGAGCGGGACTATGCCCTGGTGACCTATGGCAGCGTCACCCACCGGGCCTTCACCGACTATGGCCAGGACTACCTCATTGATCAGTTCCTGGACAATTTTCGCAATGACGACTGGGCCGGGGGCTTCCGGGACTATCTGGATACCGGCGCATGGCTGCTGGAACAGGCCAAAAATGGCGTGCCCTATGATGTGGACACCGCGCCCAAGGGCTTCAATCCCCTGATCGTTGTGATCCCTTTGGTGCTGGCGCTGGTGGTCTGCCTGGTGCTGACCGGGCAGATGAAGACCGCCAACCGCAAGACCGGGGCCGGGGACTATATCATCCAAAACGGCACGGATCTGCGCGTGGTGCAGGATATCTTTACCCACCGCACCGTCTCCCGCCAGGTGATAGAGCAAAACAACAGCGGCGGCGGTGGCGGCACCACCATCAACAGCCGGGGCTTCTCCGGCAAGAGCGGAAAGTTCTGAGAGAATGAGCAAAAAACATCCGCACGTTAGGCGTGGTGGGATAAGAAAACAAATGCCCTGAAAGAAATATCCGCCCTGAAGCTGCGTTGCAGCAGCTTGCAATACACCAAGTATTCCTGCGTTGCTGCGCCTTGCCTCAGAACGGATAT
>Ga0129308_1001877_pt1 | contig 19861 bp, 10 predicted proteins | sample L827metagenome_FD_94440 | JGI IMG/M metagenome (GOLD analysis project Ga0129308, IMG submission 94440) | Ring-tailed lemur group fecal microbial communities from Wisconsin, USA - L827 metagenome | ecosystem: Host-associated > Mammals > Digestive system > Large intestine > Fecal | place: USA... | reverse complement strand
TACGAACCATTCCGTACATCGTAATGGCGATATCTATCCGACTCATGGTATCGGACCGGTAGCTCATTGTATGGATATCAATCGTGGTAACCGCTTCCTTTCTTTATCCGCTATGGCTACTCAATCTCGTGGATTGCATAAGTTTATCGTGGATAATGGGGGTGAGAATCATCCGTTGGCGAAGGTCAACTTCAATTTGGGAGATATCGTGACTTCTATGATTAAGTGTTCTAATGGACAAACGATCATCGTAACCCATGATACCAATTCTCCTCGCCCTTATTCATTAGGTTTCCGTGTTCAGGGAACTGAGGGTTTATGGATGAATGATGGCGATCATGTATATGTACAGGGTAAATCCAAACCTCACCGTTGGGATGATTCGGAGGAATGGTTCAAGCAATATGACCATAAATTATGGGCACAGCATTCCGCTGAGGCGGCTGAGGCCGGACATGGTGGTATGGACTATATCATGATGTACGACTTGATCGACGCTATCCGTAATAAGAAACCGGCTCCAATGGATTGCTATGACGCTGCCGCTTGGAGCGCTATCTCCGGCTTGTCAGAGATGTCAATCGCTCGTGGCGGTGCTTTGGTAGACTTCCCGGATTTCACCCGTGGGCAATGGATTCACCGTCAACCGCAATTCGCTTTGTAATAAATTTTCATAAAATACTAGGGAAGGATGTCTTTGCTAAAGGCATCCTTTTCTTTTTTATATACATTTTTCTTGTCTCTTCGAGTATTATGATTATTTTTGTCACTCAAGTTAATCTATTCTATCTAAATTTTAAATTCGTACTATGAAGACAAACAGAAGAGACTTCCTGAAGACTCTTGGAGGAATCGCGGCATTTACGATTGTACCGCGCCACGTGTTGGGTAATGGATTCATCGCTCCAAGTGATCAATTGACAAAAGGAATTATCGGTACAGGTGGTATGGGCCGTGGACATGTGGACTATGCCGGGACTCGTCTTGTCGCCGTGTGTGACGTCGATAAGAATCATCTGGAGCTAGGTAAACAGTTGGTAAAGGATAAGATTGCCGCATACCATGATTTTCGTGATTTGATTCTGGATCCTAATGTAGATATCGTTCATATAGCTACGCCTCCTCACTGGCATGGTATCATGTCTGTCGAGGCCGCTAAAGCAGGAAAAGATATTTGGTGTGAGAAGCCTATGACCCGTACGATCGGGGAGGGTAAACGGGTAATGGAAGCGATGAGGCAATACGGACGTATGTTCCGCTTGAACACTTGGTTCCGTTTCGCTGATCCGTTCTATGGATTGGGCACTCCCGTGAAACCTTTGAAGAAACTGGTTCAAAGTGGTATGTTGGGCTGGCCGCTAAAGGTAACGATCAGCAAGCATACCGGTTTCGACTGGAAGTTCTATTGGGTTGGTAAAGAATATCTGGAACCACAATCGGTGCCTAGTGAGCTGGATTATGATTTCTGGTTGGGTCCGGCTCCTTACAAACCTTATAACCCGCATCGTGTGCATCAGACATTCCGTGGATACTGGGATTATGACGGCGGTGGTTTAGGGGATATGGGACAGCATTATATTGACCCTGTACAATATTTTCTAGGAAAAGATAATACTAGCCCGGTTAAGGTAGAGGTGGATGCTCCGCAACAACATCCGGACGCCGTGGGTACTTGGCGCTCGATTACGTATACCTATGAGGATGGTTGCCAGATCGTACTTTGGGGAGGTGATTACGGGGATCCGAACACACCTTATATTTCCGGACCGAACGGGAATGTTTATAAGAATTTCGTATGTGATATCCCGGATTGGGAGAAAAAGTTATCCGATTATCCCGAACCTGAGCCACAGGTTACCGACTTTATCGAGTGCGTAAAGACTCGTCAGCCTTTTGCCTTGAATGAGCGTAATGGCTTCCGTTCCGCTACGATCGTGAACATGGGTGCCGTAGCCCTTCGTTTGAATCGTACGCTTCACTTTGATCCCGTAAAACTGGAATTTATTAATGATGAGGCCGCTAATCGTTTGTTGGATCAGCCGATGAGAGCACCTTGGAATATTTAAACACATACACATATGAAAAAAGTATATATATCAATTGCCAGCTTATTGTTGTGCGGTAGCATGTTAATGGCTCAAAGCCCGGCTAATCGTACATCGAAGACGATCGTTGCCGATGTACTGGCACAGATGCCGGCGGAGCAACAAGCTGAATATAACAAATTAATTAGTGACCTAAGCTCCACTGGCGAGGAAGGGGTCTTGATGTTGATTAACAAGATTAACGCTCCGGGAAAAGGCAGTAACTCGAACGTGGACTATGCGTTGAGCGGACTGACTCATTACGTGATGGCGAAAGGTGAGGAGAATGCCCGTTTAACAACAGCCAACGCTTATTTGAAAGCTTTGGATAAGGTGAGCGACAGGGAGACAAAGGCGTTTATTATCCGACAACTTCAACTGTTGGGGAAAGATGAGTGCGTGGAAACACTGGCTAGCTATTTGAACGATGAGAGCCTAAGCGGTCCTGCTGCCCGTGCGTTATCCGCAATCCGTACCGATAACGCTAAGAAGGTTTTGGTGGCTTCTTTGATGCGTCGTTCCGGTACTCCGAAGACGCAAAAGGATATTATCCGTGCGATCGCTGACGTGCAAATCGCTGATGCGGAAAATGTATTGAAAGCGATGCTTGGCTCCAGCGATGAGAATATGCAGAAGGAGGTTCTTTATGCGTTGAGCCGTGTAGGTTCTAAAGCTTCTCTGAGTGATTTAGCCGCCGTTGCCGAGAAAGCCGGTTATAAAATGGAAAAGACCGGGGCGAATGAGGCGTATATCGCTTTGATAAAACGTGTCCTTGAGCAAGGAGATACCAAAGATGCGGAGAAAGCAGCGAATGATTTATTGAAGAAGTCTACGAAAGCAGGTATGACACAGACCCGTGAGGCCGCTCTTCAGATTCTATTGGCCGCTAAGCCGGAAGCTGCTACGAAGAATTTATTATCGGCTTTGAAAGATACGGATAAGGGATACCGTAATGCGGCTTTGAACTTTGCTTCGGGTTTCGCTGATCAAAATGTTTATATTGAGGTCATGAAACACATGTTAAAGGCTAAGCCGGAAGTCAAGGTGGATATCTTGAACTGGATAGGCCGTGAAAGCAAATGCCCGTCTAAACATGACATGATCAAGAATCTGGAACTTCGTTTTGATTTACCCGCGAAGCAAGTTCTCTTGGAGCAATTGAAAGATAAGAATTTCGATGTGCAACAGGCCGCTGTTTGGGCCTTGGTTAAAATCGGTGATAAGAGTGTCATTCCTGTGCTGGCTAATTTGTTGAAGAGCAATGACAAGCAAGTGATTTTATTGGGTCAAGATGCTTTGATGGCATTTAACGGCGATATTGATCAAGCAGTCGCTAAAGTGATCCCGTCCGCTTCCGATGCCGGAAAAATCGCTGGTTTGGAGCTGTTGGCGATACGTATGGCCGATGCGAATCTAAATACGGTACTGGATCAGATTAAATCCGGCTCCTCAGAGGTGAAGAAAGCCGCTTATACCGCATTGAAAGATGTAGTATCCGAGAAAGATTTCACTTTATTGTGCGGAATGTTGGAGACTGCGGAGGCTTCAGCTGTCGCTCCGCTTCAAGATGCGATCATTGCCGCCATCTCTAAACAACCGGCGGCAACTCAAGTATCTAACGTGAATCGTCGTATGATACAAGCGGGGGACAGCAAGAGATATCTTTATTATAAGGTCTTATCAGCGACTGGCGAGAAAGAGGCTTTGGCTACGATCGTGGAAGGATTGAATAAAGGAAATGGAGCGGCCAAGGATGCGGCTCTTGACGCTTTGTTGGCTTGGAAGGGTATTGAGGCTGCCGATGAACTATTTAAGGTTTGCCAATCAGCCTCTTCCGATCAAGTATTCGACAGGGCGTTAAAGCGTTATGTGCAGTTGGTATCTAATCCGGCATTTACGAGAGAGAATCGTTTGTTGAGCTTGCGGAAAGTCATGGAGATTGCCCGGACGAGTGAGCAAAAGGCTCTTATTTTACGTCAGATCCAACGGGCGGATACCTTCTTGGCATTGATGTATGCGTCGGAATTCTTGGATTCAAGCGATGCGGCTGTTCGTTCTGCGGCTGTTTATGCGGTTTGGAATATCGCTCGTAACCATCCGGAATATAAGGGTGACAATGTGAAGGCTATCTTGAAACGTGTTTTGACCATGTTTGACGGGGAAGACGCTCGTTATGATATCGATGCCTTGAAGCAACATTTAGATGCGATGCCGGACGAGGTTGGATTTGTCTCTATCTTTAATGGTAAGGATTTAACGGGTTGGAAAGGTTTGGTTGAGAATCCGATCGCCCGTGCGAAAATGAAACCGGCTCAATTGGCGAAAGCGCAGGAGAAGGCGGATGAGAATATGCGTCGTGACTGGAAAGTAGAGAACGGCCTGTTAGTATTTGACGGTACTGGGTACGATAACCTATGTACGGAAAAGCAATATGGTGATTTCGAGATGTATGTGGATTGGATGTTGGATCCGAAAGGCCCAGAAGCTGATGCCGGTATTTATCTGCGTGGTACTCCTCAAGTCCAGATCTGGGATACTTCTCGGGTAAATGTTGGTGCGCAAGTAGGTTCTGGAGGCTTGTATAACAATCAGGTAAATGAGAGCAAACCTTCGAAAGTGGCCGATAATAAACTAGGTGAATGGAATTCCTTCTATATTAAGATGGTTGGTGACCGTGTGACGGTTGTCTTGAACGGAGAAAAAGTGGTAGATAACGTGATTCTGGAAAACTATTGGGATCGCAAGCTTCCGATTTTCCCGGTAGAGCAAATCGAGATGCAAGCTCATGGCAGCAAGGTCTATTACCGTAATATCTACGTAAAGGAATTGGAAAAACAAGAACCGTTCAAATTATCGCCGGAAGAGGAAAAAGAGGGCTTCAAGGTTTTGTTTGACGGAACGAATATGCATGAATGGACTGGAAACACGGTTGATTATATCTTGGAAGATGGCTGTATCTCTATGGTCCCAAGCAGTAGTTTCGGAGGTAATCTGTACACCAAGAAGGAATACGGAAACTTTATCTATCGTTTTGATTTCCAGTTAACCCCGGGAGCTAATAACGGTGTCGGTATCCGTACGCCGATGGAAGGAGACGCAGCATATGTAGGTATGGAAGTGCAGGTCTTGGATTGTGAACATCCTATTTACCAAGGAAACATCACTCCGCTGCAACATCACGGTTCCGTATACGGTATCATTCCCGCCCGTGAGGATCATCCGAAAGCGTTCAAGCCGGTTGGAGAATGGAATACGGAAGAGATCATGGCGGATGGCGATCATATCCGTGTGACGGTGAATGGAGTAGTAATCTTGGATGGAAATATTCGGGATGCCGTGAAGAATGGTACGCCTGATGGAAAGGAGCATCCGGGTTTGTTTAACAAAAAAGGTCATATAGGTTTCTTAGGGCATGGTTCCCCTGTCAAATTCCGCAATATTCGTATCAAGGAATTGAAATAATTTATATCAGGTTTTGAATATAGAAATAGATTGTCTTGAGTGATTCGAGACAATCTATTTTTTTATTATAGGGGATTTATACTATTTAAATTATATCTTTGTGAAATCATAGTGTAATTTTATCGGAAGGGATATTTTTATGGAGGATATACAGACTCAATTGGATCAATGTAAATTGTTATTGGATAGAGCGGAAGTTGGCTTGTGGGAAGCCGATTTTGTTCAAAGAAGTTATATCTGTTCCGATTATTTAATGAGTATATTTAGGAAGAAGGGGGAATAATCTCTCTTTTTTTGAATTTTACTATATAATCCGGGAAGACTTTAGGGATCTGATTACTACGGATTTTTTATCGATCCAATCTGTCGATACGTATGAGCAAATATTTCCGATAATAACACCGACCGGGGAGAAATGGGTACGCTCCAGATTATGTGAGCGTAAGTTGAATAATGGAGTGTGCGTAAAAGCGTTGGGCATATTACAGATTTTACCTAATTTCAAACTGAAAGAGGAAAAGATTAGTAAGATGATCGATCATAATGAGATGATCTAATTATGATATCACGGAGTTAAAGGACTCTCAATTGAAAAGGGAAAGGGCGGAAGAACTGGATCGTTTGAAGTCTGCCTTCCTAGCGAATATGAGTCATGAGATTCGTACGCCATTAAATGCCATTGTCGGTTTTTCTCAATTATTGGCGGAAACGGATGATCCCGAGCAGAGGCATGAGTTTGTGGAAATCATCGATAGTAATAATCGGATGTTGCTTCAATTGATCAGTGATATTCTAGACTTGGCAAAAATTGAATCCGGTACGATGGATTTCAAGTTCGCCGATATGAGCGTAAAAGAGGTGATCAATGAGATCGTGACCTCTTTCCGTATTAAGATGCCCGATAACGTAGCTCTGATCGCTCCCAAAGATTCACCGGAATGCCAAATCTATAGCGATCGTATGCGGCTGACGCAGGTAATATCCAATTTCCTTAACAATGCGATCAAGTATACGGGCGAAGGTTGTATCACCTTAGCTTACGAGATCATAGGTGATGAGATAAAATTCTCCGTGACTGATACGGGGGATGGCATGAGCCAAGAAATACAAGCCCATATCTTTGATCGTTTCTATAAAGGAAATACGTTTAAACAAGGTACGGGCTTGGGGCTATCTATTTGCGAGACCATCGTAAATAGGCTAGGTGGTCGTATCGGGGTAAATTCCGAATTGGGAAAAGGCAGTACGTTTTGGTTTACGCATCCCTATTCCTTCTCGCCAAACGCTAAATCTCCTGCATCTCCTAATCCGGGAACGATATAAGAATGATCGTCGAGGTCATTATCTAATGCGGCGATCCAGATTGTAGTCTTGTCATCCGGCATTTTCTTCTGCAAGTATTCCAAGGCTTGTTTGCTTGAGATGATAGAGGCTACGTGTACATGGTCGGGTACTCCTTTGGTCAGCAGGGCCTCATACGCCAATTCCATAGAGCTTCCGGTGGCCAACATCGGGTCGGATATGATCAAGGTTTTACCTGTTACGCGAGGAGAGGCGATATATTCGATATGAATATCAAAATTCAAACGGTCTTTATATTTGCGGTAAGCGGATACGAAAGCGTTCTCCGCATTATCCAGATACCGAAGGAAACCTTGGTGGAATGGAAGCCCGGCACGCAAGATCGTACTAATCACGATTTGATCGTCCGGCGTATTCATCGGGGCTATACCTAGCGGGGACTGGATGTCTTTCGTACTGTAATGAAATTCCTTACTGATCTCGTAAGCCATGATTTCTCCGATACGCTCAACATTGCGACGGAAACGAAGGCTGTCTTTTTGTATGTCTACATCTCTAAGTTCTGCAACAAACTTGTTTAATATGGAATTTGTGTCTCCAAGATTAACGATTCTCATGAGTCTTTTTTGAGCCCAAAAGTAATCATTTCCGGACACTAAAAATCATAAGTATGAAATTTTTCATTCATACTTATAAATGAAAGATTTCATACTTATGATTTTTTATCCCCTTACCGGGGATATTTTTACTACGTTTTCGGTGACTTTATTATTTCAGGTGGGCATTCATCGCCTCAAGGAGGAATTTACCCGGTTTGAATTTTACGGTCGTACGAGCGGGGATCATTACCGGAGTACCTGTTTTAGGATTTCTGGCAAGACGCTGTGTTTGCGGTCTTGGGATCAGTGTTCCAAATCCGACAAGTACGATTTCCTCATTTTCAGACATACGCTCAGTTACGATCTCGATGTAAGCATCCAATACTTTCTTTGCTTCTTGCTTTTGTAACCCGGTCTTGTCTGCTAAAGCCTCTATAAGTTCTGCTTTGTTCATAAAATGCAAATTTTTTAAATTGTTAAACACTACAAATGTACACTTTGAAGCTGGTTTTATAGTTACGTTTTGCAAAGATACATTTGCATTTGAGTTTCTTATTAAACAAGGCCTACAGCTGTTTGTTACATTTTTAAGAACAAAAAATGTTAATAATGTGTCCGTTTGCGAATTTCGAAACATTTATTGAATCTTGATATACCCGATTCGTGTGTACTTGATAGTACGGGATTCTATATGTTTTAAGACCTTAGCGGAAGTCAAAGTCAATTTTTCCCCTACTTGGAAAGCATGAGCGCCCGGTGGCAACGTTTGCGTGGTAAGACTACGATCTTTTGCTTTTATCCTCAATAAAAAGTAATTTCCGGCGATGTCCACAGCCGTGAGCAATTGATCTACATAGAAATATTCGGTACCACGGATAATCTGTGTCTTGTAAGAATCGTCTTCAATGCGGACTTTTGTGATTGTTAACTTTAAATCGCTCAATTTTTCTCCCGGTGTTCCTACAAAGCGGCTTACAGGCATTTTATATTTCTTACGGGTCTGTAGGTCGAGATAGATTTTACTGTAGGTCACCGCTAACTCTTTAAAACGCATCTCGCTTTTTACGTGAGGCTCATATTTATCGGCTATCCAAACGACGTATTGGGGATCGATCGTATAGATGTCATGCAAATGGTATCCTCTGTATTTACCGAAAGAAATAATATCGTCTCCATTATCGGGAGAGTCTTTGATATCTGTCGTTATAAATAAAGGTAGAAAGGAGTTGCTTACCATCTTAATCGCCTTATTCACCGAGCTGATGGCATTCAAGTCGAGATTCGCCAAATAGACCGTTGGATGATAAATGGCCGAAGGCGTAAAGAACCAAAGCGTATAATATAAGGTCTTTGAGGTAGGCAAAAGAATGTAGTACCGCCCTTTGTCTGACGTTTTTCCTCGATTGAACGTGTTTAATTTGTCGAGGATCATCTTCTGTATTTCACCGGATATACCGGACGTGTTCTCATCCATACGATCAACTCTATATACAAATCTACTAAAAAAATCCGGAACTACATAATTTGCGGATGAGTTATTTATGACTACTTTTGCCCTAAAAATAAAATAGACGATGAGAATAGAGCAGAATTATTCGTTGGAGAAACACAATACGTTCCATCTCCCGGTAAAGACACGTTGGTTCATGGAGTATGAGACGGAGGAGGAGTTGCGACGAATCTTACATGATGAATACTTTCAGGAATGTTTATCCTTGCATATAGGAGGCGGGAGCAATCTATTGTTCATCAACGATTATAATGGCATTATCATCCATTCCCGAATCAAGGGGATTTCTATCTCGGCGGAAACGGACGAGTATGTATCGCTTCGTGTCGGGGCTGCGGAGATCTGGGATGATGTCGTGGCATACGCCGTATCGAAAGGTTGGGGAGGTATAGAGAATCTTTCTTTAATACCCGGTGAGGCGGGCGCTGCCGCTATCCAGAACATCGGGGCTTATGGCATGGAGATCAAGGATGTGATCGAGAGCGTGGAGGCTTATAACCAGTTGACATTCGAGAAACGGACTTTTACGAATACGGATTGTGAATATGGATATCGTAATAGTTATTTCAAGAATGAGCATCATGATCCCCACATCATAACTTATATCACGCTTCGGCTATCCAAGAACCCTGTTTTTTCGGTTAATTATGGGAACTTAAAGGAGGAGTTGACGAAATATCCGGAAGTTACTTTGGAAACGATCCGTGAGGCTGTCATAACGATTCGCAGGCAGAAGCTTCCCGATCCGGAAGTATTAGGCAACGCAGGCAGTTTTTTTATGAACCCGATAATTACGGCAGAGCATTTTGAGAAATTGAAAAAGCAATTCCCGGAAATCCCGTCTTATCCCGCTTCGGAAGGAAAGATCAAGGTTCCGGCCGGTTGGTTGATCGAGCAATGTGGGTTTAAGGGTAAAAACCATGGGCCGGTAGGTGTTTACGAGAAACAAGCGTTGGTATTAGTGAATTTAGGAGATGCCCGGGGGCATGAGATCGCGTTGGTCGCGGAGAGCATCCGTACCGCCGTAAAAGATCGTTTCGGTATAGAGCTTATGCCTGAGGTTAAATATGTCGGATAATGAAAATCGTTTTTTTAGGAACAGGAACGTCTACGGGCAATCCTGAGATAGGTTGCCAATGTGAGGTATGTACTAGTAAAGACCCCCGTGATTGGCGTCTACGGGCCTCGATCTTGGTAGAGACGGAAGGGAAACGGATATTGATCGATTGTGGTCCGGACTTCCGTTGGCAAATGATAACCTATAAGATTTACCATTTTGACGCTGTTTTAGTAACTCATGAGCACTACGATCATGTAGGTGGCTTAGATGATCTACGTCCTTTTGGTCGGGATAAAGATGTGGATATTTATGCGGAAGACAATGTCGTGGAGGCGATAAAGACTCGTATCCCTTATGTATTCCGGGAGCATAAATATCCGGGAGTGCCTAATTTGGTATTGCATACGATCGGGACGAAACCGTTTGAGGCCGCCGGTGTCATGATCACTCCCATCCGTGTAATGCATGCTAAGCTGCCGATCTTAGGTTTCCGTATCGGCAATATGGCTTACTTGACCGACCTTAAATATCTTCCGGAAGAAGAGTACGCTAAGTTGGAAAACCTTGATGTATTGGTTATTGATGCCCTTCGGAAAGGAGAGCATCAATCGCATGAGAGTCTGGAGGAAGCCTTAGCGAATATATCCCTTATCCAGCCCAAGGAGGCCTATTTAATCCATATGAGTCATCGCATAGGGTTGCATGCGGTCATTGAAAAAGAGTTGCCTCCGCATGTACATTACTCATATGATGGATTAACGGTGACTTTTTAAGTCATATATTGAAAAGATTCTTTATCTTTGCCAGCTGAAAATCTAGAGAATAGCTGCTTTTTAAAGTTAGTCGCTTATAGCAGGAGTGGTATATAATAAAAAACAATAATAGACTGTATGAATTTATCGTTTAAGAACGTACTATGCGTATGTTGCTTATTGCTGTCGGGATCTGTGTATGCACAGGTTCCACAAGACTTGATTGACAAGGCGAAAGCCGCTGGAATGTCGGATACGCAGATCCAGCAGGAATTAGCCAAGCGTATGAAACAAGAAGGGGGATCAGTCGGATCTCAAACTACCGCTACCGATGCGAAGGTTAGCGACCGGGTAATGCCGGTAATCGATGAAAGACAATCCTTAGAAGCCCAACGTAGAAATAATCTTCCTGCTTCAGCCATGGAGAATACCGTATTCGGGCATGAAATCTTCTCAAACAAGAACTTATCTTTTGCCCCAGATTTAAACATCCCTACACCTAAGGATTATGTGCTTTCCGCTGGTGATGAGTTATTGATTAATGTATGGGGAGATTCCGAGCTAAACTTGAAATTAAAGATCTCTCCGGACGGTACGATCCTTGTTCCTAACCTAGGTCCGGTGTCGGTCAGTGGATTGACGATCGCCGGCGCTGAGACTCGTCTGCGTCAGGAGTTGAGCCAGATTATGTCTACGCTGTCTGGTTCGGGAGAGGGGAATACCTTTGTTTCCGTAAGTTTGAGCCAGATTCGTAGCATGAAGGTGAATATTGTCGGCGAGGTAGTCGCTCCCGGTACGTATACATTACCTTCATTCGCCACATTATTTAATGCGTTGTATGCCGCCGGTGGTGTGAATAAGATCGGTTCTTTGCGTAGCATCAAGGTATATCGCAATAGCAAGGAAATCGCTAATCTCGACGTCTATGATTATTTATTGAACGGAAAGTACACAACGAATGTCCGTTTGGAAGAGAACGATATGATTATGGTAGGCCCGTACGACCAGTTAGCGGTGGTTCGAGGTAAGGTGAAACGTAATCGTATTTTCGAGTTGCGCAAGGGTGAGACTTTGAAGCAATTGCTGGATATGGCCGGCGGATTTACCGGCGACGCTTATACGAAGGACGTACAAGTGAAGCGTAAATCAGATAGTCGTTACCAGATCTCTACGGTTTCGGAAGATAAGTTCGCTTCTTTCGTGATGCAGGATGGCGATTCTTTGCAGGTAGATTCCGTTATTCCTTTTTATGAGAATCGTTTGGTCGTGACGGGAGCTGTATGGCGTCCGGGAGAATATGAGTTAAGTCCGTCGGTTCGTACGGTAAAGCAATTGGTAAAACAGGCCGCGGGTCTTAAGGGAGACGAGTTCGCCGGCCGTGCCTTGATTACCCGTTTGAATCCGGATTTCACGACTACGATGATCGCCGTGGATATTCGTGGTATCTTGAACGGTACCGCTCCAGATGTGGAGTTGCAAGCGGAAGACCAATTAAGCATTCCTTCCCTATTCGATTTGCGCGAACCTTATACGATCAAGGTTGGCGGAGCCGTGAATTATCCGGATACGGTGCTTCCGTATCGTCATAATTTGACAATAGAGGACGCTATCATGATGGCCGGTGGCTTAAGAGAGTCCGCTTCTTCTATTAATGTAGAGGTAGCCCGTCGTGTGAAGGATCCTAGTTCCAATCAGAATGTCAACCGGATCGCTGATGTATATAACTTCTCGTTGAGTGAGGACTTCAAGTTGAATGCGGGAGATACGATCTTTACGCTGGAGCCGTTCGATGAGGTTTATGTTCGTTTCTCCCCGGGGTATCACGAGCAACAGGTCGTGAAGGTGAACGGCGAGATCACTTTTGCCGGTAGCTATGTATTGGCTACGAAGAACGCTCGTTTGAGTGACATTGTCGCGAAAGCGGGAGGCGTTACCCCAGAGTCTTATGTAAAAGGTGCCAGCTTGAAACGTCAGTTGACAGAGGATGAATTGAAGCGCATGGAAACCCTTCTGGCTTTAAGTGAGGCGAATAAGCAAAGCCGGGATTCTATCGGTGTAGCGTTGATGAATGTGAAGGACTATTCCGTAGGTATCGATTTAGAGAAAGCGTTGGCTAATCCGGGCTGTATCGATGATGTCGTGCTTCGTGATGGTGATGAACTTTATATTCCGCAGTTGCAAAGTACGGTGAAGATGAGTGGAGCCGTGACTTATCCGAACAGCGTGACTTATACGAAAGGTATGTCGGTTACGGATTGCTTGTCTCAAGCCGGTGGTTATAATGATATCGCCCGTAAGTATCCGATCGTAATATATATGAATGGTAAGGTCGCTACGACGAAGCGCACCGCTATATTCTTCAAGCGTTATCCGAAAGTGGAGCCGGGCTGCGAGATCGTGGTTCCGACGAAGACACAACGTGAGCGCCGAAGCTTGGCTGAGATAATGACTATTGGTAGCTCCGCTACTTCTATGGCCGCGATGATTACTTCTATTGTTAATATGGTTAAAAAATAATCAGGCATGGATACGATAAACGAGATAAAGGCACAAGAGTTACCCGAGGATCAGGAGATCGATTTAATCGAACTGGCGCAAAAGCTGTGGAAAGAGCGTAAGTTCTTATTGAAAGGCTGTGGCATTGCGGTGGTAGTAGGTTTGATTGTAGCTTTCAGTATTCCCAAGGAATATACGACTACGGTGAAATTGGCACCTGAGACACAGGATGCAGCGAAAAAATCTAGCCTTGGCGGTTTGGCCGCTATGGCTGGGATTAATCTGAATACCGCTGCCGGCGCGGACGCTATCTCTCCGGATTTGTATCCGGATGTAGTGCAGAGTACTCCGTTCCTGTTGGATTTGTTTCCGGTAGAGGTTACCGATAAGAAAAAGGAGTTAAGCACTACATTATATGATTATATGAGTGAACACCAACGCAAGGCTTGGTGGGGATATATCGTCTCCGCTCCATTCAAGGCCTTGGGTGCGGTAATGAGTTTATTCTCCGGTGATGAGGAAGAGTCTGAGGGCTTGAATCCTTATCACTTGACAAAGGAGCAGGAAGAGGTGGTAAAGGCATTGCAGGAACGGGTATCTGTTTCCGTAGACAAGAAGACCTTAGTTATCACGGCTTCCGTACAGATGCAGGACCCGGTTATTTCCGCTGAGATGACAAAGGTCGTTTTGGAAAACCTCCAGAATTATATTACGAATTATCGTACGCAGAAAGTAAAGCAGGATTTGGAATTTACTCAGAAGGTGTTTGGCGAGTCACGTGACGCTTATTATAAAGCGCAACGTGCGTACGCCGCTTTCGAGGATGCCAACCGTAATATTATCTCTTCCAGCTACCGTACGGAGCAGGAGCGTTTGAAGAATGAGATGACCCTTACGTTTAATGTTTACAATACGTTGGCGCAGAAGTTGGAGCAAGATAAATTGCGTGTACAGGAAGAAACTCCGGTGTATACCGTAATCGAGCCGGCTACCGTACCTTTGAAAGCATCTTCTCCTAAGAAAGCACTTATCTTGGTCGGTTTTGTCTTCCTCGCTTTATTCGGATGTATCGGATATTTATTCGTAAAAGATATGTTTGTGTCAGCATTCAAGAAAGAAGGGACTGAAACTTAATTCCCGCAAACCGTAAAATATGCCACGGCCTCGTCATGACTGACTTGTGCCGTGGTTTTTATTTGTGGGAATAGCCGATTGATCCGAGTAGTTATCGTATCGCATAAGTTGGGGTAAAAGTTCTCCAAGGTTTCCTCATAGGGTTGCTCATTGAAGCAGCAAAGGCTTCCTTCATTATAGAATAAATCCATTGCCAACCATTGATTTTTCATTTTCCACTCCGTCGAGTCATTCATTTGAACCTGTAAATCTAAAGAGGCGCTTTGGATGAAGAGATTTATTGCGCCACTCTTGCCTTTTTTACTAATTAGATCAGCTAATTCCGGAATGATCTGTGCGGGGCACGTCTGTTGCTTTTTCGCTGTCTCTACCAATAATTTTCGATTGTAAGACACCACGAATATACCCTTGTGGTAGTAACAACCTAGAAAATGCTTATCAACATCCGGATAGTATCTAACAGGAACGGAAGTTTCCTCTCGTTGCTGGGCCGGAAAAGTGAAAGAAGCGTCCAGTTGCTTGAAAATACGCTCTGCTGTATGACTATCCATAGGGGCGTATAAGACATCCCCTTGTGGATAATAAGCGATCAAGAAAGACGATAAATCCGGATTTTGCTGTATTAAAGAGAGGAAAATAGCGGGCGTATGATCCGAGAATGCCTTGCGTATATTCTCCATGGGTAATATCATCTTCTCGAATACAGGAGGACGATTGATAGCAAAAATTGCTGTGGGGGTCGGGATGACCAAACTATAGGGGTCTACCGTGGCGACAAATTGCTCATCGCTCATATTCTTGTAAAAGTACCTCACGCATACGATCGTAGCCAGAAACAAGACAATGAATGCCATTATGTCCTTCTTGCCGATCCTCATGTTTGCTTTAGGAAGTATTTACACCAAGGCTTTAATCCGCATTCCTCACATTTCGGTTTCCGGGCGAGGCAAACATATCTTCCATGTAATATCAACCAGTGATGGGCGATGGGGATCAGTTCTTCCGGAATGTTCTTCACCAACTCCTTTTCCGTTTCCAAGGGTGTCTTGCTATTATTGGTCAAGCCGATCCGGTTGGAGACACGGAATACGTGTGTATCCACTGCCATGGCCGGCTTGTCATATACAACGGATGCGATTACGTTCGCAGTTTTTCTTCCTACACCCGGAAGTTTCTGTAGCTCGTCAATATCGGAGGGAACCACGCCTTTGAAGTCCTCTATCAGCATCTTCGCCATACCTACCAGATGTTTAGCCTTGTTGTTCGGGTAGGATACGCTACGTATGTATTCAAAGACTACTTCCGGCGTGCTAGCTGCCATTACCTCGGGAGTAGGGAAAGCCTCGAACAGGGCAGGAGTGATCATATTCACTCGCTTATCCGTGCATTGTGCGGATAGGATTACCGCTATCAATAATTGATATGGATCGTCATAATGTAGTTCAGTCTCGGCTACCGGTACGTTTTCCTTAAACCAGTTTAATACGCCTTTATATCTTTCTTCTTTTCGCATTGTTTTTTCGGTTTCTATTTTTCGCATCCTAAAGGTATAACTTTTAAAAGGAATATACAAGCGGAGATGTGCCAAAAATAAGATACTCCCGAATTGTACGAATAAATAAAAAAGTACCGATCTCTTTCTTCCATCTAAGAGAGAAAGAAATCGGTACTTTTTTATTTATTATTCCCTAACGATCTGGTGGATATGTATAGGTTCTTTTCCTATTGTGGTGATTTCTAAAGAAGAGAAATCCTCGAACATGGTTTTATTTAATTTGATGTAGCCTACGTTCCCTTGATAGACGATGTTTTTCTCACCATCTAGAGAGAGGCCTGTGATAGATACCAAATTCTCGTTACTTCCGGAGAGGAAGAAAGATACGGCGTTGATATCATCGCATTTTATGTGAATTATTTCTCCCGGATTCAAGTTCTTATACGTATCTAAGTTCATATCGTACATCATAAGAGCCTCATTGATTTGCGGGTCTTGTTTGGTTGTCGCCGTGAATCCTAGTACGTATAGCTCCATTTGCTGATCCGAGTTATTTCGCATACGGATATAACGGGCTTTCGGATCGATGGTGTGGATCGTATCCTTAGCGTTTTCCGTGGAGACATGGGGGATTAGGCTCCAGCTCTTTCCGTCGGCGGACCACTCGAATACCCGTCCGGGCTGGTTGCTCTTCGGAAGATTGAAACAGAAGGATTCTGCTTCTTTCTGGATTTCCCAGCCGATACCCAGATATTGATTAGGCTGTACCTTGACTACCTCGAATAGGGGGACGTAACCGACCGTATTATCACCCTCGGCACAAGGCTGGCTCTTCAATTGGTCGATATTCGTGAATATGGAAGGGATGCTAACCTTCACCTCGTCCGGGGCGATACCGTCCGTAGATAGCAGGTTACGACCTGTCTGACGATATAAGTCTACGATGAAAGGGTGTAAGACTTTCGATCCGACTTTCACGCCTTTAGGCTGTGCCTTCTGGTTCAGCGTGCGGTTTATCAGTTTCATGCTATCTAGCAAGGCAGATGTTTCCAGATAGCGTTGCCATGTATAAGACCGGTCTTTCTCATACCAAGCGTGCGCCATATGCAGAGCACTTGTACCGGCTTTTCCTAAGAACTCGAATTGGATAAGCCATGGATTGATTTGTTCGATCAGGCGTTTATTGGGACTTTGGCTGTAGATCATGCTCGGGGAAGCCGTGATTTGAGCGAATAAGGTTCCCAGAAGATTTGCGCTTTGCTCCGGGAACGTGTTTTTCTTATATCCGGTAAGGAATGTCTGGATAGGAGCGACATAGTTAGCAGACTCTTCCCGGCGGTATTGATGTCCGTTCGGACCCGGATCGCAGTTATGCTCGCAGAAAATGCGGAAAGCCATGGAAGCCTCCGGCATAATAAAGTCGCAAGCGTCTTTCCATGCCTGTGTAGGATCGTAATTCTCGATATTCCACGTGTACATTCCAACGCCGAATATAGCGACCTTGGAAGCCTCGGCGTATTCCATAGGGTTGGATACGAATCCGGTCATGGTGCCGGCGGCTTGCGTATCCAAACCGTAGGCGGGTCCCATCAACAAATGATCTTGGCAATAATCGCTTACGGGGAAGTTCCACCAGATATAGGCGGGACGGCGGATACGGTTGTTTACCCACTCGACGCCTTCTTTCGTGATATCGGCTACGACACGGTCTCCGGTCCACATGATTTGGATAGCGGGGTCGAGTTGGGTACCGAGGATATCCAGATAATCGGTCTTAGCCCATGAGCGGTTGTATTCGGTAGGGCACATGATCAAGGGCTGCACGTCATTTTTCTTGGTAATAAACTCCTTATGGATGTAATTCAATAAGCCGGCTTGCTTTTCCGGGCGGGCTCCCTCTCCGGATATATCATCGAAGAAAACGGCGAAAGAGCGTACGCCCAAATCGTACATTTTCTCGAATTTGGAAAGGATGTTCATGCTATCTGTCAGGTTCCATTGAATGTCTTGTCCCGGGTGGATGGCCCAAACGAAGTTTACTTTGTTATGGGCGGCCTCTTTCGCTAGTTCCTTGATATGCTCGGCTTCCTCGGCGGGATAAGGTTTACGCCAGTTGGGGGAGCTGTGATAAGGATCATCTTTCGGACCATAGATATAGGTGTTCAGCTTGATCCTTCCGTAAAAGCGGATTTGCTCGATACGGTCGGCGTGGCTCCAAGGCTGTCCGTAGAATCCTTCCACGGTACCCCGGAATAATACGTCCGGATAGTCCTTGATCGAGCAGAGAGGCAGTATCTTTTTACCCTCGTCATATTTAGCTAATTGCTTGAGGGTTTGGGCGGCGTAAAACAAGGAATTATCGTCTACGATCCCGATTGTGATGCCTTTTTTAGTGATCGTCAGCGTATAGGCACCCGAGCGTTGCATTTCCGGAGTTTTGTCTTTTAGTTTCTTGATCTCTAAAGGGAGAGATTTGCCGGATTTAGCGAAAGGTAGCGCTTCTTTAAGTAGTTTGACCGCATCTGCGTCCGGATTATTTATACCCCGTAGGGTATATCCATGGGACGGTGCGTATGTTTGGCTGGAAATAGTCACCTCTTGGGGCTCGGGGAAGATTCCTAGGGATAGCTTTTGGCTATGCGTTCGGTTACAAACACCTAGAAGGAGCATGGTGGCGAGTAAATACTTTAGTGTCTTCATATACGATATGATTTAATGTTAACGTTCGTAAATGTATGAAATAATTAGACACGGAGCACACGGAATACACAGATTTCCATGGATAGAAATGATATTTCCTTATTTCCGTGGATATTCGTGTGTTCCGTGCCCTCCGTATTTAGATCTTATAGGGAGAATAGCAATACCCGGTTATCCGGATTTGTCCATTCATGGATCAAGCTACGCACGTCGCTGTATTCGGCGGGAGTGAACTGTTGCTTGTTCAACTCGATCGTACGTACTACCTCGATCGTATTTCCTCTTGGTGTGATCGTGCGGGTTACTTTACCAAAAGGCTTGCTTATCACTTGCTCTTTTGTGGAGGTCTGCAACTTCATGCCCTCGGCGGGAGTAACCGTGTATGTTACCTCTTCCCTGATTAGGGAGGGGAGTTCGAATAAGTTGGAACGCTTGCTGTTCAAGGCGCTCATGCCCCAGCTATCGATTCCGGCGGAGATGGCTGGCAATGCGCAGATGGCGAAACCGTCTTTTGCTTGATCGGCGGAGATGGCCACGGATCTACTTTCCTTAATCTGAATAGGTGTGGTCTCAATCTCAATGGAAGTTCCGGAGAGGGAGACTACCTTATCTAGTCCGCCACGATTTGTCAGTGGGGAGGCGGATAGGTATTGGTCTTTCCCATCGACAGTGGCTTTTACGGCTAGAGTCTGGATGGCAGCCAGCCCGCAAGCGTCCGTATCGAGATGGCCGGGATAGACGGCGAGGACTTCCGACGGGATTCCGGCGGCATTCAACATCACGTTCAAGAGCTGCGCGATCTCTAGCGGCGTACCGTAGGCACTGCGGAGAACGGTATCGATGTCACGGACGGTATAGCCGGTCATCGCCATGGGGATAGGACAGGTACTGAGATTGTTGAGTATATGGTCTCGGATGATGTTCACCTTCTCTTGTTCGTTACCGCTTTTATCGGTGAGGAATTGGGCGAAGGTTTTGCTCTCGTATCCCTGCGATTCCTTTAAGCGCTTATCCAAAGTGGCTAAGGCCGCTTTACCTGAAGGATAGGTAGAGGCTACCAAGTGGGGTGAAGCCTCACGGTTCTTTGGTTGGAAGGCCTCACGGGAGGAAGCGGGAATGTTCCGTAGTGTCCAGTGTACCTCCTTTATACCGTCATGCCTCTCTTCCACGGCTTTTACGGGGGAGCCGTACAGACCGCAAGCCAAGGGGGTCCCTTCCGGTACGGAAATAGAGACCTTGCATTCCTTCACGGGAGAGGTCTCTTGTA
>Ga0129308_1001876_pt1 | contig 19875 bp, 19 predicted proteins | sample L827metagenome_FD_94440 | JGI IMG/M metagenome (GOLD analysis project Ga0129308, IMG submission 94440) | Ring-tailed lemur group fecal microbial communities from Wisconsin, USA - L827 metagenome | ecosystem: Host-associated > Mammals > Digestive system > Large intestine > Fecal | place: USA... | reverse complement strand
GCGAATAGCACAGGCAATATTTATCCGGAAGATATTGCAGAAGTCAAAGATTTGGCACATCAGCTTATACAGCCGCTTTTGTTTTTGCAAACGAAGATTATGCAGTTGAAGCATTGATGAATATCTCTATAACAAAAAGTGCTGTCAGGAATGCCCCGACAGCTGCTTGTTCAAATTCATTTATACTCCCTTTCTACCGATTTGCCACACGGCAAATATACAAATCGGCAAAAATGTGAGCGATAGTACAAGTTTTCTACTAATTGTGACATATTACACATTTGAGAAAGTTATAATTAAGTTGGTATTCACTTCCCTTTAGTACTTACTGTATAAGTTCCTTCTGTGTCTTTATTATAATCGACAATTACTACCCAATCAGTAGAATGATTTTTCTCTAAATCAATGGTTTCATTGATAGAGTCTTCAATTGTATAAGTATATGTGTTCTTATCTGTATCCCCGTCTTTTTCTACAATTTTCAAGCTGATTGCTCCAGAAGTCACATTTCCTGTCACAATAATCTTGGAACATTTCTTAGAAACATCCAAGGAATCTTCATAATGATTATACTGTTCATCATATTCTTCCTTAAGAATATTTCTTTGAATCATATTAGAACCATTTTCTCTGTTGCTATTATTATCACCACCATCGCACCCGGTAAACAGACAACAAATCATCAGCAGAATACTTATCACCAAACAAAATCTCTTATTCATGACTGATCCTCCCGTCAGAAATTGTGATGATCCTTTCAGCATATTCTGCTACTGCCGGATCATGTGTAACGATAATAATTGTCTTACCTTTATTATTCAGTTTTTTCAAAATTTCCATCAATTCAATTCCTGTTTTATGGTCTAATGCACCAGTAGGCTCATCAGCAAGGATAACATCTGCACCGCTAACCAATGCACGGGCCAAAGCAACTCTTTGTTGTTGCCCACCTGACATTTGCTTGGGCAGCTTACGAAGCTGTGTCTCAATGCCTAATTGTTTTGCAACCTCTGATACTTTTTTTCGTCTGACTTTTGCTGAAACCTTTCTATTTACCAAAGGAAGTTCAATATTTTCGTATGCAGTATACTTCTCCAACAAGGCAAAATTCTGAAACACAAAGGTAATCTTTTCATTTCTTATTTTGCAAAGTTCCTTAGATTTTAACTCAAATACGTCCATATCACTAAGATAATATTTTCCACTTGTTGCCGTGTCCATGCAACCGATGATGTTAAGCAATGTTGACTTTCCTGAACCTGATGCTCCCATAATCGCAACAAATTCGCCACTTTCAATTACAAGAGAAACATTTATCAAAGCATTTGTTTCAGTATCAGAAAACTTATACTTTTTAGAGATATTTTCTAATCGTATCATTATTCTTCCTCCTTTATTAAATCTGCCGGATGATATTTAAGCAGTATTATTGATGGTATGAATAGAATTATAAACAAAAGAAAAGTTAATATAACAATAAAATAAAAAAGAGAACTTGTACAAAGTGTTTCCAAATGAACCTTGCGAAAAGGATCTATTAACTGGTTTGCAAAACTATCATAGCAAAGTGAAAAACCGATTACACCAGAAATTATGGTTAATATAATCATTTCAAAAGCATAGGACAGAATAATTTGCTTGATAGAACTGCCAAAAGCAATACGGATACCATATTCTTTCTTTTTTAGAATAACAGTAACACATAATGCAGAGATTATAGAAATAATTGAACATACAGCAACAATAATTGTCATAGAAATATTTTGTCGCAATATATCTCCATAAGCTTGTTTCCATTCTTCAATATAATCATGTACGGTGGCAGTACCCAGTTTCATATTTTTTTGTAAAGATTTTTTAATGAATTGATCTGCTGTATTTTCATCGCATTTCAGAAATATTTTACCTACAGTTGACTGCATTGACATTGGATCAGCTTTGTCAGCATCTGAAAACGATGTCACATACATATGATTTAATGAAATAGTAGGTTGAACTATAGCATCATTATCATTGAACCATTTTGTTTCAGGCAATACACCACTAACTAAATATTCTACACCAAGACGGGTATCGGTCAGAACATCACCCTTTTTTACTATATTTTCAAAATCCTTTCCAATATACAGAGGAAGATAAGTTTTACCATCTTTTTCAACAGACCGAATATCATCTGGTGATAGTTCAAAATCTACCATTTGAAGCATTTCAGGGTCAAGATAAAGAGTATCTACTAAATATGGGAAATCAGACATATGTGTACCTGTATATGCTCTCTTATTCAAATCAATGAATTCCTGATTGTTTTCCAGTTCAGGGAAAGAAACATTTGCAACATCATATGCACCAGCGATGCACCCGTTTTGTTGATTTACAAAATCCTTTAATTCTGTCAAATCCACACCAGAATTATCGAAATCTTCAATTTCGCAAGCATTTACAATATATACACTTTCAGTATCAACCGAAAACATTTTCTCAACCTCAGAAATGTGCATATAGAACGAAAAACTATTTGTCAATGCCAGAAAGCAAAGGAAGAAACTAATTGTCAAGAGTAACAGAATCAGTAATGTGCGCCACTTATTATGCCACATTGAAAGTAAAATGTTACAAATCATAATTTTACCCCCTCAGACGGTTGAATATTTAAAATTATCCGAACAGGAACAATCATCACAACAAAACTTGCAATAGCAATTGATAATAACAAGCCCACCATCAGGAAAATAGAATCAGATAATACAATATTATCGCCTTTTAATTTCCAAATAATACACTGTACAAGAATTGCAACAATAGCTGATAAGCTAATAATCTGGGCGAGTTCAGACATCATCAGTTTTATGATTCGTATATTACTCGCTCCAAATGCTTTTCGTATTGCTATTTCATGCCTACGAACAACTACCCAATAATAAGATATAATCAATGTGTTTATGAGTGCAAACAGAAAAAGTCCAATAGAAATAAGGTTTTCTGATGTCAAAGAAACAGTAAACACATCCTGTGTTGTTTTTACCTCTGAACTGAAAATATTCAGGTTTGATGAAATTTCCTTCGCTTTCTCTTTTATTTGTTCATAAGCAGTATATACATTCGCTTTACTTGCAGCGATAGTCAAAGAAATATCCGTTAACCCCTCCAGTGCATCAGGACAGGCACGAAAATAATCCTTTGCATTGATAATTATCCCAGTGGCGTAAGGATACCTGTCAGCATCTATTTTATTATAAATGTTGAACCTTTCTCCGTGAACACTTAAAGCATTTAATTCACCTATAATATTACTGCTTATGACAATACTGTTTTCAGGAAGTGCATCTATATTTTTTTCAGTAGGCAAAGAAAGACTTTCATTTTGTTTCAGAATAACTTTTGGCTTGAAAAGTCCTTCCACTTCATCAAAATATATACGCATATCTTCAATGTAAATGTTACTCTGCTCAACTGAATCAACTAATTGAAATAGTATTTCTGAAGATATGCTTTCAGACGAACTGATAGAAACACGAAGTTCACTACTATATGCATACTGATTTCTCTCCCTTATTAAACTGCTTGCTTTTGAAGTGGAAAGCAAGCCGTTGCACAGAGCCAAAAAAGCACTAAAAAAGCATAGAAAAACCAGTACTCCTACAACAGAATAACGCTTAAACATTTTAAACATATCTTCTCCAACCTCCTCATTCTGCTCGAAAGGAATCATGTCCTTTATACATATGACTATATAAAACAAATTCCGTTAGAGCCTGTTTAACATCTCACTGCACACGTCTTTTCGGCAAAATTCGCACACGCCGAGATACAAACAGGCTCTTACAAATATTTTATTAAGGATTCAATATGATCTGTCCTTTGTTGTCATCTTCTGTTCCTGATTTACTCCAAAGAAGAACTGAATTGTCAATGACTTCCTGCAATTCTTTCTGATCCATATCTTCAATGTTATCATATTCACCAGTATAGTAATATACATAGTCAACTTCATCAGCACTTCTGCTACAATGACATAGCATATATTCCGAAAATATATCCTCGTTTGTTACAAGGCTATCCCATGCAGTAGCCGAAACACAGTAAAACATACAATTTGTTTCTTTCATGTCCTCTTGTACGATGACTCTCTTAAGGCGGAAATTGCAGACTCTGTTTCCGTTAAGACGTCCTATTAAACTTCCATCTATCATAGATACAGAAATATTATTATCAAACTCCACAGTATTTACTGTATTCATCATGATGCACCGAAAGGCGAAAAATATTGATATTAGTATCATGAAACAGCTAAGTGTGATGATGATTTGTTTTTTGGTTATTTTCCTTCTAACAGAACGAAATGAAGCCGCTTTCTGCATTTCATACTCTCTGTTAGTTGATAGTCTTATCAATTCCTCAGATTCACATAATTCCTCATATTTTTCATTACAATCAGGGCATTCCGACAAATGCTGTTTAATATCCTCATTGCTCTCTGTGCTACATATTCCGTCATAATACAACGGCAGTAAATCTTCAATCAAGTGACATGGATATTTCACTGAAGTTCCTCCTTTAGTTTTATTTTTGCACGATGATAGGTTACTCTTGCCCAGCTTTCAGTTTTGCCAAAAATCTCTGCTATTTCCTTAAATGACAATTCACCGAAAGTTCGCATCCAAAATACTTCTTTATATGGTTCATCCATTTTATGAAGCAATCGATGTATTTGCAATGCGGTTTCTTTGTTGATCAGATTCAACAAAACATTTTCATCTGATGAGATTGTTTCTAATGGATAATCGGCTTGTCGTTGCTGACGTTTTACATAGGTGCTGTATGTGTTCTTAGTAATCTGACATAACCATACATCCAATTTGCACTCACCCCGAAAATTTTTAACACTTTTCAGGGCTTTGAAAAACGTTTCCTGTGTGATTTCTTCTGCCAAGATTTCATTCCGACAAAGTAAGAGTGCATAATGAAAAACGACATCATAATACTTAGAATAAATTTTTTCAAACTCCTCCAAACCGACACCTCACTTCTATAGGATTCTATCTTTATGACTATCCAAAGTTCAAAACGTTACAACTTTTTTAAAAAAAATTACCGCAATTATATTTTACCAAAAAACTTGTTTATATCAAGCTGTAAAAACAGCACAGATAAGCAGGGGTCTAGGTTGCCAAAAGATATACTTTGTACTATATTTATTTTATCACACAGCATTGCAAGAGTCAAATGTTCTATGAGGTTGCTAATGTATTCACCTGAAAAAGAAAATCGGATATGCACTGCTTTTTGGGTGCATACCCGATTTTTTGAAATTAAAACTGTTGCGATTGTAATGTATCACCAGAATCATCGACGAAAAAGAATAATATAAGGGCGAAACCTTGCGTATAGGTGTAAGGTATTGTCCTACATTATTAAGCAAAATATAGGTAAAATGTGAATTTTTGTAAAATTTTACAAAGCAGATGATGCCCGGCTGATTTGATTTGTTACAGTTGTATATATTGAGTGCGATATTGCAAAAAAATAATAACTATATTATTGCTTTAATACAATTAAAAAATATTATTCTCCAGAAATAGAAGTTCAACTTTTTACAGCTATATTATGCATTATCATATAAGACTTCTGAAAAGAAGAAGGATTGTCAATTTCGTTTTACAACGTAAATCGACAATCTTTTTATTTGTAGCAAATTCGTCTGTAAATCGCATATTTTATTGGTTCGTAGTGTATTACGGTAGGAAGTTTAAGACGCATACAGATGAAACAGCAAAAGATTTCAGAAAAAAGTACAAGGACTTAAAATAATGATAAAAACGGCGAATGAAAATCCGCCGTTTTTATTTAATGAGTGCTTTTAATTTCCTGTCTGAACAGGTGTTGTTTCAACCAGAAGCCTTTTCATCAGGCACAAATCAAACACGTCAATTCTGTTGTCTTCACACAGATCTCCGGCTTTCCAGTCCGCAAGTTTAACATCGGGCATTGCTAAAATCCATTTCTGCATCAGTACAACGTCCGAAATATCAAACACGCCGTCCGCATTGACATCGCCTTTGATTTCCGATATGTCGGCATCCGATGCAAAAACAACATAGTTCACACAGTATGCCGACTGTCCGTTAGAACCGAGGGAAACAACGTCGTTCGCCTTGACTTTCTTGCTGTAAATATCAAATGTTACATCATTGCTGGTCTGCGCTGTCATGGTTGTTTTGGCAAATCCACTCATCCAGTCGGGAACTTTTTCAACTCTGTTATCAATTGCAATGAGAACGGTCATATCCTGTGCCGCTGTAAATTCCGCAAGGTCTCCCGTACTGTTTTTGGAATCGCAGGCAGTCAGGATCATTTCAGCTCCTTCCAACTGACTCGGCAAGGTGGTAAACGTAAAATCTCTGTCACCGAAAATCTTATTGCCGTTCTGTATTCCGTCTGCAATATGCCAGTCATAACGATTTGCACTGTCTTTGACCGTCAGATTTGTAATAAGTCTGCCGCTGAGCGGTTCAAGTCCCTTGCCGACCGTAACAGCAGGTCTGTCAGGAAGCGGCTGATCAGAACCAAGATAGAAGCTTGTATGAGCAGGCTGATTGTAGCCTGTCTGCTCACCTGCAACCTGTGTTCTGTACTGAACGTCATGCATAAGTGTTGTGATACGGTAATCTGTGGGACTCGTTGTGCAGTAAATACGAAGATGTTTGTTATCTTCAGTCCTGAGAACAAGCTCCTCACGCCAGTCTCCGAAAATATCTGCTGTCAGATTTGGTGTTGCCTTTGTGCTGTTATTGGAAGCACAGCCGTCAGCATTGAAGATCGTATCTATCTTTTTATTTTGATTCACCTTAGTAATACCGGTACCGCTTTGTATTTCCCGTTCAAGATCTCCGTCCCAGTAAATGAGATAGTTCATAGACGGCACGGCAATACCTGTGCTGTTTCCATTTCCGTCCATTACAACGCCCGCAGGTCTTGCACCCCAGAATTCAGCTCCGGGATTTCCTGCGTAAATATTTGCAGCACAGCATCTGCCGGTGTCTTTGTCCCCGTCTTTGTAGAATATGTCCCTGCCGCTTGAAGCATCAATAAGAGAAACGCCAAAAGGAGTGTGTTCATGGCATACCCACAATTCAAGTCCCGGTCGATCGGGGAGAAAATCGCTGAGGTGCATTGCATCGCCATGACCTTTCTCATTGCACCAAAGCACTGAGCCGTCATCGTCCAGTGCAACCGCACCGAGCATAAGCTCCTGTTTGCCGTCTCCATCAACATCAGCAGGCATACAATTATGATTTCCGTCACCGTAGCCGGGAGCAGACGGATCATATCCTGTGTCAAATCCCCAGCGCTTCACTAATTTCTTATCCACAACGTCATAAGCGACTGCGGTCATTCTGGTGTAATAGCCGCGAACGGAAACAGCACTTGGATGCACTCCGTCGCAGTACATAACCGCACCTAAATATCTTTCACACCGGTTGCCGTAATCGTCTCCCCATGTCTTTTTTGAGACTTCACCACGAGGATATTCATAATTTACCGTATCAAGAGCAGCACCTGTTGCACCGTCAAACAATGTGTAAAATTCAGGTCCGACGAGTATATGTCCGCCTTCATTACGGTAATCCTTTGAAGGGTCGCCGATCACATTCCCAACACCGTCAACCGTTCCGTCACCGGTTTTGCAGGTCATTTCCGCTTTTCCGTCGCAGTCAAAATCAGCTACAAGGAACTGTGTATAATGCGCCCCTGCACGGATATTTTTTCCGAGGTCAACACGCCATAGCTGTGTGCCGTCCAGACGATAGCAGTCAATATATACATTCCCGGATACACCCCAATGAGAATTATCCTTGGAATTTGACGGATCCCATTTCACAAAGATCTCGTAAGTGCCGTCACCGTCAACATCACCTACAGAGCAGTCATTTGGACTATAGGTGTAATCCGCACCGCCTGCTGGAACGTTCATGGGGATATCAATGTAATTCTTGTCAGAGATAAGACTGCATGAATCCGATGAAATAACGGTATTCCCTGACAGCGTATCTACACGATAGGACGATCTGGAATTACCACTCTTATCGAGAAAGCAAGTGGCATTTTCTGAATTACTTGTATATATCAGTGTATTGTCACGATAAAGCTTGAATACAGCGTCATCGGCATCATTCGCAAGGAAGCGCCAGCTTACAAGCATTCCCGATCCTGTGTTAATGGCGCTGATGCCCCTGTTGAGATTCTCAACAATGTTGTTTCCTGTACCGTATGCGGCAGAAGTTGTCTGAAACGGAATAGCTGCCGCAGTATTTCCGACAGCAAGCATAACAGCGGCGACCATAGCCAGACCTTTTGATTTTTTCACTTTGAATCACCATTCCTTTTATGAAATAATTGTGTACGAGTAAATCTGTACACATTATACAAGAAACTGCACTTGATGTAAATGATGTTTTCTACCATTTTTATGCACTTTTGAGGTGAGTACATTTCAAACCTCAAATTTGGTGTACATACAGATATTGATACACATTTTCTTACGGCTTTGAAGAAAATGTAACAAAAAGTCATAAAAATGAGCATATAGGTCATTGTTTGGTGGCAGTTTTTGTGCTATAATTGTAGTATAGCAAACAGATGAATAATTTCACATAAATCGAAAATTGTATTATGGAGGAATCACTATGAAATGGAAAAAAATCATTTCGACTCTTTTGGCAGGCTGTATGCTTTTTACATACAACGTCGCCATGATTACAGCAGACGCAGCGAACTATTCCAGAGCATCGGTACACGACCCGTCGATCGTGAAGCTTGATGACGGCAGCTATTACATAATCGGTTCACATCTTGGAGCAGCACGTTCCAATGATCTTGAAAACTGGACAGCCGCAGCCAATTCCAATCTGGGTTCAACAAAAACTACTTTTTTCAACAATATCTACACAGACCTTGCCGTTCCGGAAAAATGGTCGAATACTACGAGCGGTTACGATCTGGCAGGAAATATGTGGGCGCCCGATATCATTTATAATCCGTCGATAGGTAAATACTGTATGTATCTCTCTGTCAATGGTCAGGTGTGGAATTCTTCCATAGTCCTTTGCACATCTGATAATATAGACGGACCGTATACGTATCAGGGTTCGATCGTGTATTCCGGATTTACCAATAATTCTGTAAATAATGTCAATCAGACCGACGTACCTAAAGTTCTTGGAAATAACCCCGATATCAGCCGATATCTTTCAAATGGCTCATGGAATGCAGCCTATGGAACAAATGCTATAGATCCTGCTGTCTTTTATGATGAAAGCGGTGATCTGCACATGGTCTACGGCTCATGGTTCGGCGGAATCTATATGCTGGAGCTGGATGAGAATACAGGACTGCGTGACTACAATGTGAAGTATGAAACAAAGGCGAATGAATCCGATGCATATATGGGCAAAAAGATCGCCGGCGGAAATTATGCATCAGGAGAAGGTCCGTATATCCGATACATGAAGTCTCCCGACAGCGGCAAGGGATATTATTATCTGTTCCTGTCATATGGATATTTCAATTCCAACGGCGGATATAATATGCGAATTTTCCGCAGCGAATCGCCGACAGGTCCGTTTGTTGATCAGAACGGAAACAGCGCGATATACCCCAGAGGCGGCGACAATATCGGCGGTACAGTCGGAGAACGTCTGATGAGCAACTACCAATGGAGCTGCAACGACCGTCCGTTCAAGGCGCAGGGACATAATTCCGCACTCATGGACGACGACGGTAAGCTGTATGTTATCTATCATACGAAATTTGACGATCCGTATGGCTTCCATGAAGTCCGTGTGCATCAGCTTATTATGAATGAGGACGGCTGGATCACTGCTGCTCCTTATGAATATGCAGGGGAATCGCTTTCTGAATACGGTCACAGCGAAGCGGCGGTTATTGGGGATTACGAGTTCATTTTCCATACGCTGAATCAGAAATTTGAAAATGAAAAAAGCGCTGATGTTGAAAAGCCTAAGAATATTAAACTTAATGCTGACGGCACAATATCGGGCGATATATCGGGTACATGGCAAATGCAGAACGGAACGCCGTATATGAGTGTATCCATTGGAGGCGTGACATATAAGGGCGCATTTCTTGTGCAGGCAGACGAATCCGCAGCAATGACGCAGCGAATGACTTTCACCGCAACAGGGAATAATACTTGTATCTGGGGAAGCAAAAAGACGGCGTATAATGCCGCAGAAGATACAGTCGATCTTATTAATGAAAGCAGTCAGCTTGTCTATAATGCGGATTCTGCTCAGGGATATGGTTCATCTGTTAAGATCGGCGATACGGAACTTCTCAGCGGCGTTTCCTATACTATCAGAAATATCGGCAGCAATATGTATCTTGATCTTGAAAATGGAAATCCAGCTGACGATACAAATATCAGGCAATGGGATAAGCTTGGCGGAAGTCCGCAGGAATGGCGTATAATCGCCGAAAAGGACGGTTACTGCCGTATTGCATCCATGGTAGATGAGAGCAAGTGCATTTCGATATCCGAAAACAGCGGAGCAAACGGTCTGAACGTTGAATTGCAGACGTTTACGGGCAGCGATAATCAGCTCTGGAAGTTTATCCGTGACGGCAGCCGTTATGGAATCATATCCAAATGCTCCGGCGATAAATCGGGACTTGATGTATTTGAAATGTCAACAGAATCCGGCGCAAATATAGATCAATGGGAATACTGGGGCGGAGATTGTCAGCTCTGGAGCATACAGCCCATCTATCCGCAGGTGAACAGCGGCGACTATACTGTAAGAAATGTCAACAGCGGATTATTTGCAGCTGAAAATTCTGGTAATGCAGTTCAGAGCGAATCACAAAGTCTCACATTCACACGCCTTGACGACGGCAATTATTCCATAAAAACAGCTGACGGAAAGGCGCTTACCGTTGAAAATAATTCCTCAGAGGACGCCGCAAACGTCGCATTTTCGGATTATACAGGCGACAACTCGCAAAAGTTCAGCCTTATCGCCAATAAGGACGGTTCGTATTCCATACTGACCGTATCGTCTGACGGAAAACGATGTGTAGATGTCTACAATATCAGTACCGATGACGGCGCAAATCTGTGCCAGTGGGAATATTGGGGCGGTGCAGGACAGAAGTTTGTTATTGAGCCAGCATCAAATGAAACAAAGATACGCGGCGATGTTAACGCCGACGGAATTTTCAATATTTCAGATGTTGTGATGCTTCAGAAATGGTTGCTGGCAGTACCGGATGTTTATCTTGCTAATTGGGAAGCAGGAGATTTATGCCAAGATGATAGGCTTGATGTATTTGACTTGTGCCTCATGAAACGTGAATTACTTAAACAAAAAGGCTGATATATCATCTTCTGCACATTAAATGATATCAGTTTTGAATATTAAAAATGTACTCCAATAAAGGGAAAAATCAGAAAAGCAGTCGTATTTCGATACGGCTGCTTTTGCTGTTTTTAAGCATAACGATTCAGTACAGTATTTGCTGAGTTCTCTTGTGATTGAGAATCATATGGACGGTATGTCGTTTGCTTTGTTATTTTATTATATTATATCGCTCTGTACGAAAAATATCTCATCCATTGTGATGTACTTGTTCACCAAAATCATTTTTACAAACTTATAAATCAGTATGATACAATACAATTACAGCAGAAAGCTGTTGCGATCGCAAATTAACAAAAGAAAACACAAGACACGTATTTTGAAAGGAGCAAATTTATGAATTTTTTAACTTTCTGGGGATTAAATGACACCGCTGGCTGTCCTGCAGTCATCAAGATCGTCGGCATTAGAGCAGCCAAGGATGATTATCCCGAAAAGGTCTATTACATGACGGACTACAAGAATTCTCTTGACTATTTCACCATGGACACTTCGATCAAGCCTTATTTCAAGGCGTATCTCAATGACAACCAGCTTGAATCTCTTGTTGGTAGATATTTCATGTTTAATTATGAGTTTGTCGCCTATGATCCTGCTCATGAGGATGACTATTTCGATGTCGAAGATAACGAAACTATTGCTGTAGAGCTTTACAGCGTCGTCGAAGTAGAATCGTTTAGAAAACAACCGCTGCCTGGATTAGTATGATACAATTACAGCAGAAAGCTGTTGCGATCGCAAATTAACGAAAGAAAACACAAGACACGTATTTTGAGAGGAGCAAATTTATGAATTTTTTATCTTTCTGGGGCTTAAATGACACCGCTGGCTGTCCTGCAGTCATCAAGATCGTCGGCATTGAAGCAGCCACGGACGAGTATCCCGAAAAGGTCTATTACGTAACAGAGTCCGAGGCTTCTCCTGACTATTTCTTCATGAGCACTTCAATCAAGCCTTATTTCGAGGCGTATCTCAATGACGATCAGCTTGAATCTCTTGTTGGTAGATATTTCATGTTTAATTATGAATTTGTCGCCTATGATCCTGCTTATGAGGATGACTATTTCGATGTCGAGGATGACGAAAATCTTGCTGTAGAGCTTTATAGCATCGTCGAAGTAGAATCGTTCTAAAAACAACAGCCGAATGAGGGGGACACATACAGTGTTCCCCAACATCGGCAGAAATAGAGGTTTTTTATGGTTAAGAATACAAAACTCCATGATTATAATGACGAACAGGTGTCTGTAGTAGATTACGCACCAATAACCGAACTGGAGGAATTCGATCATCTCGGGGTAATTACAAAAATCTCAGTTCCGCAGGAGGGAAAAACTCTATCCACAATTTGTGTTCACTTAGCATACTGGCATGAAGGAGATAATAAAATTCATCACGCAATTGCAGAGTACAAAAAAATTTACACCAACAGAAAGTATCAATTTCAGGAATTCTGTGAATTTTTTGACCTTTATGAGAATGATCAGCTTGATATGACAAAAGCGGTTGGCAATATCTGTTATGTTAAATTTAACCCTACATACGGTATACAGTTGTATCCGCTCAATGAAGATGCAAGAGAAGTTTTTCCGTATTTAGATGAGGTAACAGAGAAATTTGAAAAACTGGAATATACAAAAGAAATCAAGCATCTTCCAAATCTTCTGAAAAACTACTGGTATATTCCGGACTATAACGAATATGATCTGCTACATCATCGTCTTTTCGGATTTATTACCGATGTAAGGATTATTCCTATTGGTATTGATGATGAAAAGACAATATTCACTGTTACGATTTTTACTGGCGGTAAGCCTGTTTCATACAAGTATTATATCAACAGCAGATGTGATGACAAATATGAAAGTCTGTTATATATGCTGAACGCTGTTGAGAATCAAACGGCAAATACGAACAAGACTCGATTTATCCCTTTGGATGTATGGCTCTACAAGGCTCGCAGTGAAAAAATTTATGTCAGCAATGTCCGTAGGGCAAGATATCAATCGGAAGAGCAGAAAAAGCAGGCGCTTATGCTGGCAAATGCATATAAAAAGTATTGTATCAATATTAATACTGATTTCGGTATACTTCCGCTTGAATTCGATGAATGCTGAATAAAAATACATCCTAAGATTTTCTTGTGAGATATTTTTTCACAAGGTAAGTATCTACTATCTCACAAAAATCATTTTTACAAACTCCAGGATCAGTATGATACAATACAATTACAGCAGAAAGCTGTTGCGATCGCAAATTAACGAAAGAAAACACAAAACACGTATTTTGAAAGGAGCAAATTTATGAATTTTTTAACTTTCTGGGGCTTAAATGACACCGCTGGCTGTCCTGCAGTCATCAAGATCGTCGGCATTGGAGTAGCCAAGGACGACAATCCCGAAAAGGTCTATTACATGACAGACTGCGAGAATTCTCTTGACTATTTCAACATGGACACTTCGATCAAGCCTTATTTCGAGGCGTATCTCAATGACAACCAGCTTGAATCTCTTGTTGGTAGATATTTCATGTTTAATTATGAGTTTGTCGCCTATGATCCTGCTCATGAGGATGACTATTTCGATGTCGAGGATAACGAAACTATTGCTGTAGAGCTTTACAGCGTCGTCGAAGTAGAATCGTTTAGAAAACAACCGCTGAATGTGTGGGACACATAAGAAATGTGCTCATGTAGAAGTTTTTTAAACGAATATACGCAAGACCAATACAGCAGGCTATAAAAATTAGTTGCATCTAAATTCCCCGGACACCCTAAAATGGATACATCAGGACTAAAAAATAAGGGGTGTAAAAAAATCCCTAAAAACCAGATTTGATAAAAAAGAGCCACACAGAAAGCGGTGATTTTACGTTGCTTTCATGTGTGGCTATTTTTGTGACTATAACTCATTTGGCTTTTTTTACAGCCTCATTATATTTTAGCCTTTAAGCATCTCCAGCATCAGCTGCGCTCCGGAACGAAAGCCAGCAGCAAACATTTCATATGCAGTGATACCCGAAGCTTCACCTTGAGCATCCTGCAGCTGATTCAGCAGAACTCTAATGTCAGGATATTTTCTAAGTATTTCGGCTTCAATCTCTGCAAGCTGACTGATGCATTTTATATACTCAGGCGTGTCGATACGCCGCTCTCCGAAGTATCCGCTTTTACCGTTATACATATCTTTAAGAATTCCCATTAGTATTCCTCCGCCAACAGCATGGTGCAGTATTCTTCGCTGTCTATTACGTAAATTTTAGCGATAACCGTTTTTTCTACAGTAGGAAGAATATATTTCATCTCATACTCAGGCTGCTCAGATTTATGGATTATGCATTGCAGACTGTTCTCCACTGACAGGTTGAACACCTGCAAGTAATCCCTCGGCTGCGGCATTCGGTCAATCGCTTCCCACATGAACAATTGCAGTTCCACAGGGATGGTTTCGTCAACGCCTCTTGTAAGGTAGCACTTCTTTTCGGGTTCAAACATTTTAGTCCTCCGTTCTCGATTCAAACAAGGCGTACAGGTCGCCTCGTCTGATCGTTATAGTTTCTTTAAGTTCATCTGTGACACCAAAACCTGCATCAAGTACGACCTCGATGTGATAGGGATATGTCACAACTTTATCAACATAAGTTTGCACAAAAGTCCGAAATTCCGGCGTGTTTCGCTCCATAGTCCGATAGTCATTTATTAGATGAAGATAGTCCTCCAGATTCAAAGGCTCATACCGTCGGAGCGTTAAAAGCTGTAAATGCAACTCATTCTTTTTCGCTTCAAGAACTTCTGAACGCTCTATCAATGAATCCGTGATAATGCCTTTTTCTACGGCTTCTGTAATATTTACAAGCGCCATTATGACTTCATCAAGTTCATTTTTGATTCTATCGTAATGCTCGTTAAACTCAGCGTTATAGGCTGAGATATACTTATTAACAGCATTGATTTTTCGCCTTAAAGCAGCCTTATTGAAGATTTTCTGCCGCAGAAGGTCAGCAACGTAAGCATCAAGGTAATCTTTGTTATTCTCCTTGTTTTTGCAGAGAGCTTTCGGCTCGTCACAGCGGTATGTGCATAGCCTGTTTTTACGTTCGCCTGAAAATCTCAGGTTGCCTTGTATACGTTTTCCGCACACGCCGCAGAAAACTTTCCCAGTCAGCAAATAGAATTCCTTGCCGTGATACCGCCCAGTGTTACGCCGATTCTTAGCCTTTATCCTCTGAACCTTTTCAAACAGTTTTCTACCAATGATCGCAGGACAGCCGCCCTCGATTCTGATGATCTGATCGTTGGTCTTGTAGGCATGATTGTTGCGGCGACTATCGTTTTTGGCGGCGGCTTTATTGAACACAAAAACTCCTGTATACTTCTCATTACTGAGAATTTCGTACAAGCTGTTTTTGCCGAAAATTCGCCCTCTTTTCGTAATGTAGCCGTGTTCGTTAAGATAATTTATGATCTCGCTGTAACCGTGACCTTTTGCGAACATTTCAAAAATTATTCTGACCGCTTCTGCCTCATGCTCGTTTATCACAAGTTTTCTGTCCTCGCCAACATCATAGCCCAACGGAGGACAGCCGCCTGTGTGCTTTGCCTGTAAAGCAGTCTCTTTCATGCCTTTCATGACTTCACGTCCGAGGTTTTTGCTGTAGTACTCAGCCATGCCCTCTAAGACTGATTCCATCATGATACTTTCGGGACTGTCGTCAATTCTTTCAAGAACGCTGCAAAGTGTAACATTGTTTTTCTTCAGCCGCTTTTTATAAATTGCGCTGTCGTATCTGTCACGGCTGAACCTGTCAAGCTTATGTACAAGAACTATGTCAAATATTCCTTTACTGCTGTCTGCTATCATTTGCTGAAATTGTGGGCGATTGTCTGTTGTAGCAGAGCGAGCTTCATCCGTATATGTTGCAACTATTTGCCAGTGCTGTTGCTTGCAAAACTGATTCATTGCCCTGATTTGCGCATCTATTGACTCTGTTCGCTGATTATCGCTTGAAAATCTCGCATATTGCGCTACTCTCTGTATGTTTAACATTTTATCACCTCAACAGGAAGATAAATGTCCTCACCATAGCTGTCACCAAGAATTTTCACACCGTGAAGATAGTGCTTTTCTCCGATTTTCAGCACCTCAACAAATTCCATTTCCGGCACAGGAAACATCTGAATTTCTGAGCTGTCGAGAACAACAAAACAGCCGATGTTTTCGAGATTTTCAACGTTGTATTCTGCCATAAGTTTTGTTGCTTTTTTGCAGATGTATTCTCTGATTTCAGGCACAGAGATTGCCTTTATTTCGCTGATTTCTGTAATTTTAAGCATTTATTATTCCTCCATTTCATAGGGAATTAATTCCCAGTTATTTCTTACAGCAGGTGTTAAAGGATGATAGCCTTGTTCACCAATTTTGTACAGCTTATTTTTATATTGTTCAAGTCGGTCAAGAATATCTGATTGACGTTCTCTTACACGCTCGCTTGTGTTTCCGAGACTTCCCCAAGCGATGATAACTGCATCACTTGAAGCTGCATATTGCTCGATAATTTCATCATATTCCTTTGCTATCAGGTCGTCGTCCGAATTGAATCTAAGGTTGAGTTTCGGCGTTATACGGCTATAAAGATTGACGATATTAACGCTGCCGAAACCGAGTTTATGCAGATTATTCAGCACAAGCATAGTTGTCATATCCATGCTGAGAGTATCGGCGGTGTTGGGATTTATCATGATTATCATGGCAGTTTTGCCATTTTTATCCCACTCCCTTCGGAGCAGTAAACGGTGTTCGCCGTCGTCCGAAAAAAGCGCCTTACTTTTCATTAATGTTGTTTCTGTTTTCATAATTTACCTCAAAAAAATCTGGCGGAGCATTGCACTCCGCCTCTGTGTTGCTCACTTTTTCTTCTTGATAATGTAGATAATGTCCATTAAACAGACCACGCTTGTCATGATGATCTTCGCTGCTTTTTTCATTTACTTCGCCTCCTCTTTTATTTTATTTGCCAAGATAACAACGACTGCAACGCCCTCCAAAACGAGCGTAGATATCATGCCTGCAAAAAATGTTTTCATAGTATACCTCCTTATTTTTTCAACGCTGATGCAGCGTTTTTAACTCTTCCATTGCCTCTTCAAACAGGTCGCTGTCAAGCAGCATTTCTTCGATTTCATCACAGGAATAACCGAACGCTAAAAGCATTTCAACATCTTCACGGTCAACGCCATAACAGCCGCAGATAAGCAAAAGATCGTTTGTGTAGTCCTCATTTTTATTCTCAAAATCATAGCCGTACCAACTGAACCAACTGCGGCAGGAACGTTCAGGGATACGCTCTTCAAAAGTGCTTACAGAAAGTTTTCCGTCACTGTCTATGCGTACTATTTCGCCGTTATTCACAGGGACTTCTTCGCAAGCACTTGAAAGTTTTACAGCTTTAAGAGCAGATGTAAGAATAGTAGTTGTTGAAGCGTACACATACAGTCCGAGTTCCGAAAAATGCAGTAATGTTATTGGATTATCACCTTTTACAAGAAACAGCGTGTTATCGTCTCTCAGGATAGTAAAGACGAAACCTCCGAGAACTGATTCCGCCATAGATTTGATGCTGTTGCTGTCAACTGCATTTTCCTTCTCGATAAGCTGAACCGCAATATAGCTATCAGTCTCGATTTGAGTTTTCGGTAAGTCTTTTTCCTTGCGAAGTTCCTTGTCGTTGTAAAGTACGCCGTTATGTGCCAAAGCAAAATTATGACTTTCAGTTTTACCCTCAAAAGGGTGATTGTTGTAATTTTTCTTTTCACTGCCCTGTGTGGTGAATCTTGTGTGACCTATCACTGCTGTTGTATCTTTCGGAAAGTACAGCTTGACCCTATGCGCTGGCTTCGCTTTCTTGAATGTTACAATGTTTCCATTGTTGACGTAGCTGATACCTGTTGCGTCCGTTCCTCTGCTTTCTGCTGCTACTGATAATGCCCTTAAAAGTCCTTTCAGCGTGTTTGCCGATATTTTCTTTCCATAGTTTAAAAAACCGAAAATTGCACACATTTCACATATCCTCCTCTACGCTGATTTCTTCGTTGATATACAGCCGGCGTTCTTTCAGATATTGTATCAACTCAGGATATTTTATCCGCTTAACCAGTTCCGACCATGACAGCAAATCCAATTCATCTTGGAGCATAGAAAGAGCCACATCGCAAATCGTTTCAACAAACTGCAATGTGGCTATAAATGTGTTATATTTCAGCGTGCCTCTGAACAGGCGAAATTCAATCGTACTGTAGTTGCAAAGGTTTACAGCACTGTATCTGCCATGATCGCTGCATTTAGCTTTTTTCAAGATTTCCTTTCCGGTTTTCTCATAGCCGTAGCGAGCCGACCAACGGTTCATATTGTAGGAACTTCTGCGAGAGAAACAAAAGATCTCGTTCCAATGCTTTTCTATCAGAAACAGTATTTTTCCGATTATCTCTTCCTGCTCCGCCTGATTATCACCGAAAGCATTTCTGTTTACATGAATGTGAAGTCCGCAGGTGCTTGTCTGATGTGAACGATAACCCATTTTGATTGCTTCATGCAGAACGCTTTCCCAGTCCATTTTCTTCATGTGATAGTCCAGTGTCATTGGGTGGGAAACAATTTCAAATCCATCGTCGATACTGCCATCAGACTTGATGTAGATATGTTCATAACAAGCATTGCCTATCCCTTTAAGCGTATTTGCATTATCATCGTCTTTACCGCCACAGTCTACTTCCAGTTCAACACCAAGATAACGCTTGCCGTCGCCATAAAACACAGGTTCAGGCTTGTAGCTGTATTCCTCAATTTCATCGTTAAAATCATCATAGCAGCTATTACAGTACGGATAATCCCCACGCCAGTTAGCGCTATTATCGTGAATGATTCGGTTACAGCATTCACATCGGTGATAGTAATCGTTATAACACCTTTCGCAAAGCGTGATATCTTCGTCCTGAACAGCATCGTTTAACCAGATCGTTTCGCCGCAATGGTCACAGGTGGTACAATGTTCGTCCACGCAATCGTCGCATAGCAGTTCTCCGTCAACGACCGTACCTTCATCTTCTGCTAATGCTTCTCCACAGTGGGTGCATATTCTTTCTTCTTCCATTTCAATTTACCTCCAAAAACAAAAATTGTGATAGAGCAAGGAAGAAGCTCTATCACAATAGTAATGTATATTTCAAATGGTCGATTGATACGGTCAGCATAAACTATGCGAGGATTCGGGTAATAATGCTTGATTTTCTGCATGTGGGGCGATGGGAAAATCGATGTATATCAACTATAAATGAGCATCACAGAGCACAATTCGTCAAAATGCACAAAAAGGATTAAGCAATTTTCTGTAAGAGAGCAGACTTATCCCCACCATTCGCAGCGTAGTCAAAAATGAATGTGACCTG
>Ga0129308_1001874_pt1 | contig 19891 bp, 21 predicted proteins | sample L827metagenome_FD_94440 | JGI IMG/M metagenome (GOLD analysis project Ga0129308, IMG submission 94440) | Ring-tailed lemur group fecal microbial communities from Wisconsin, USA - L827 metagenome | ecosystem: Host-associated > Mammals > Digestive system > Large intestine > Fecal | place: USA... | reverse complement strand
CCGCCGTGATATCCATAAGCTGTGTCGTAGTAATTGATGCCCGACTTCATACAATAATCTATCATTTCCTTTGCGGCATCAGTATCAATGTTGTTATCATTTCCATCCAGAACAGGAAGCCTCATGGTTCCCATGCCGAGTGCTGACAGCTTCAAATCCTGAAAATCATTGTAAATCATATATCAAACCTCCCGATGCTTTTTTAAACTTCTTCAATCAGTTTCTGAATATCCGTTGCCGAAGCCCTGTTCAGGATTCTTCCTTCAACAATCTGTGCACCCGGTGCAGAAGATTTGAGCTCTCGTACAGTATTACCGAATCCGCTGCCACCTGATGTTGCAAACAGAGTTATCTTTTTTCCAGAGAAATCATAGCTTTCCAGAAATGTATTGATTATTGTAGGTGCGACATACCACCAGATAGGGAAACCCAGAAGAATGCTCTCGTACTCTGACATATTTAGTTCTTTTTTTACCATCTCCGGGCGGAAAGTCTTGTCACTCATCTCAATACTGCTTCGTGACTTCTTATCCATCCAGTTAAGATCCGCACTTGTATATGCAACCTCCGGTTCTATTTCGAACAAATCTCCATTAACTGCAGAAGCTATCTCTTCAGCTACCTTCTTTGTTACACCACTTGCGCTGAAGTACGCGACTAATACTTTTCTCATTTCAACACCTTCCTTTATATTTTTACTTTACTTTTGTCAGATTATCTGTTAATCTGAGCATATCTTATCGCCTAAAGTTAACTTTAGGTCAAGTGTTTTTTGCAAAGGAGTGATAGAATGTACACGATTGGTCAGGTTTCTGAAATGTTCAACATTCCGATTTCTACCCTGAGATATTATGATAAGGAAGGCCTGTTCCCGCATCTTGAGAGGAAAGGCAACATCAGATACTTCAGCGACAATGAGCTTGAAGCGCTTCGTGTAATTGACTGCCTTAAGAGGTCAGGTCTTGAGATTAAAGATATCAAGCAGTTTTTCGTGTGGGTAACCGAAGGCGCAGGCAGCTATGGCAAGAGAAAAGAACTCTTTGAAGCAAGAAAAGCAGCCGTTGAAGAAGAGATAAATGCCCTTGAGAAAACGCTTGCTATGCTGAAATTCAAATGCTGGTATTACGAAAAGGCTCTTACCGATGGAAACGAAGATGCCATAAGCGATATGATGCCTGACAAGCTTCCGCCAGAAATCCAGCAATTGTATGATAAAGCTCACAGTTAAAGAATACTCCCCTTATCATAAAGGTGGTGAAATCAGATGTATAATCCTCAACTTGATACATTTATCCGGGTCGCAGAAGCCGGTAGTTTTAATAAAGCTGCAGAAGAGCTTTATATATCTCCGCCTGCAGTTATAAAACAGGTTAATCAGTTAGAATCACAGCTGGATCTTACGCTCTTCATAAGAACTCACCGTGGCCTGAAGCTTACGGAAGCAGGAAAGTCGCTTTATGATGATGCAAAGTATATAATAGGCTATTGTAAAGAATCTGTTGATCGTGCCAGGGCAGCTATGGGAAGTGAAGAAAAGATTATTCGTATCGGGACCTCTCTTATGACTCCGGCTCAAAGCGTGATGGATTTACTTACAGGAATAAATAAGCAATGTCCGGATATAAAGTTTCAGATTGTTCCATTTGAAAATACTCCGGAAAATGCACGCGAAATACTGAGAAATCTCGGCAGGAATATTGATATAGTTGCAGGCATTTTTGATGAAAGTATGTTACAGTACAGACAATGTGCAGGGAAAGAACTTTGCCGACTGCCGCTTTGCTGTGCTGTTTCTGTCAACCACCGTCTGGCTCAAAAACAGGTTCTGTCTGTACAGGACTTGTATGGTGAAAATCTGCTTCTTATGCGACGTGGATGGAGCAATTATATCGATATGCTCCGTGATGATTTATGGACAAATCATCCTGATATCAATGTGCTTGATTTTGATTTTTACGGTTCGGAAATATTCAACCGGTGCGAAAACAGCAGCGATGTGCTGATAGCAGTAGAAAACTGGAAACCGGTACATCCTCTGCTTAAAATAATCCCTGTGGACTGGATATATACGATACCCTTTGGAATTCTGCATGCCAGTGAGCCGTCACCAACCGTACAGCGCTTTCTGGAAACAATTCATACTATGCAGGAAATATAACAAAATATCCGGTATTAACCATATGGTTAATACTGCATAAGCAAGCGAGACTTCTGAAACAGTCTCGTTTTTTTTATAATACAGATGATGAAGAAAGGCAGGAGAACAAATGCAAAGGAGAGTTGATTGTGAAGCGTATAATTGTGACGGTTTTTTTGACCGTGATATTTCTTATTGCATTGTGTGCATGTGAAAAGCGGATGAGTAGTGAAGGACAAGAACCATATATTATGAAAGACGAGAGTACATATACGCTGAATACTAAAATAGAAGATGTTATAAATGATTCTTCATTTGAAGGATATGGGAGACTCATATTTCCTGTTGAAACCGGATATTACAACGGAAATACGCTAAGCGAACTACAACTGACATGGTACAGCAATATAGATTCAGAGAAGACAGTAGAGATTGTAAACTATTTGGGAAGCAATGCTGATGCCGGAAACACTGTGTTTTACGACATATATACGGATAGAGAAAAAACGGAAGATCCTTCCAGGAGGGATACTGGTTTATTCTTTTTCAAAGGGATAGCAGGTGAGAAGTTTGCCATTTGTAATGCGGGAGGTGGTTTTGCTTATGTGGGGGCAATTCATGACAGTTTTCCCCATGCATTGGAACTATCAAAAAAAGGATATAACGCTTTTGCATTGATTTACCGTCCTAACCCTCAAAGTGCCTGTGAGGATCTGGCACGAGCAATCAGTTTTGTATTTAAACATGCTGATGAGTTTGAAGTAGATACGGACTGCTATTCTCTATGGGGTGGAAGTGCTGGAGCAAGAATGGCAGCGTGGCTTGGCTCTTACGGCCCGGGCGCCTTTGGAGGAGATGATCTTCCACGACCGGGTGCAGTAATAATGCAATATACAGGTCACAAAGAATATAGCAAAGACGATCCTCCAACTTATGCCTGTGTTGGAAAGAACGATTGGATTGCAGATTGGCGGATTATGAAGAATCGTTTAGAACACATGAAAGCTCTTGGAATTGATACAGAATTCCACTCATACAGTAGCTTGGAGCATGGGTTTGGTCTAGGTACGGGAACGGTTGCTGAAGGATGGATTGATGATGCTGCTGATTTCTGGGAAAAACAATGTAATGAAAGAAAGGAAACAGGAAAACAATGAACAATTTTATCTTTGAAAATGCGACTAAAACATATTTCGGAAAGAACTGTGTCGATGAGTATCTTTCATGTCTCATACGTGATTATGGCAACAGGATACTTCTTTGTTACGGCGGAGGTTCAATCAGGGGAAACGGCATTTATGACGAGGTGATAGAATGCCTTCATAAAGCTGGAAAAGAGGTTATAGAGTTTTCACATATTATGGCTAACCCTACTTATGCGAAGGTGATGGAGGGTGCAAAGATTGCACGAGAGAGCAAAGTTGATCTGATCCTTGGCGTGGGAGGCGGCTCTGTCATGGACTGCTGCAAGGCTATATCTATGGCTGCTGTATACGATGGAGATATCTGGGAGGATTTCTGGGCAAGACCCGGAATCGTGGATTTTGAACCTCTGCCTCTTGGCGTTATTGTTACCGTAGCAGGAACGGGTAGTGAAATGAACGGTGGTGCGGTCATCACCAATGAAAACTCGAAAATTAAAAGCGGTCGTGACTATCCAAAATGCAATCCGAAATTTGCGCTGATGGATCCGAGATATACATATAGTGTTTCAAAGAAGCAGATGGCATCGGGAAGTTTTGATATTTTATCGCATATTATGGAAATCTATTTCAGTAAGCCGGATGAAAACAATGTTTCCGACGATATTGCAGAAGCACTTATGAAAAATGTAATTGCCAATCTGCGTTCAGCCATGCAGGATCCGGAGGATTATACAGCCAGAAGCAATCTTATGTGGGATGCCTCCATGGCGGAAAACAGGATAATCAAGCTGGGTAAGAAAACCGACTTTCAGTGTCATATGATGGAGCATCAGCTTGGTGCCTACACTGACTGCAATCATGGTGAGGGACTCGCGGTACTTCATCCTGTATATTACAAACACATTTACAAAGACGGCCTTTCAAAATTCTGCAGATTTGCAGAAAATGTGTGGGGGATAAAAGCAGAAGGCAAAACGGAAGATGAGGTTGCTCTGGAAGGAATAGACGCCCTTGAAAAATTTATAAGGGAGATCAATCTTCCTGTAACGTTGAGGGAACTCGGAATAGATGAAAGTCTTGATCTGAAAATTGTTGCAGATTCCTGCGGGCTTTCATCCGGAAGCTATAAAAAGATGACTCACGAAGAAATTCTGGATATTTTCAGAGAATGTTATTAAGAGAGAGGAGCTGAATAAAGTTATGAAAATGAAAAAAGTATTAGCAGTATTGATATCAGTGGTATTCGTTTTTATCCTGGCTGCATGTGGAAGCCAAAACAACAAAGATGAAAGCACAGCGGCAAAAGAGGCTCATAAGGGAAAGACTTTGGTGGTCTATTATTCGGCAACAGGAAACACGGAAGAGGCAGCAGGCTATATTTCAAAAGAAACCGATGCGGATATCTTCGAACTGGTTCCGACAGAACCTTACACTTCCGAGGATCTGGACTGGACTGATGATAACAGCCGAGTTGTATATGAGCACGAAAATCCCGATGAAAGAGTTGTTGAGCTTGAATCAGTGACAGTTGATAACTGGGAGTCTTATGATACTGTTTTCATAGGATATCCTATATGGTGGGGAATTGCTGCATGGCCAGTAGATGGTTTTATTTCAGCAAATGATTTCACAGGAAAAACTGTTATTCCATTCTGTACATCTGCTTCTTCAGGCATTGGTGACAGCGGTGAGCTTCTGAAGGAAGCTGCAGGAACGGGTAACTGGATGGAAGGTCAGAGATTCACAGAGAGTGCTTCACTGGATGATGTGAAAGCATGGATAGAAAGTCTGGAACTTTAGCTTTGAAGAGAAGAAAATTTGAGAGGTGACAAAATGGAAATTCGTACGTTAGGAAAAAACTTAAGAGTTTCTGCTGTCGGTCTGGGATGTATGGGATTCAGTCATGCCTATGGGGCACCTACAGAGAGTAATGAGGCAATCCGGATGATTCGGACGGCATTTGATGTTGGCTATTCTTTTTTTGATACGGCAGAGGTCTATGGTACGCAGGATGACCCTCATCAGAATGAAATCCTGGTGGGCGAAGCGTTAAAGCCGATCCGCAATCATGTGCAGATTGCCAGCAAATTTGGAATTCATTTTGATATGAGCAGTTCTCAGGTGAACCATCCGCTGATTCCGGACTCCAGGCCGGAGACGATACGTTCATCAGTAGAAGGCTCTTTGAAACGACTGCAGACTGACCATATAGATCTGTATTTTCAGCATCGGATCGATCCGGCAGTGGAACCGGAGACAGTCGCTGAAGTGATGTCGGTGCTGATCAGAGAAGGTAAAATCCTGCATTGGGGCATTTCAGAGGTAAACGAGGATTATCTCCGTCGTGCACATAAAGTATGTCCTGTTACAGCTGTAGAAAATCGCTATTCCATGATGGCGCGCCATTATGAGAGCCTGTTTCCTGTGTTGGAAGAATTAGCTGTTGGACTAGTTGCTTTCTCTCCTATGGCAAACGGATTTTTAACCGGAAGATATGGAAAAGGGGCACAGTTCGATAAGCGATACGATTACCGCAGCACTATGCCGCAGTTTACAGACGAAGCAATGGTAAAGAACCAGAAACTGCTGTTATTGCTTCATCGTATAGCAAAAGGGAAAAACGCAACACCTGCTCAGATTTCGTTGGCATGGATGTTGTGTAAAAAGCCATGGATTGTTCCGATTCCGGGTACACGTAAACTGGAGAGGCTGAAAGAGAATGCCGGTTCAGCTGAATTAAAGCTTACTGCTGAAGAAGTCAGGGCGCTTGATGAAGCACTTGACAACATGGAGATGTCGGAAGTGTTCGGCGGCTCAAGAATTGTAAATAAATAAGGAAAAACCAAAGGAGTAAGGTCATGAACAGACCATATGTAATATGTCATATGTTAAGTTCTCTGGACGGCAGGATTAATGGTCCTTTTATGAAAGAAGAGGTAACCGGAGACCTGGCGGGTGAGTATGGGAGAATACGAATGGAAATGAATGCGGATGCTTGGATGTATGGAACGACAACAGTGAAAGAGTTTCTGGATTTCAGAAAGCCGGTTCTGGAAGAAGATGCATGTGTTCCGGAAGGGGATTTTATTGCTGATGATCAGACAAAGCCGTATTTAATATCAGTGGATACTAAAGGTGAGCTCGGCTGGGAATCTGGGAGTTTTTCCGGTAGGGGAAGGTCTGAAACACATGTTATAGAGATTCTGACTGAATCTGTGTCAGCTTCCTACAGAGCATATCTCAGAAAACATGGAGTATCTTATATCATTGCAGGGAAAACAGAGCTTGATTGTAATGCCGCAATGGAAAAGCTGTATAAATTGTTTAATATTAAAAAGCTTCTGATTTGTGGAGGCGGTGTTGTGAACTGGACATTTTTGCAGGCCGGCATGGTGAATGAACTGAGCCTTGTTCTGTCCCCTGTGACGGATGGAAGCTGTGGGAACGCTGCACTGTTTTCCCAGGGTTCAGAATCCGGAGCAGGTAATCCGGTGGAATTTGAACTGAAAACAATGAAACAAATAGGCAGCGGCGGCTTACTATTAGACTATATGGTAAAGAAGTCGAATTTAGAATAAAGAAATGGAGAAAATGGAATATGAGTAATCAGAGCTATGTAACATTAAATAACGGAGTAAATATGCCTATGACTGGTATTGGTACTTTCATGCTGAGTCCAGATGAGGCAGAAGCATCTGTGACCAGTGCGCTGCAGGCTGGCTACCGCCTGATTGATACGGCCAATGCATATATGAATGAAAAGGCTGTGGGCAGGGCTATTCAAAAATCCGGCATTGAACGAAAAGAGATTTTTCTGGAAACGAAGCTGTGGCCATCCTTTTATGAGCTGGAAGATGCAGTGGATAAAACACTGGAGCGCCTGGATACAGATTATGTTGATTTACTTCTGATCCATCAGCCTGTAGGAAATTATATAGCAGGATACCAGCTCATGGAAAAGGCTTATAAGGAAGGAAAAGTCAGATCAATCGGGTTATCTAATTTCACAATCTCACAGGTTCAGGAAATTCTGAATATCTGCGAAGTAAAGCCAACTATTTTACAGACAGAGGTACATCCTTATTTTCAGGAGCAGGTATTAAAAGAATTCCTGGCGAAAGAAGATATGATCATTCAGGCATGGTATCCTCTGGGGCACGGTGACAAAGCCCTTATAGAAGAATCTATATTCTCGAAATTAGCTGAAAAATATGGAAAAAGCAATGCTCAGATTATTCTTCGCTGGCATATTCAGGCAGGAAATATAGTGATTCCAGGATCGAAAAATCCAGACCATATCCGTGAAAACTTTAACTTGTTTGATTTTGCATTAGATGATTCAGAAATGATAGACATTGCGGCACTTCACAAGGATAAGAGATATTATTACAGTACGCCGGATATGCTGAAAGCATATGCAGAGATGGTGCCACCTGTGGATGAACAAAAATAACAGTGGAGATTATGGAGAATGCATGATAAAAGTTCTTTTAGTAAATATCAGTAACCCAGCCACTCCGTCTGCACCAGATTCAGGTTGTCGTACTTGCCGGCTTCTTTCCACACATAATCGCTGAACCTGCCGTTCAGGAACAAATAGAACTCGCTGTCGTAATAAGGGCATTCGCATTCGGCTGCCTTGAGCATCGTCAGGAGTTCTTTTTTATCGCATCTGGAGTTGACTTGCGGACAGATTTTAAGAAACTGCCTGTATTTTCCGGAGAGTATTACGAGATCAAAATCATAACCGCCAATCTGTCTGTTGAAGTTATCAAGATTATCAAGCACAGAATAAGATAAGTGTTTCTTATTTAAAAAGTAACGTAAGCACGACTGTCTGAAGCTTTCGGGGACAAGCTCTTCATCAATATAGGTCTTGATTTGTGCCAGCATTTCATCGGAGAATCCGCACATCAATTCCCGTCGGTGTGGGAATATCCATTTATACCACAATTTAATATATGTGTTCGCTGGAATGTAATGGGAAACGGTTTTGCCGTTTTCTTTTGTTTTTACACGTTTTGCAAGTTGTGCTGTTATCAGGGCCTTGACGTATTTATCGCATTTGTTGTTTGCAAAGCCGGAACATGCGGCAAGCTCGCTGATTCTGTTTTTACCTGCAGACATAGCATAGAACAGAGAGTTATAGCTTTCCGGTGTTCTGAAAGCTTTTGTCATCGTTTCTTCCATGAACCTGATATATCTTGAACCTGCAGTAAAGAAATTACGGATGTTTTCTTCGTATGTCAGGTTTTCATTATATTGTGTGACCAGTTCCGGTATCCCGGCAGTTACTGCGTACAAACGAGTAGTATCCGCACGGTCCAGTTTATTAAAAGCCTTTGATATATCACCGATTGACATGGGTTTCATCTCCAGAGAGGTTGTATCTAAAGGCAGTTTATCATTTGACGTTGTGATAAATACGACAGCAAACAGTTTCCTCTTGTCGCTATACAGAAATTTATCAACGCTTTGATAAAACTCCGCCTTGTCATTCCGGGTATCCACATCATCAAAAATAATGACCGTGCCATGAGTGCCGTAGGCGTGTTTTATGTTTTCAAAGAAGCTGTCCCAGCTGTCAGAAGGCGGTAGAGTATCAAGGTGTTTGGAAAGTATTATCGGTGCTGCGTCAGCATCTATATTTTTGAATGAGAAATACAGCCTGTTAGGTTCGCTCTGACAGAAAGCAATTGCAGCAGTCGTTTTTCCCATTCCTTTATTGCCATATACTCTGAGCACTTTGTCTTCAGTTGAAGAAGTATGTATGTTGTAGATTCGGTCCCTTTGGAAATTTCTGACGCGTACAGAGAACCATTTGTTTCTTCGATGCATATCATTCTCCTTATCATATCGTAAGTTGATAATATCTTAATTTTACTCATTCTCATCAAAATCTGCAATAAAAAGTAGTACGGCAATGAACGTATACGAAAAAATATCACCTAAAATCACATTGAAATTGCTGAGATGTAGAATCCTTGGAAAAATTTTTTTAAAAAGTTCATTTCTACAACGAAGTGTTGCCTATCCCTTGAAGAGAGAAATAAGCCGCCCATATTTCCATCAAATAAATTTCAGAAAGGAAAGAAAAGAATGAGCAAAGAAGAATTAAAAATCATCGATGCAGACACACTGCTTTCTGTCCCGATGAAGAAAACACACTTTATAGTAGACGGTCTTGTTCCGGAAGGGATAAGCATATTATGCGGTGCTCCCAAGATAGGCAAAAGCTGGCTTATGCTGTGGCTCGGGCTGCAGGTGTCGCAGGGGCTGTCTGTCTGGAATATGCAGACAAGAAAGTGTGACGTGCTGTATCTTTCGCTGGAGGATCCGTTTCACAGGATTCAGGAAAGGCTTTATGCATTGACAGAAAGTGCACCTGACAATCTTTATTTTGCCAACACAAGCCAGCAGATCGGCAGCGGGCTTCAGCGACAGCTTCACGATCATATAAAGGAACATCCTGAGACGGGACTTATCATCATTGATACTCTCCAGAAGGTAAGAAACACTGAGAAAAGCAACTCTCTGTTATATGCGGCAGACTATGATGATATCACTGCACTCAAGAAAATTGCAGACAGGTACGGGATAGCAATAATAGTTGTTCACCACTTGAGAAAAAATCCGGACAGCAAGGATCCGTTCAATCAGATTTCCGGAACGACAGGTTTGACAGGAGCAGTTGATTCAGCCTATGTCATTACCAAATCATCACGTTCCGATGAAACAGCTCTCCTTACTGCGGGAGGCCGTGACATCGAACATCAGCAGCTTAATATCAGATTCAGCAATAGAACGTGGGAGCTTATCGAACACAAGGGTCATTCGGAGCTGCAAGAAGAATCGATACCACCACTGTTGTATAAGCTTGCAAATTTTATTCATAAGAGAGGCGAATGGACAGGCACCGCTTCGCAGCTTCTTACGGTTCTGGGGGATACAGAAACATCACCCATCATACTCACACGAATGCTGAGCCGTTTCTATTATGAAGTTCTGCACCCGGAGAACATTGAGTACAGCACCAGAAGAACGGCACAGGACAGACTGATAACGCTGAAGGTAAATGACAGACATGACAGAAATGACAAAAGCTCGGGCATACGATAGGTATCCGTCACAGCTGTCATAGCTGTCACAAGGAGTAAGTATGGCAATACATGAGAATCCTTTGTCCTGTAATGTAGCGAGCATAGGCTATGTGTTGCCAGCACCACCCGCCACGGTAATATACCGCAAGGGGCAATCGCCCCTGGAACCCCAGGATGATGAAAGGAAAGGCACATGACAAACAGAAAAAGAACTGTAGGCATAAACATCAGAGTCACTCCGCAGGAGAAAAAACGCATCGTTCGTTTTGCGAAAAAATGCAGACTGAGTGTGTCTGAATATATTCGCCAGCTTGCCGAAGGATACACTCCACAGCAGCTTCCCAGGCAGGAACTGTACGAAGTTTTATGGGAGCTTCAGAAGCTGGAGGATGATTACAACGCAGAAAATTTAAACAAAACAATAGGGAAACTAACAGCCTACCTCTTTGCAGAAAGAGAAGGTGACAGCAATGGCAACGACTAAAATATGGCCAGTCCATGACAGCCTCAAGCGGCTGGTTGACTATGCAGGCAATCCGGAGAAGACGGAATACAGCGACCTGATGAATACACTTCACTATGCAGGAAACAAAGAGAAGACCGAGAATTTCTATTTCGTCAGCGGTATCAACTGCGATGCAGACAAGGCGTATGAGCAGATGGTTCATGTAAAAAAGCACTTCGGCAAAATGCACGGCAATGTTGCTTATCACGGTTATCAGAGCTTTCGACCCGGCGAAGTAACGCCGCAGCAATGCCATGAAATCGGACTGAAGCTTGCACGTCAGCTGTGGGGAGAACAATATCAGGTGCTTGTCGCAACTCACCTTGACAAAGACCATCTGCACAATCATCTGCTAATAAATTCTGTGTCTTTTGTTGATGGAAAGAAGTTCAATGACAATAAGAAAGCCTACTATGATATGAGAGACGTTTCCGACAGATTATGCAGAGAGTATGGACTTTCTGTAATAGAAAAGCCAAGAGGGCAGACTCCGAGAAGCATTTACTTTGCTGAAAAAAACGGCGAACCGACGAAATACAATCTGATGCGTGAAGCTCTCGACAAAGCGATGAACTCAGCCAGAACGCCGGAACAGTTTGAAAAAGTTCTCAGAAGTCTCGGCTACCAATTCAATTATAATCCGTCGAGAAAGTATGCGACTATTAAACTGATCGGCTCGAAGAAAGCGGTGAGGCTTTACCGCCTGGGAGAGAAATATGACATTCCTGAAATCAACAGAAGGCTCGATATGAACTACCGTTATGGTATCGGCTCGCCATTCAGGAATTACTGCAGCAGGCTAGCAAAAAGCCACAGCACAGCTGCTTTAAGGATAAAGGTAAGACAGAGAGCTACTCGCAAGATAGGCGGTCTGAAAGGGCTGTATTATCATTACTGTTATCTGCTGGGCTATCTGCCGAGAGGAACAAAACGCAAGCCGCTTTCGCCGGAAATGAAAGAAGCATGGAGACGCATCGACAGAACGAGCCAGCAGATAAGGCTAATAAGTAAGTACAGTTTCAAGGATCTTGATGATGTGACAAGCTTCATATCTCAGACTGATTCTGTGATGGAAAGCATCAAGGCGGACAGAAACAAAATATATAATAGGCTCAGGCGATGCAATGATCCTGAAGCAGAATCACAGCTGAAATCCCAGCGGGATGAATGCACAGAAAAGCTCGCTGCACTGCGAAAAGAACTTAAGACAGCGGAGTATATTCTGGAAGACAACCCGAAAATCAGAGAAGAAATATCAAAGGAACAGCAGATGAAGCCTCTGCAGCAGGAAATTATAAAATCAGAAATAAAAAAAAGAGAACGTGAATACTGCAGATAGCAGTAAGTTACAGCATCAGAATTAATGAGGAAAGGAGGTGTCCCGGTGAATAATTCCAATTCAAATGAAGTGTTGCAATACCTGGTTGAAAACGGTATCATTGACTTAGGCAATGTGGAAAATGACATGAAAAAACAGAAACTGCAGAAGATTTTGCTGGGACACCCATACTCTATCAAGCAAGGGAAGAACGGCCGCTGGACAACATATGTATATGATGAAAATTATCCTAAAAACAGACGGCAGATAGCGAAATCTTCTGAAGAAAAGCTTCATGAAGCACTCTACAACCATTATTGCGGAATCGAGGAAGGCAAGCCACAAAATGAAATGACTCTTGAAACACTGTATCCAAGATGGCTTGAATTCAAATCGCTTCACACAGATGCTCCGACATACATTACCCGTATCGGAAACGAGTGGAAAAAGCATTACGAAGGTACAGATATTGTTAAGGTTCCTGTTACGAAGATCACTAAGCTGATGCTGGACGAATGGGCTCACAGGCTCATCAAGAATAACAACATGAGCAAAAAACAATACTACAACTGTACTGTGATAATGAATCAGGCACTGGACTATGCAGTGGATCTTGAGGTTATTGAAAAGAACCCGTTCAAGGCAGTCAAGATTGACAGCAAGCGTATGTTTCGCCACGAACGAAAAAAGCCTAGTGAAACTCAAATTTATACGAGAAGCGAGGAAGCACAGCTCAAAAGAATGGCGTGGGATGATTTTGAAAATCGTATCAAGGTTCATCAGCTTTCTCCGTTGGCGGTGCTGTTCCAGTTTGAGACTGGTGTCAGAATCGGTGAACTGGTGGCACTCCGTTATGAAGATGTGAACGGTAGATATCTGCACGTACAGCGTATGTGGAGAAGGGATGCGAAGGAAATCGTGGAACATACAAAAGGAACGTATGGCGACAGAGAGGTCATCCTGACTTCCGAGGCTCTTCGTATTATTAAAAGTGCCAGAAAGCGTCAGGAGGAGCTTGGCGTAAGCACAGACGGATATATTTTTTCGATAACTGATGAGCCTGTATCGTATTATGCTGTTTCTGACCTTTACAGGAAGTACTGCAATAAAATGGGTATAGAGGTAAAAAGCTCCCACAAATCACGTAAGACAGTGATTTCATCTATGATCGATGCCAACATGAATATCAACACTATTCATGAGATGGCAGGACATGCCGATGAAAGAACTACTTACAATAATTATTGCTTTGACAGAAGCACGGAAGATGAACGAATCGAACAGATGGAACGTGCCCTGGCATAATTTCAAAAAAATTTTTTTCTAAAATGTAAGCAAATCGAAAATAGTGTAAGCAAAAAGCAAAAAGTGTAAGCATTTTTGAGAAAGTGTAAGCACACACACACGTGCCTTTTACACTCGAATCTATTCATTTCAGACAGCATTCACAATCCTTGAAACGGTTGAAATTCCAATATCCACAGGGGTAAAGAAAAAACCTTGCAGAATCATCTGCAAGGCCTCGAAATTGGTACACCATCAGGGGTTCGAACCCTGGACACCCTGCGGCGTTTTGTGCATAATATTTCATTTTACCACTTCATATCATATGTTATATCATCTGTGATAATTGTTGAAATTTCAATGGTTATGTAATGATATAACATGAAACAACACAACAAGTTTTTTATTAATAATTATTCAAAAATAGAATGCTTTGTGGGAAGATTTTATCAATATGAAGGAGAAATATTATGACCAATTATGAAAAACGGATTGAAGAATTAAACATAGATAAGCTGATTATCTTAGAAGATGAAATACTGGAATGTGAAAACTGTTATTGCAGAGAATTTTGCAACAGCAAACAGAACGGTAATGATACCTGCACTGATGTAAGACGGGAATGGCTGTCGATGAAAGCCAATGATATTACAGATACCTTACAGGGTGATTATTATTATCCTGATTTTACATTACCACCTCAAGAAAATAAGCCGATTGGTATTTATGGAAGAAGGCATGCCGAATATCTAAAATGCCATAAAAAGATATTTTATTATAATATGCTTACTTCGGGCAGGCTCAACGAATACTTAGCCGATATAAACGGTCAAGCTGTTACAATGAGGAACAAGCTTATATGTGATATGAAAGCGGCCGAAAATGTCACAGAGAAGCTTAAAGAGAAAGACATGCTTGCATGGGTGCAGGCGGTAAACAATATTGCCGGTCGAGTGGATGAAATTATAAACCAGACTTTAATATATAAATGAATTTCATTATCTATCACTATTTAGTATGAAATTCTTGTGCAGACTTGAAAATAATAATATAATCTCTATTAAGAGAAACCCTTGCGGTGGACGGCTGCTCCTCATGAGAGGAGGTGATGCAGATGTACATAACACTGACAGAGCTATTAGCTTTTGGAATGTTTGTTATTGCTCTCATTGCCTTGATCGTACAGATTAAGCATAAGTAGTTTATAAAATAAATTACCCGTCCTGCTGGCGAAATAGGACGAGTAATTCTTTTTTTCCTATAATCGGAGCAACCGTTCATCGGTTTCTCTTTTCTTATTCTTATTATATTGCAGTTTCCCAAAGTATGCAACATTAATTTTGATGTGGCAAAACAATATTCCAAACAGGGTTTTAGGTACTCCTAACAAGCGCATTTTTCGACGATAGGAGTAAAAATGCAGTGCTTGCTAAGACAATGCAATGCATGAATTATAGATGATCCGTATTTATTAAATATTCCTTGAATTCAATATAAGCATGTAGATGTGCCACATAACCAGCTTGCATACTCAGATATAGTATTTTACGATAATAAATGTTAGAATAAGAACAATAAATCGGAATTTGACGGAGAGGAGAATCAAATGAAGCAGTACATAGTTGATGCGTTTACAAATACGCCCTTTTCTGGAAATCCTGCGGCTGTTTGTGTAATGGAAAACTGGCCGTCTGAAAACTCCATGATGAAACTGGCTATGGAGAATAACCTGTCTGAGACAGCGTTTATTGTAAAAGAAGAAACCGGATACCGCCTTAGATGGTTTACGCCTGGGACGGAAGTCGAACTGTGCGGTCACGCTACGCTAGCTTCCGCCTTTGTGATTTTGAATTACTATGAGCCAGAAAAGCGTAGGGTCACATTTCATACTTTAAGCGGAGAATTGACCGTTGAGAGGAAAGGCGATTTATATGAAATGAACTTTCCAACTTATGAGTTAGAGGAAATCCCTGTAACAGACGCTATGGAAGCTGCCTTTGGAATCCGCCCCCAAAAGGCAGTGCTGGGGCTTGACCTTATATGTATATTTGAAAACGAGGATCAAGTAGAAAACATGATTCCTGATCAGAGTGGTCTGATGGAACTTGAAGGTAGAATTCAAAATGCAACCGCACAAGGAAATACCGTAGATTGTGTTTCGAGAAGCTTTTGCCCGAAGTTGTCAATCGCGGAAGATCCGGTATGCGGCTCCGCACATTGTCAAATTGCAGCCTACTGGTCCGAAGTCTTAGAGAAATCTGTGATTGGCGCATATCAGGCTTCAAAACGCGGCGGCTATCTGCGCTGTGAACTGTTGCCGGAAGGACGAATTGCCATTAGTGGCGAAGCTGTACTGGTAGCAATTTCAGATATTAAAGTAAAATTATAAACTTCCAGTTTATCTACCTAACGAAAGCAGTGTTTTCAAACGCTGCTTTCATTAGGTTTTACACACGCTCCTTCATTGCCGCCTCTCACATGCCAGATCGTGATTTACCTTCGCCGTGTAATAGCTGTCAATGGTTGCTGGCGCATTGTATAGGCTGGTTATTAAAAATGCCCGTATATTTTTGACCGCCGACATATTGCTATCGAAGCTGGCGAGGACATATTTGATATGCTCTATATTCAGTGAGTAAAATCTTTCCTGGACTTGTTCAACAGGGCGTTCTTCTTTGTTTACCCGTATTGTTTTTCTGCAGCTGGTAAGAACTTCTGCTGCGATAGATACGATTTCATCAAGCATAGGCTTTTTTAACGGCAGATCACATACAATCGCATCGTATTCTATCTGATCTTTAAATGCGTTTGACATATCAGAAATAGATATGAGTGGATGATCTATTGTCGTATTCTCTGTAGTAATCTCTGTATTTGTATGACAGTCTATTGTGATGTCTCCGGCAACAGATTGTGATACCCTCTCACTTTTTAATGGGAGAGGGGTTACATCTAAATGCGATATATTATACCTGTCTTTTTCCGGGTAGGTAAGCTCTATAAGCTTTTCAGGGAAAAGCTGTATATAAAGGACATTGTTTAAATTCTGTATATTGGTAGAAATATTCCTGAAGACCCTGCGGATAACACCGAGAGACTCCAGCTCCTTTACCGCTTCCGTCACTTGACGTTTTGAATATCCGAATTGTTCGGAAAGCTGTTTATAACTGCGCTGCAATAGATCGGCTTTAAATCGTTTCTCTATTCCCGTAAATTCTCCGGTAAATTCGTCTCTGACAATGCGAGGCCGATACCAGTATACGAAATCGCTCAACAGCATAATTGCAATGCTGTTTGGTTTGCCATTTGGTTTTGTTATTGTTTTAAACCAATTCAGAGGAATGACATTGCCTGTTATTTCTATTCCATACATTTGATCTACGATCTGATTCCCGGAAGAAAATGTGTTTAGCTGCTTTGTCACTATCATCATTCCTTTCGTATTTAATCTTGATAGTCGGACTGTTCGCATGATATAATTAAATCGCGTATAGGTATATCGTGGCGAAAGTCCGATTACCGGGGGCAGCTTTGGCTGCCCTTTTAACTTTTTGTCTCGTAAATTTTACGAATTTCATTTTTGTTTCTTAAATTGACGTTTTGATTAGCTGTTAAAAATTCTATTAATGTTTCAGTTGGAATCAAAATTTTTCTCCCAACTTTCAGAATCGGCATTGCCTTCCAGTCAATTAACTGCCGCATTGTATTTCTGCCAATTCCCGTATATTCAGCGGCTTCTTCTACTGTCATAGCTAGCTTCTGAGATCTCATGCGATCACCTCCTTACCCCTTTTGTTGCGTTTTGCAACTTTATTATAACAGTTTTTGTGCCAATGTCAAGCGTCATGCAATATTAAAAACTAAATAGAATTGCATATTGCAATCCAAGTGAACATATGTTATACTGTAAAAAAACATAAAGGAAAAGAATCATGTTTGACAAAGAATTACGAAAAACGATTGGAACTCGTATAAAAGCGCGAAGAAAAGAGCTGCATTTAACACAAGAATACCTTGCGGAGAAGCTTGATGTGAATAAATCTACAATACAGCGTTACGAAAGCGGATCAATAGATAATACGAAAAAACTTGTAGTTGAAGGACTTGCTAAAGCATTGTATGTTTCTCAAGATTGGCTTACGGGCAAAACGGATGAACTCAATACAGATGTAACAAGCAAAGTGAGCGTGGAAATATATGATGAAATAGAGAACATAAAAAATAAATTCCCGATTAATGTAAGTGATAATGGGAATGAATTTTCGCAAACCTTATTATTGCTTATGCTAAAAGAATATGAGGCATTCAATGAATCCTTTGAATTAGCATATAGGAAATATTGCAATAATGAGGAATTCGCAGACATGGCAGAAGAGATAGGCTTTGATTCTTTAAACGAATTCAATGAAGTCATGTTTATGCGGGAAATTATGCATACATCAAATGCTTTCCTTGAAATTTCTGAAATAGTAAAAGAATATCCAAAAGATAATCAGGGAGCATTATCACGTTTAAAAAACTTGTTGGAGTTTTATAAATAAAAAGCAGAATGCGGACGGGACATGATATACCTATACGCAATCAAGTTGTCAATATCCCACAAAGTGTTCTGTAGGAAGGAGAACACTATGACGGCAAACGAATCTTTGCAAAACGGAAGTGTAAGAAAAAAAGGCAACCAATGGTATTATCGCTTTCGCATTCAGGACAGCGATGGAACCTGGAAGCTGAGAGAATTTAAAGGAGGTAAAACAAAGAAAGAGACACAACAGTTATTGAAGCAGGCATTAGATGACTACAAATATGAAGGCGAGCTGTTTGATCCGGGAAGCATAACGGTGTCAGAACTCTGCGATGAATGGTGGGATTCTGAGATCGAGAACAGCGCTATGGCGTCAAACAGCAGAGGTGGTTTGAAGAATGCGATAAAGCACATCAAAAAAGAAGCGCTAGGAGCGATAAAATTGCGCAATTTAACCATTGAAGATATTCAAGCATATGTGGACCTTAAAAGCTACGGTAAATTCGATGAGAACGGAAATCGTACGGTTAAAGCATATGCGGAGAGTACATTGCATAAACATTTCAGCGTGTTGAACGGCATGTTCAAATATGCAGTATTCCCCAAAAGATATCTTCGTGAAAATCCAATGCAATATGTTAAAAAAAGGAAAAAAGAGGCTGTCGTAAATATATTCGGTGAAGACACCAGTGAAAAAGTCAAAACTATCACGCATAAAGAATATGAGAAGATAGTGAATTTTTTCAAAAATGATGAAGACCTATGCTATTATGCGCTGCCGATACAGATTGCTTATTTTACAGGGTTACGTGCAGGCGAAGTCTGCGGTCTGAACTGGGAGGATATCGACTTTGATAACAACCGGCTGGTTGTCCGCAGATCCATGTATTATGATGAAACGGCGAAATGCTGGGAGCTTAAAGTTCCAAAGAATGGGAAACCAAGAATAGTGGATTTTGGTGAAACTCTCTGTAAAATCTTAAAAGAGGCTAAGAAACAGCAAATTATCCTGCAAACAAAGTATGGGGAATATTATCACAGCCATTTTATGCAGTCCAAAGAAATACAGGGCAGAACCCACTGGCAGATTTTTACGAAAGCGTATACTGATAATGGCGTATTAAGCAGCAGGGTCACAAAAGGCAAATTTATTGAAGACGCCGATGAAAACAGCCCTTTACATCCGTTATTCTTTGTCTGCTCTAAGCCTGACGGAGAACTGCTTACAACGCAGACCTTAAAATACTGCAATAAAATTGTACAGAAGAATCTGCCGGAACTGTCGCATTTTCATTTTCACTGTCTCAGGCACACTTATGCAAGCACTTTGGTAAATTACGGGGCAAATTTTAAAGATGTACAGATGTTGCTCGGGCATTCGGACATCAAGATAACGATGAACACCTACTCTCATGTAAATAATGAATCCAGAAAAAAGGCAATAAACATCTTTGAAGCAGCGGTGACCAGCTAAAAAGAGCCGCTTCCCACATCTTGTGGGAAGATTTGTGGGAAAATGAGAATTGTGCGCAAATTTGCAAAAAATGAAAAATCCTCAAATGCAGTGTTTCCAACGCTTTTGAGGATTATGTTGGTACACCATCAGGGGTTCGAACCCTGGACACCCTGATTAAGAGTCAGGTGCTCTGCCAGCTGAGCTAATGGTGCATATTCTGTTATGTTCGTTTCGAACAGTTAAGACTATACCATCTAAAAGACCTCTTGTCAACAAGAAATTGCAATTTCTGAGCGATTTGTTTCTTAATTGTCAAGACATATGTTACACTTCGAGAAATACTCTTCTACAACTTGTTCCGGACTCTTGAAGTTCAAACAGCTTTTCGCTGTTTTATTGTATCTCTTTTCGTGTTTTGCCACCT
>Ga0129308_1001873_pt1 | contig 19891 bp, 14 predicted proteins | sample L827metagenome_FD_94440 | JGI IMG/M metagenome (GOLD analysis project Ga0129308, IMG submission 94440) | Ring-tailed lemur group fecal microbial communities from Wisconsin, USA - L827 metagenome | ecosystem: Host-associated > Mammals > Digestive system > Large intestine > Fecal | place: USA... | reverse complement strand
GGTGTGGCTTTTGCCGCTTGCGGCAAAAACACGGAAGAAGCCGCTAGACCGACGTCGGGTCCCCGGCGGCGACTGTTACGGAGCCGACGGAAAAACGCGTTTTTTCTCCATACTTTTTTGCGCAAGAACAGGGATGGGGCCCTCGCGAAGCCCGCTTCGCGGGGAAAAGGAGGTTCCAACCTTCGGTGGCTTTTTTTGCGCCTGCGCGAAAAAGCCGGAAGATGGTTGTGAACCGACGCTTGGCCTCCGGAGGAAAACCACCCAGCGGGGATTGCCAATCGCATGTTTTGGCGCGCCGGATCGTCGCGCCCTACAACGAGGGGCATCTGCCACTGGCAGCGCTGAAGAAGGGATCAGGGATGCTTTTGCACCGCAGGTGCAAAAGCATCCGATGATCCCATTAGACCGACGCTTTCGGTGCTTCGCAATAAAATCTCCGGCTGTACGTTGTACTGTTTCTTTGGAAAACCGATCGAAGCCCGCTTCGATCGGAAGAGGAGATTCCGGGCTGCGGCGATTCTTTTCCCGCAAGCGGGAAAAGATCGGAAGCTGGCCGCGAATCGACGATCAACCGCCGACGTAGTCGACCGGGTTGACGAAGGAGCCGTTATAGTACATGGCAAAGTGGAGATGTGCGCCGGTGGAGCAGCCGGTGGAGCCGACATAGCCGAGGAGCTGGCCCTGGCTGACGGACTGGCCGACGGACACGACATAGTTGGTCATATGCATATAGGCCGAGGCGAAGCCGCCGCTGTGGGACACCATGACATAGTTGCCGGCGGAATCGTCATAGGTCGCGATGGAGACGGTGCCGCTGGCCGTGGCATAGATCGGTGTGCCCTCCCCGACCGCATAGTCGACGCCGTAGTGGAACTTCTCATAGCCGTACACCGGGTGCATCCGCCAGCCGTAGGGCGAGCTGATGTAGCCGCCGGAGACGGGCCGGATGAACTGGCCGCCGCCGGAGGGCGCTGTGGTCTCTCCGCCGCCGGTGTTTCCGGAATTGCCGGAGCCGCCTTCATTGGAGGAGCCTTCGTTCGAGGAGCCTCCGCTGGGCTGCTGGGCGGCAGCCTCCGCCTCCTGGCGTCTCCGTTCCTCCTCCTCGGCAGCGCGCCGGGCCTCTTCTTCCGCCGCCACGGCCTGCTCATACTGCTGCTGAGCCTCCGCGACGCGCGCATAGACGTCCATCTCCATGGCCTCATAGGAATCAAAGACGCTCTGCAGTTCGGCGCTCTCGGTGGCGAGCTGGTCGATGAAGACCTGCGCCTCGGCGCTCTGCTCCGCCAGCGTGGCCTCCTGCTCCACCAGCAGGGCCTTCTGATCCTCCATGGCGGCCTGGCTGCTCTCCAGCTCCTCGCGCGCCACGCGAATCTGCTCCGACGCCGCCTCCAGGGACTGCATCATCTCCTGGTCGGCCTTGGCGATCTCCTGAATCATATCGATCCGGTCCAGCAGGTCGGAAAAGCTGCTGGCCTTGAAGAGGATGGACCAATATGTAACGCTGCCGTTCTCCTCCATGGCGCGCAGACGGTCCTTGTACTGGTCGTAGAGGACCGCTTCGTTGTTCTCGGCCTGGTCCAGCTCGACCTCCTTGTCGGCGATGAGCTGCTCATACTGCTCGATCTGGGCCGTGGTGTTGGAGATTTCCTCTCGCGTGAGGGTCATCTGCTGGTCGATGACGGACTTCTGATAGATCATGTCCGCCTCTTCGTATTCCTTCTCGTCGATCTGCGACTGGAGGTCGGCCTTTTTGTCCGCGATGTCGCCGGCCTGCTGCTTCAGGCTGTCGATCTGGCTCTGAATCTCCGAGGAGCTGACCGCGCGTACCGTCGTCGCGAGCGCGCCGGCGAACAGGCCCAGCACCATCACAGTCACCAGGACCAGGGCCACCGCCGAGATGAGCTTCCGTCTTTTGTTCATATTTGAATCACTCCTAACTCCCCGCCTTGGGGACCGCCGTGGGATGCTTACACTTACACGTCCAGGAACTTCCGGATGGACATCAGGCTGCCGAAGATGCCGACGAACAGCCCCGAGGCGACATAGACCGCGACCATGACGCCGAGGACGTCGCCGAAGGGAATCGTGGAAAAGAGCTGCAGGGTGTCGATCTGCATGATTTTCGCGGCCAGCGCGTCGTAGAGGCCCCACTCCGCGAAGAAGGCCACGGCGGCGCTGACGAAGCCGATGATCGCGCCCTCGATGACGAAGGGCACGCGGATAAAGCCGTTGGTCGCGCCGACCATCTTCATGATGGCGATTTCGTCCTTCCGGTCGTACATGGCGAGCTTGACGGTGTTGGAGATGATGAACAGCGACACCACCAGCAGCACCACGATGATGGCCCAGGAGACGAGGTTGAGGACGTTGCGGATGGTGGTAAAGCCGCTGGCGATCTCCAGGTGGGCGTTGACCTTTTCAACGCCGCGGATGGCCTCCAGATCGGCCACGGTCTTCTCCATCTGCTCGCTGTTCTCCAGCGTCACGACGAAGCGGTGCCGCAGCGTGTCCGGCTCAAGGCCGGAGAAGATGGTGGGGTCGTCCTGCTCGGCCACGAAGCTCTCCATGGCCTGCTCCTTGGAGACGAACTCGGCCTTCGACACATTGGGAATCAGGTTGATCTCGGAGCCGACGCTCTTGGCCTCGGCCTCGGTGTAGCTCTCGTCGATATAGACGAGGACCTGATTCTGCCGTTCCAGCTCCAGGACCATGTGGTCCAGATTCTGCATAATCAGCGAGAAGCTGCCCACGATAATCAGGCAGGCCACCGTGACGCAGACAGCCGCAAAGGACATAAAGCCGTGGAGAAAAATCCCGCGGATGCCCTCCTTGACCAGATATCCGACGTTTCTATTCTTCATACTGATAATACCCATCCATTCCGTCGCTGATAATTTTGCCTTCGTTGATTGCTACGACGCGTTTGGTAAAGCGGTTTACCAGCTCCCGTTCGTGGGTGACGACCACGAGCGTTGTGCCCAGGGCGTTGATCTGCTCCAGCAGCATCATAATTTCGAAGGACCGTGCGGGGTCCAGGTTGCCGGTCGGCTCGTCGGCGATAATCATGGTCGGATTGTTGACCAGGGCCCGGGCGATGGCCACGCGCTGCTGTTCGCCGCCGGACAGCTCGTCGGGCAGGCGGCGGCTCTTGAGGCCGAGGCCGACCAGGTCCAGCACGTAGGGCACGCGCTTGCGGATATCCGCCTCGGAGGCGCCGATGACGCGCATGGCGAAGGCCACGTTGTCGTAGACGGTCTTGTTCTGAATCAGGCGGAAGTCCTGAAACACGACGCCGATCGTCCGCCGCATATAGGGGACCTCGGATTTTTTGATGGCGCCCAGCTCATAGTCGTTGACCATCACGGTGCCGGAGGTGGGCCGCAGCTCGGCGGTCAGCAGCTTGATGATGGTGGACTTGCCGGAGCCGGAGGGGCCGACGAGGAAGACGAATTCCCCGTCCTTGATGCGCAGGCTCACGCCGTCCAGCGCTCTGGTCCCGTTGGGATAAACCTTTGTAACGTCAGTTAACTCAATCATAGTGTTCCTTACTCCGCGGAGGGCCGGACCTAGATCATCCGGTTCTCGCGGGATGCCAGATATTTCTTGACCATCAGGGCCACCTTGAAGACGATGGCGTGGTCAAATTCGCGCAGGTCGAGGCCGGTCAGCTTCTTGATCTTCTCCAGCCGGTAGACCAGGGTGTTGCGGTGGACAAACAGCTTTCTCGACGTCTCGGAGACGTTCAGGTTGTTCTCGAAGAACTTGTTGATCGTGAAGAGCGTCTCCTGGTCCAGGGTGTCGATGGAGTTCTTTTTGAACACCTCGGAGAGGAAGATTTCGCAGAGGGTCGTCGGGAGCTGATAGATCAGGCGGCCGATGCCGAGGTTTTCATAGGTGATGATGCTCTTCTCGGTGTCGAAGACCTTGCCGACCTCGATGGCGACCTGGGCCTCTTTGTAGGAATCGGCCAGCTCGCGCAGATGGCTCGACACGGTGCCGATGCCGATCACGGTCTTGGTGAACAGCTCGTTTTTCAGCGTCTCCTCGATGGTCTCCGCGATCTTGACCAGCTCCGCCATATCGGTGCCCGGCTGGAGCTGCTTGACGACGGCGATGTCGGTCTCGTTGATGCTCAGCACGAAGTTCTGCTGCTTGTCCGCGAACATGCCCTGCAAAATATCCACCGCCGCCACGTCGGCCCGGCCGATCTGCCGGACGAGGAAGACGGCCCGCTGGACGTCCGTCGTGAAGTGGAGCTCCTTGGCGCGGATATAGATATCCCCGGGCATGATGTTGTCGGTGATGATATTCTTGACGAAGGTGCCCTTGTCGTGCTTTTCCTCATAGTAGAGCTTTGCGCCGCTCAGGGCCACGGCGGCCATGATACAGGTTCCGCGGGCGCTTTCGTCGTCGCCGTCGGTGAAGGCGGCGTAGTCAAAATATGTATTGGAGCCGCCCAATGTCTTGAAGGTTTTTCTGCCGGAGACTGCGATTCCATCCTGCACGCTTCCCAGCTTCAGCACGGCCTCGGGCCACTTTTCTCCGAGCAGGGCCGGGTCGCTGCTGGAGACGACAAAGCCCTCTCCGTCGATGACGCCCAGGGTGCGGTCGGTCGCCTCCTTGAGCTGCACGATCACGCTCTGAAAAATACGATTGGACATTCCTGACATCCCCCATCTTTCTATTGATGCACCATTTCTACAATCTGCTGAGGGAATTATACTACACTTTTGTACAGGATTCAAGAGTTGATCGTCATTTTATTTTAAACTTTCCACTAATTTTTGTTTCATTTACCCAAATTTTCAGCAAATCAGCAGAAACCGCCCCATAGATTTTCTGCTTTCTCGTCAGAAAGTCCTAGTAAAAAGCGACAAACCCGCCGCCTGTCTAACGCCGTCTTCCGTGTTTTTGCCGCGCCGCCGGTTCGCAGCCCTCTTCCCCATCGAACAGGATCGATGGGGTCCCCAATCATTCTAAGTTTGATTTCGCGCCGAAGATTTTTAGGATGCTGCGCAATAAAATCTTCGGCTGTACGTGGTACTGTTTCCGACGAAGCACTACCCATAGCCTCCCTCTGACGAGGGGCTGTGCAGGAATCCTCCGGCGCGGCAGCGCCCTTGGCTCTCCCCTTGGGAGAGCTGTCACGGCGCTAGCCGTGACTGAGAGGGTCATGCATAGAATTGTTTCCTTTTCGGTGGAAACTACGGCGAGTTCGTAATCTTTTGCCGTATCACCTCTCCGTCAAAAATCTTCGATTTTTGCCACCTCTCCTTTCAGGAGAGGCAAGCGCCGCATAGCGGCCTTTTTTGACACACTGCCGGTCGAAGCAGGCTTCGACCGGTTTTACGAGGGATCCGAACAGGAACCTTCCGCATGGGCTTCTTCGCCGCCCGGATTTTCAAGCATCCGAAGCTCCTCCTCCGTCAGCTCCCGGACTTGTCCCGGCTCCAGTCCCGCCAGCGTCAGTCCGCCCTCGGTGTCCCGCCGGAGATAGGTCACGGTCAGTCCCCTGGACGCCATCATCCGCCGGACCTGGTGGTACTTCCCCTCCTGTACGGTGACCGCGCTTCTCCCAGGGCCAAGGGGCCGCAGCTCCGCCGGCAGGCAGACCGTCCCATCCCGCAGTTCCATGCCGCTTCGAAAGGCCTCGACGTCCGCCTCGCCCGCCGTGCCCTCGTGCTCGGCGTAGTAGCGTTTGAGAACGCCGTGTCGAGGGGAGATAATCCGGTGGTTCAGCGCGCCGTCGTTGGTCAGCAGCAGCAGGCCCTCCGTCTCCTTGTCGAGCCGCCCCGCCGGCACGACGCCCAGCCGCCGGTATTCCTCCGGCACCAGCTCCATCACGGTTTTGTCCCGCGGATCGTCGGTCGAGGTCACATAGCCCGCCGGCTTGTGGAGCAGGATTGTCACCGTCCGATACCCCTGCACACGCGCCCCGTCCAGGCAAACCACCGCCGTTTTCTCCTCGATCTTCTGCTCTGGCGACTGCGCCGCCGTCCCGTCGACCGTCACCCGGCCCCGGCGGATCATCGCCTTGATCTCCTTCCGGGAGCCGGCGCCGGCCCCGGATAAAAATTTGTCCAGTCTCTCCATGTTCTTCTCCTGCATAATCCCCTTCCGGTCCTCATAGGTTGTACCACCAACAAAAAGGATCGGAGGAACAAATATGGTAGTCATGACCGCAAAGGTCTCCAAAACGAAGCTGATTGCCGTCGTCTGTATTCTGGCCGCTATCCTGTGCGTGGCGGTCGTTCTGCTGAAGGGCGGCGGCGAAAGCGGCGGCGCAGACAGTGCGGAAAACGCCGTCGCAAACTCGGATATCACCACCAACGAGCGCCGGATCGAATATCTCGCCGCCTACGGCTGGGAGGTCAACGCCGACCCGGTGGAAACGCAGGAGGTCATGATCCCCGAGGAGATGAACGAGGTATTCGAAAAGTACAATGAGCTGCAGCGCAGCCAGGGCTTCGACCTCAGCCGCTTCGCCGGCCGCCAGGTCAAGCGCTACGTCTACGAGGTCACCAACTACGAAGGGGCCGCGGAGCCGGTCTATGCCACGCTGCTGATCTATAAGGGCTCCGTCATCGGCGGCGACGTCACCTCGACCGCGGGCGACGGCCTGATGCACGGCTTTGCGAAGCCCGCCAGCTCCGCGAAGGCTTCCCCCAAGGATCCGCCGGAGGAGACCGCAGAGTCCGCCGAAGAGACCGCCGGCGAGACTACCACTGAGGAAACAGCCGCCGGGACCACCGCCGGGGAGACCGCCGCCGGGACCGCGCCGGAGGCGCAGGCGGATGCCGCCGCGTCCTCGCCGGACGGGGAGGCCGCATAGAGAGTTTACCACCGAACCGCGCGCATTTCAAGGGTTGCACTTTGGCCGGAGCTGTAGTATAATAGGGTCACACAAAGGAATAATCTTCAGGGCAGGGTGTAATTCCCGACCGGCGGTAAAGTCCGCGAGCGCTTCGGCGCTGAACCGGTGGAACTCCGGTACCGACAGTATAGTCTGGATGGAAGAAGATGCAGCCGCTCTGCGGTTACCTTGCCTGCTCATCGCCTGGGGACTATCTCCTCAGGTGATTTTTTATTTGAGGTGATCCCACTATGTCAAACCTGCTTGCAACTGCAAAAGAAAACCTGTCCTTCCTGCTCATCTGCCTCCTGGTGTTTGCGGCGCTGTTCCTGGTCGCCCTCGGGGCGGAGCGGCTGCTGAAGACCCGCCGCTCCATCTCCTCGGCCCGGTACATCACCGTCACGGCCATCTGCGCGGCCATCTCCGGCGTGCTGATGGTCATCACCGTCCCGCTGTTCTTCGCCCCGTCCTTCTATGAGCTGGACCTGAGCGAACTGCCGGTCCTGTTCTGCGGCTTCTTCCTCGGGCCGGTGGCGGGCGTCGTCTGCGAGCTTTTAAAGGTCCTGATTAAGCTCTTCCTCAAGGGCACGACCACGGCCTTCGTCGGCGACTTCGCGAACTTCGCCATCGGCTGCTCCATGATCCTGCCGGCCACGATCCTCTACCATGTGAAAAAGAGCAAAAAATCCGCCATCGTGGGCCTCGCGGTCGGCACGCTGACCCTGACCGTCTTCGGCAGCCTGTTCAACGCCGTCTACCTGCTGCCCAAGTTTGCCGTCCTCTATGGGCTGCCGCTGGACGCCATCATCGCCATGGGGGCCGAGGTCAACGGCGCGGTCACCAGCGTCTCCACGCTGGTACTCTTCTGCGTCGTGCCCTTCAATCTGCTCAAGGGCTGCGTGGTCTCGGTTCTGACCTTCCTGCTCTATAAGCGGGTGGAAAAAGCCCTGTTCCGCCCGGCGTCGGTCTAATGGGATCATCGGATGTTTTGCACCTTTGGTGCAAAACCATCCCCGATCCCATATCCCTCCTTCTCCCCGCGAAGCAGGCTTCGCGGGGGCCCCTAAGCAGAAACCTAAAACTGTCATTCCGAACGCCCTACATGTCATTCCGAACAAAGTGAGGAATCTACTGTAGAAACCTTTCCGCATAAAATTCTTCGTCGCTTCGCTCCTCTGAATGACAGGGGGAAAAGGCCTCTGAACGACATTTCATGCTTCTGCATAAGCCCTCATTCTGCAAGCGCCCGGACGGAAATTCGTCCGGGCGCTTGCTGCTTTTTATTTTATAATGTAACCGCCATATCCGTGGCGAAGAAGTAGAGAATCTTCTCCCGGACGGGCTTTTCGAGAATCCGGGACAATGCCGCGGCATAGCCCTCGAGCTGTCCGCGGTAGTACTCCGCCCGCTGCGCCTCGCCGCCGGGCCGAATCCGGTCGGTCTTGAAGTCGACGACCGTCACGCCGTCGTCCCCGATCAGGCAGCAGTCCACGACGCCCTGCAAAAGCACCTGTTCTCCCTCCGCGCCGGGGAGATAGTCTCCCGCGTCCATGAGCACCGAGAATTTGAACTCCCGCTTGACCGTCTCCGCCCGCAGCACGCGCCGTCCGAGGTCCGACGCGAAAAACCTGCGAATCTTCTCCGGGTCGACGGCTTCCGCCTGGGCCGGCGTCAAAAATTCCTCCCGGACCAGCCGTTTCAGCTCCTCCCGGATGCCCTCCGGCGTGCCGCAGCTCTCATAACGCAGGAACTGCATCGCGAGGTGGACCGAGGTCCCGGCCTCCGCCGCGCTCATCCGCCTCTGCAAAAAGGCCGGTGTCCGAATCTGCATAGGCCGCGCCGCCGCCCGAACCGCGTTTTCCGAGATCTCGTCGTCCAGGCCGCGCCCCTTGAGCTGGGTCGCCGTCACCTTGCTGGGCGTCCGGCCCGCCGTCTCGTGGGGGTAGCGGTAGCTAAGCTCCCGGGCCAGCCGTTCCCCGTCCGGGACCGGCGCCGGCGCTTTCTCCGTCTCCACGATCTCCGCGTCCTGCCGCAGAATTTCCGTGCCGCTGTGCAGCCGGATCACCCATGGGCTGTCCGATACCGCCGTGCCGGCCGGTTTTCCGGCAATTGCATGCAGCTCCCCTGCCTCCGTCCGGCCCAGGGCTTCCGCCAGAATCCAGTCGCCCCCGCAGGAGGCCTGCGCCGCGAGCTGCTCCGCCGTCGCGCAGCTTCTGAGGTTGACCAGTCTTTTCAATTTTGTCTCGAGATAGTCGGCGCAATAGGTCATAATCAGCAGGTCCTTGGCCCGCGTCATCGCCACATAGAGCACCCGCAGCTCCTCGGAGACCATCTCCTGCCGCAGCCGCCGCGCCAAAGCCTGCTTGGCCACGGAGGGATAGCGGACCTTCAGCCGGAGGTCGGTCACGTTGGAGGCCACGCCCATCGTCGGGTGGATCAGCACGGGCTTGCGGAGATCGTCGGTGTTGAAGGCCTTGGAGAGCCCCGCAAGGCAGACCACGGGGTATTCCAATCCCTTGGACTTGTGGATCGAGGTCAGCAGGACCGCCCCGTGGCTCTCGCCGCTCTGCATCGTCAGGCCGGTCTCCCGCAGGTCCCGCAGCGTCCGCACAAAGGAGACGAGGTCGCCGCCGTTCTGGGCATGGGCAGTCAGGAGGGCGCGGAACGTCTGCACGTTGGCTTCCCGCTTCATGGCCCGGAACACGGCGAGGGCGTCGGTCCGCGCGAGTACGCAGTCGAAGAGGGCGGCAAGGCCGTCGGTCGCGGCCACATCGCGGAAGCGCTCCAGATCGGCGCGAAAGCGCCTGGCCCGCTCCGTCTCCGAGGCGCACAGGGCGTCGTAGAAGTCGGCCTTCCGGTCCGCGCCGCGAATCTCCGCCAGTTCGCTGGCCGTAAAGCCATAGAGCGGACTGGCCAAAACCGCCAGCAGCGGGATGTCCTGATGGGGATTCTCCACGATCTCCAAAAGGGAGCCGAGCACCTGCAGCTCCGTGGATTGCAAAATGTCCTCGCCGGTGTCGCAGGCGCAGGGAATGCCCACGCTTTGCAGAGCCGCGATATAGTAAGGCGCGGCGGACCGCGGGGAGCGCAGCAAAATGGCGATGTCGTCCGGCCGGACCGGGCGCAGCGCCCCGTGATCCGTGACCTGTGCGCCGCTTTGCAGCAGGCGGGCGATGCGCCGGGAGAGAAACGCCGCCTCGACCTCTGTCTTTTTCGGGTCCTGCTCCTCTTCGCCGCCCTCGAAGTCCTCGCGGATGCAGTGCAGCTCCACCGGGCAGTACCCGGCGTCCGGAAGGACCAGACCGGGCCGCAGCGCCTCGGCCTCGCCGTAGTTCAGCTCTCCGGTCCGCTCGGACATGGCGCGGGTGAAGACGTCGTTGACCGCCGCCAGAATCTCGCCCCGGGAGCGGAAATTCTCGGAGAGCAGAATTTTCCGCGGTTCTCCCGGCTCCGCGTCCGTATAAAAGGCAAATTCCTTATATTTTTGGAGGAAGATTCCGGGGTCCGCCAGCCGGAAGCGGTAGATCGACTGCTTCACGTCGCCCACGAGGAAGAGGTTTGCCCCGTCCTTCGAGACGGCCCGGAAGATGGCGTCCTGGACCTCGTTGCTGTCCTGGTATTCGTCCACCAGAATTTCATGGTAGCGCGCCGCGATCTCGCGGGCGGCAGCCGTGGGCCGGTTCCCCTGCCGGCCGTAGAGCAGGCGGAGCGCCTCGTGCTCCAGATCCCCGAAGTCCAGAATGTGGCGGCGGCGCTTCTCCCGCCGGTACTGCTCTCCGAAGTCCTTCGCCAGCCGCAGCGCGCCGCGAATGGCCGGCGCGATGGCCGCGACCTCCTCCAGCGCCTCCCGGGAGGAAATGCGGAAGCAGCGCAGGCGCTTTTTCAGCTCCTCGGCGCAGTGCTTCCGGAGAAACTGGGCCGTCTCCTTGGCCTCCGGGTCGCCGCACTTGCGTACCGACTTCAGCCGCCCGAAGTCCGGCATGCCAAGCGCCGTCACCTCGTCCCAGCACGCGCAGGCCCGAAGTGCCCGCAGATCGGAGAGGTTCTTTTGGAACGTCGGCAGATAGGCCGCCTCCAGCGCCGGATCGGCGGCGAGCAGTTCGCAGGCCCGCTCCAGCTCCAAAATGGCGTCGTCCAGAAATTGCCGCAGGTCCGAGAGGAGCACCTGCCCCCAGGGCGTCTCCGAGAAGTCCGTCCCATCCTGCCGCAGCCGGTCCGCGCAGCCCTCCAGCCAGCCGTCCGGGTCCCGGTGGCTCCTGGCCTTGTCGTAGACGGTCCCGACGATCTCTCCGAGGCTCCGGTCGTCCCGGCCGCTGCCCAGCGTGTCGGCAAAGGATTGGAAATCCGGCTCCATGGCCGCGTAGGCCGCCGCAATCGCCTGCTCCATCGCCCGCTGCCGCAGCGCCATGCATTCCAGCTCCTCCCCGACGCGGAAATCCGCCGGGATGTCCAGCCGGTAGGCGTTCTCCCGGAGAATGTTCGCGCAGAAGGCGTGGACCGTCGAGATGTCCGCGAGATAGATTCTGGTGAGCTGCCGCTGAAGGTGGCGGTTCCCCGGCATTTCGGCCAGCCGCTCCTGCATCGCCTCGAGGATCTTGCCCCGCAGCTCTGCGGCGGCGGCCTTGGTGTAGGTAATCATCAGGAAGTCGTCGATGTTCCGCGGCTCCGTCTCGCTGAGGACCATCTTGAGTAGCCGGTCCACCAGCACCTTCGTCTTACCGGACCCGGCCGCCGCCGAGACCAGCAGCGTTCCGCCCCGGTTTTCCACCACCGCCTGCTGGGCGGCGGTCAATTTCACCTCAGCCATGGCCTTCTCCCTCCAATCGCTTCCAGAATTCCCCGGCCTTTTTGCTGGCAAAGTAGCGCCGCTCCGGATCGCAGCTGTCCAGATGGCAGACGGCGGCAAAGCTGCAATATTTGCAGGCCGACCGTTCGCTGCCCTGGAAATAGGGGTTCGGATGGACGTCCCCCTCCAGGATGGCGTCCGTAATCTGCTCCAGCGTCTTCTTCACATGGTCCCGCAGCAGCCGGAGCTGCTCCGCCGTGGCGAGGTCGCCCTGGAGCTTTCCCTCCTTGTCCGCCCTGCAGGGCAGATATTCCGGCTGCTCCGGGAAATCCTCCATCGCGTGCAGCAGCCGGTCGTCGTCCAGCAGCAGGCCGGACCGCCGGCTCTCCTTTCTCCGCTGGGCCTCGGCCTCCTCCTCAGAGGGGCGCTCCGCGGCGGTCAGCACCGGCGACCGGGCCGGGAAATAGAGCACGCCCGCCGGCCGCGCCTCCCGGCCCCAGAGCTGCTTTCCATATTTTTCCAGGGCAAAGAGATAGATCAGCATCTGCATGCCCATGCCGTTCAAAACATCCGAATAGGAGAAGGCCTTTTTCCCCGTCTTGTAGTCGACGACGCGGAAGTAGTCCGCCTCCTCCCCGTGATAGACGTCCACGCGGTCCACATAGCCGACCACGCTGGCGCTGCCGCGCTTCCCCGTCACCTCGACCGGCGGCAGCGTACCGCCGGGCATAAAGTCCAGCTCATAGGCGCTTGGCTCGAAGGCGGAGCGCCGCAGCTCGCCGCCGAGACTGTCCACGACCTCCCGGACCTCCCCGAGATTCCGCTCGTAGAGGTAGCGGAACCGCGGCTCCTGCTCCGCGAGGTCCCCGATCTGCGCCTCGGTGAAGGCCGCGATCTGTTCTTCCGCGATTTCCCGCGCCCGGGCGTCGGACACGGCGGCAAAGCCGCCCTCCTCCTGCACCTGCCGGGCCGTGTTCTCCAGCACGAAGTGGACGAAGGTTCCGAAAATCGGCGCGTCGACGGCGGCCTCCTTCCGCTCCTTCGCGCGGAGGCCGTACTCGAGAAAATAGGCGCAGCGGCAGGCGGAAAACCGGTCGATCTTCGAGGCCGAGAGCTGGAGCACCTGCCGGTAGAGCGTCTCCACCGCCTCCTTCGACAGCCGGCCCAGCGCATAGTCCGCCCGCTGCCGCAGCGTCTCCGCCGCCTCCCGCAGCGCGGGCCGGTCCAGACTGCGCAGGGCCTGCCCCAGCGGGTCCTCACCGCCGCAGGCGGCGAGATAGGCCCCGGCGTCCCGGTCCCCGGCCAGCAGCGGCTCCTCGCAGCGCCGCAGCGGCGCATGGGGATAGAGCAGCCGCAGCCGCCGCACCAAAAAGGAGGGCGTCTCTCCGGCGTAGCTGAACCAGAGCCGCTCCGCCCCGGCGCAGAGCACGTCGTAGATCGCCGCCAGCTCCCGGTCCATGCGGCCGGTCCGGTCCGGCGCCAGCCGCAGCTCCGTCTCTTTTTCCAGCAGCGCCCGCTCCTGATCCGTCAGGATGCCGCCGCCCTCGCTGAACCTTGGAAGCTGGCCGTCGCCCGCCCCAAGCACCAGCAGCGCCCTGCCCCACCGGTATCGCACCGAGGGCAAATCGCCCACCGTCACCGCGTCCAGCTTGGCCGGAATCGTGCCGAGGCTGTACTGGCTGAGGAGCTGCCGGAGCATCGTCGTGAAGTCCTCCGGCGTCCGCACGGTTTCGCCCAGGACCAGCGCGAGCTGCTCCATGGCGGAGAGCAGAATCTCATAGAGCTGGCCGAGCTCCTGGACCCGCTGATCCGACAGCGCCCGGCCCTCCGACAGCGCCCGCAGCCGTTCCTCCGCCCCGATCTCCTGCAAAAAGTCGTAGAGCGCAAAGACCTGCCCCTCGGTGTTGGCCGCCCGTTCCAGCCCCGCCTTCAGATGCAGCAGCGGCGCAGCGGCGGTCTCCCGCCAGCCGTTCAGCGCCGACAGCCGCGCTCTGGCCTCGTCGTCCATGCGGCCCTCGTAGCCGTCCGGGTGCATCGTCCATTCCCGCTGCCACTGACTGCCCGCGATCCGCCAGGTCCACACATAGTTCTCCAGCCGGTCGCAGGCGTCCCGTTCCAGCGGACTCAGCGGCGATTTCAGGAACGAGAACACGTCTTCCGGCTCCATGCCGCCGGAGGCGCTCCGCAGCGCCGACAGCACCGCCCGCAGCGCCGGTTCGCGCAAAATATCCTCCCGGCCCGTATAGTAGGCCGGAATGCCGCAGTGCTCCAGAAGCGGCCGCAGCAGCGGGAAATAGAGTTCCCGGTCCGTGCAGGCCACGGTGATGTCGCGGCAGCGGAACCCCTCCATCAGCAGGCGGCGAAGCGCCGCCGCCGCCATCGTAGCCTCCTCCTCCGGAGACGCCGCCTGGGCGATCGTGACCGTCTCCGCGTCGTCAGAGCTGGCCGCCCCGTAGGAAAAGAGCTGTTCCCGGAGGAAGGCCCCGGTCTCCCGTTCCTCCGGCATATGTAACGTATAGGTTCCGGCCGCCCGGACCAGCCGCCGCGCCGCCTCCCGGGCGGCGTCGAAGATGTGCGCCCCGCCGCGGAGATCGTCGCAGACCACGGTCGCCGTGACCGGCCGGTCCAGCCGGAGCAGATTTTGAAGGATGTCCGCCTGCAGCCCGGTGTAGTCCGTAAAGCCGTCCAGATAGAAGGTCCGCTCCGCGGCGTAATCGGTCTCCCAGAGCAGCTCCCGCAGCCGCTCCAGCTTGCTGGAGGGGTCGGCCTTGCCCGCGGCGCAGACCGCGTCGTAGCTCTCCAGAATCAGGCCCAGCTCCTCCAGCTTCTGGGCAAACGCGCCCGCAAACAGGCCGGAGGCCGCCAGCAGCTCCGCGCCGGTGACGCCGTAATTTTTGAATTCCTCGATCTGCGCGGCGAGCTGCGCGATCAGCTCCGGCTTCGTGCGGGCGGCGGCATAGACCTTGAGCCGCGGCAGCGCCTGCTCCAGCGCCAGCGTCAGGGCGGTGAAGCGGCCGCCGTCGTCAAGGGTCTCCCGGCAGACGCCGCCATAGATCGAAAACAGGCGGTCCGCCAGCCTGGTGAAGCTCAGCACCTCTGCATAGAGGCTGACCGTGTCGCCGCAGCGGCGGCACAGGGCGCGCTCCGCGTCGTGGGAGAACTGCTCCGGGACGATCAAAATCTGCCCGCCCTGTTTTTTCTCCACCGCGCCGGCGATTTTGTCCAGCACCGCCTCCGTATTCCGCTTTCGGTCCCTGCTCACAATCAGCTTCAGCACCGGAATCCCACCTTTCTCCTTTTTAGTATAGCGGATTTCCGGTTTTTCATCAACCCCGGATGACGTCCCGCAGGCGGGAAATCAGCTCCAGCAGGAAGTAACGCACCTCGACATCCGGGTCGTCCCCGGTCATCATGCGCAGGTCCCCGCCGTCGAATCCAGCGGATACGGCCGTCGTCTCCAGCTCCTCCGCCGTCGCCGCCGTGCAGACCGAGGGAAAGGCCACGCACCACCAGTTGTGCCCCGCCGCCTCCCCGATTTTGATCTGCAGGGAGAGATACTTCCCCGCCGGGAGGGAGAAGCCGTCATAGCGCCGCGTTTCGTACCATTCCGGCGAGAGCGCCACGGTCACATCCCGCCCCGCCGTCCCGGCCGCAGTCCGTCCCAGCTCCTCTGCGTGGGCCGCGAGGACGGCCGCCGCCTCCTGCCGCGACGCGCAGTCCGCCGTCAGCGCCGAAACCTCAGCGAGAACGGCGTCCCGTACCAGCAGCTTTTCCGCCTGGTCCGCCCCGGAGTCGGAGTTGGCCAGAATATGGATGCGGATCAGCCGGGAGGACAGCTTCTCCTGCTGCAAAACCGTTCCCGCAACCAGCAGCCAGCAGGCCGTAAAAATTACCACATACGTACAAATTTTTTTCATAAAAAACACCGCCTATACGCGAAGTATAGACGGTGTTCTCGTATTTTAATCAGGTCTCGTCGAAATCGCCGTTGGTCGCGAGGAAGGTCTCGGCATATTTTTCGCGGAGCTTTTCGCAGGCGTCCATGGCGGTCTCCAGCTTGTCGAAGATGCCGAACACGGCGGAGCCGGAGCCGGTCATCTGCGCGTTCAGCGCGCCGTACTGCTTGAGCTGCTGCTTGAGCTTCGCAATCTCCGGCACCTGCCGGATTGCCAGCGGCTCAAAGACGTTGTAGAGGTTCCGGGCGATCTGGGCCACGTTCTGGTTGCGGAATCCGGCCACGATCTTCTTCGTGTCGTTCACCGGCGGGATGCCCTCCCGGTCGAGCTGGTCGTACATCTCCTTCGTAGAGAGCGACGCCTCCGGCTTGCAGACGACATAGTAGACCTGCGGCTCATGGATGATCGGGAACAATAGCTGGCCCTTTTCCTCGGTGATGGCCGTGCCGCCGAGGATGCAGAAGGGCACGTCGCTGCCGATCTCCGCGCCGAGCTTGCAGAGCGCGTCCAGCGAGAGCCGCTTGCCGTAGTAGACGTCCAGCGCCCGCAGCAGGGCCGCCGCGTCGGTGCTGCCGCCCGCGAGACCGGCGCCCATGGGAATCCGCTTCAGGATGTGGACGGTCAGGCCGTCCGGGTCCTCCCCGATGGCCTCGAAGAACAGCTTCGCCGCCTTCCAGCAGAGATTATCCTCGTTCCGCGGTACGTCGTCCCGGTCCGAGTCGATCTGCCAGGGCTCCTTCGTGCCCAGCAAAATCTCCATATCGTCCCGCAGCGTGATGGCCTGCATCACGGACTCGATATTGTGATAGCCGTCGTCCCGTTTTCCGACGACGTTCAGATAGAGGTTCAGTTTGGCATAGCCGGAGGCATAGAGGGCAGTCACTTGATCTTTCTTCCTTCCAGATAGTAGCGTTTTTCTCTGGCATGGCCCATGGAGAAGGTCTTTCTCGGCAGAATGCCGTCCGCGATGACGCCGCGGAAGAGCTGGCTCTTTTCCATGGCCGGCAGCAGGAAGCCGATGGCGTTCTCCTGGTCCGCCAGACGAATCAGCTCGTCGTCGTCGTGGATATAGTCGATTTCGCCCTCGTTCTGCTTCAGGTATTCGTCCAGGAAGCCCTGCAGCGCGCCGACGGCAAGCTGGCTTCTGCTCTTGTCGAGATAGATGGTGCCGGACTCCTTGCCGATGTACCACTTGACCGGGAAGCCGCCCTCGGCACAGGCGTTCTCGGAGATGCAGCGGAGCAGCTTCTTGGCGTCGGTTTTGGTGATGACGCGGTGGATCGGCTCAAAGACCTGGGCGTCGTCGTGGATGTTCTCCAGCTCGACCAGCGCATAGCGGGCGGGGTGATTCGAGAGGTCCACGCCGGGGTTCTGGGCCTTCAGTTCCTCGTAGCAGGACTTGGCGGTGGCCAGGGAGTGGTTGCCGTCGCCGACGGCGAAGACCATGGGCACGCCGGGCAGGTCCCGGTACTTCTCCCCAACAGTCTCCGTATAGCGGGTCAGCACCGCGTTGAATTCCTCCACGTCCTTCCCGGCGACCAGCCAGCCGGCGATGTGGCCGCCGTCCTCCATCAGATCGAAGTCATAGAGCTTCGGCAGGGTGTCCTTCTTGGCGGCGATCGGCTCGATCAGGACCTTCCGGTGGTCGTCGCAGAGCATCAGAATGTGAGGCAGCTCGATCGGGGCGTTGCGGCGGACGCGCTGACGGGGCGGGATGCGCTCAACCACGGTGCGCTCGGTGGCGCGGATGGCGGAGGTGGAGCCGGTGGAGTAGTCGTAGGCGTCGAGGTCGACCATGCCGACGAGGCCCTTGCGGATGGAGCCGTTCTCCAGCGTCCGCTCCACATAGACGAGGCTGTTCTCATAGGTTTTGAAGATGTCGTTTTGAATATACTCGGCCATTGTGGCGTTGATGGTGGCGGTGTGCGCGGCCTCCTTCTCGGTTCCCAGCTCCGCCTCGGGCAGGATCAGATTGATCGTCGAGGGCGCGCCCTCGGCGTTCTTGCGGACGCGGTCCCAGTAGGCCTGGTCGGAGGTGAACTGGTCGCAGGCGATCACGGCCCATTTCTCCATTTTATCGGTCTTCGGCATCAAAATATCAGCGGGTAAAAAAGCGTTCATTGTTCTACAACCTTTCTTCCGTATTTTTTCGTCTTGCGCAGGCAACCCTGCCATATTTTATTATACAACAGAAAATATTGTTTGAAAAGTATTATATTTCCATACCTGTATGAATAAAATTTGTATGATTTATCAATTTAGGGGAACGCTATCGACGTGAATTTGATCGGAGGTGTTTCAAAATGGATACTGTTGCACTGCTGCTCGCCATCATCGGCGCCGTCAACTGGGGTTTGGTCGGCTTTTTCCGGTTTGACCTGGTCGCCTGGATTTTCGGCGGCCAGACCGCCACGCTGAGCCGTGTGATCTTCGCCATCGTCGGCCTGGCCGGCCTCTGGTGCATCACCCTGCTCTTCCGCCGCGGCCACACCACTGCCGAAGCCGAATAGAAAACGCCGCAAAGCGGCAAATCAGGGTCCGGAGCAACGCGCAAGGCGCTGTCCCGGACCCTTCAGACTGTCCATAAATTCTCTGAGCGGCAGCCCCGAGGAAGTGGGACTGCGCTGCCGGTGGCAAAGGCGTCTCGTTGTAGGGCGCGACGACCCGGCGCGCCAAAACGTGCGATTGGCAATCCCTGCTGGGTGGTTTTCCTCCGGAGGCCATATCTTTTTGTTCTTGCACAAAAAGATTATGGAAGAAAAAGGCGCTTATCCGCGCTCTCCGGTAAAAGTCGAGCGCGGGGACCCGGTCGGCAGGAATTTGAGCTACCAACGTTCCTGCGTCTCGCGCCGAAGATTTTTAGGTGCTTCGCAATAAAATCTCCGGCTGTGCGTTGTACTGTTTCTTTGGAAAACCGATCGAAGCCTGCTTCGATCGGAAGAGGAGATTCCGGGCTGCGGCGATTCTTTTCCCGCAAGCGGGAAAAGATCGGAAGCTACCCGCGAATCGACGCAAAATCTCCGGCTGTACGTGATACTGTTTTTTTGAAAAACCGATCGAAGCCCGCTTCGATCGGAAGAGGAGATTCCGGGCTGCGGCGATTCTTTTCCCGCTTGCGGGAAAAGATCGGAAGCTGGCCGCGAATCGACGCCGGGTCAGATGTTGATTCTCGCGTACCGGCCCTTCAGGAGAGAGACCAGCTCCGCGTATTTTTCCCGGCTGAGCAAAATTTCGCCCTCATAGTTCCGGAACCGGATCGCGTAATTTTTCGCCTCGTTGTCCGCCCGGACGATGGTCACCTGGGACAGATTGACGATAAAGGACTGGTAGCAGCGATAGAATCCGCAGCCCTCCAGCATCTCCTCCAGTTGGGTCATGGTGTAGCCCAGCAGGGCGATTTCCTGGCCGTCCGTGGTGACGATGCGGTTTTTCCGGTTGCTGCGCTCGATAAAGAGGATGTCGCTGAGCCGGGTGATCTGATAGCCGCTGCGGGTCTTAATCATGATGCTGCGGTTCGCGGTTTCGCGCTTCGCCTGCTGGAGCTCGAAGACGTATGTCAGGCGGTTGACCAGCATTTGAAGCGCCAGCGGGTCAAATGGCGTCAGGAGAAACCCGGCGCACTGGCTGCGGCAGGCCCAGTAGGCGCGGTCCTCGGCGCCGGCATAGACCACCACCTGGATATGGGGATGGGTCTGGGTGAGGATGGTGGAGAGGTAGTCTCCGCTGCTGGTCACTTTGGGGTCGGCCGGCTGGTAGTTGATGAACACCACGTCCACCTCGTGGACCTGGAGATAGTCAAAGGCCTGCTCCGTGGTTTCCAGCTCCGCCTCCAGGCGAAACGCCCGGTAGATGCCAAGCAGGTTCCACAGATCGTTGCGCATTTCCGCGTCGCTGTCGACAATCAGCGTCTTCATTTCCATTGCGTATCCCCCGCTGTTTTTATTTTCCGAATTCCTGAAACGCCGCCATCAGCGCGTCGGCGTCGCCCTCATAGTAGGTCACGGACAGTCCAAAGGGACCTCTGCCCGTGATGGACATGATAAATCCGGCGCCCCACAGGTCGATGATGCCCTCTTCCATCATGCTGTCATAGGAGGTGCGTTCCATGCTGTCCGCCTCCAGCGCGTCGAGGTCCCACCAGTAGATCTCCGCGCCGTCGAAGCCGTAGGCCTCGGAGGCCACGCCCTCGGTCAGCAGGTCCAGCTCGTCCTCGGAGCCCAAGAAGCCCTGCTCAATCAGATAGGCGACGAGGTCGTCCATGGTCATGGTCCACACCGGCGCCTCCGGGTCCTCTTT
>Ga0129308_1001870_pt1 | contig 19897 bp, 19 predicted proteins | sample L827metagenome_FD_94440 | JGI IMG/M metagenome (GOLD analysis project Ga0129308, IMG submission 94440) | Ring-tailed lemur group fecal microbial communities from Wisconsin, USA - L827 metagenome | ecosystem: Host-associated > Mammals > Digestive system > Large intestine > Fecal | place: USA... | reverse complement strand
TATATTATTTGAGAAAACACCGTCGTCGTAATTTATAACTGTATGACCCGTTGACTGAACGATCGCCTGCCCGAACCAACCGTTTATGCCGTATCTCGTCTGTCCCTCGTCTGCGCCCGAAACAAAGGATTCCATCATTTTCATCATAGCGTCCCAGTCCCACTTGCCGTCAAGGTACAGCTCGTAAGGGTCTTCAAGTCCGGCGGACTCCATAATCTTGCGGCTGTAGGTTATAAGCAGGGGATTGGATACGGTGTACGGTATAACGTAATGCTCCCCGTTATACTCGAACATGTCGATAACGTCCTCCATATCGTCCCACAAGCCGTCGTCCATGCCCATTATATCGAAATAAGGGTCAAGGGGCTGATACTGATCCTTTGTAACGCCGTTCGGAACAGCGTCCCACTCGTAGGGAAACATGTCCACCTCGTCGCCGCTGAGTATCATCGAGGCAAGCTTTTCAAATTTTTCGGCGGAACTCGTCTGAACGTAGTTTACTTTAGCTCCGTAAACGTCCTCAAAAAGCGAAAGCGCCACCGACCTGTCCTGATTATTCTGAGGATTAAGGTCGTAGTCCGCAAGCCATGTTATCGTCTGTCCGCTTATATCAACAGGGTCTTCGCCTTTTACTTCCTCCTCGTTAGCGTCAACGGAAAACTCGTCCTCCGTCTTGTAGCGGCTGTTATCTTCCGACGTGGAGGTTTCTTTATTCTGACAGGAAACGGCTGCCGTCATAAGCCACGACAACGCCGCAAGTCCCGCAAAAATTCTTCTGAGCTTGTTCATTAAAAACGCCTTCCTTTACTGTCCGTTACTTATATTATACTTTTTTTAATGAAAGCTGTCAAGAGTTTCACGGAAATTGTCGTAAATAACGATTCAATTATAAATGAGCATATTTGGCACAACTCACAAAACTGGCAGCCGTTAGCCTTTAGCCATTAGCTTATGGTGTCCGCCTTACGGCGGACAGATTTAATTTTTAAATAATGTGAGCGAAGCGAACACCTTAGCTAAAGGCTAACAGCTAATAGCTAACGGCTTTATTGTACAATTTGCTGTACAATGCTCATTTATAGGATTCAAACAAAAAACAGCCGTCTGTAAAAAACAGACGGCTGTTGACGCCGTGTAGAATTACTCAGCGGAAGGAGCTCCGACAGGACAAACACCTGCGCAAGCGCCGCACTCAACGCATGCGTCAGCGTCGATCTGGTACTTTCCGTCGCCCTCGGAAATAGCGCTTACAGGGCACTCAGCCTCGCAAGCTCCGCAGCTTACACACTCGTCAGAAATTACATATGCCATAGTTATGTACCTCCATAAGATTATTAGGATATGATCCTGTTGCTTTTATTTTAACACATTAACATTTAAAAATCAAGTGTTTTTTGTTAGCATGTTCAAATCAATTTGCCGTCCAAAAAAACTTGACAAGCCGATGAATATTATGCTATAATAAGTATACCTAATTTAACGGAGGCTTTTGCAATGAAAAAATATAAATTGATACCCTTACTTCTTGCGGCTGTAATGGCTGCCGCTCCCCTCACAGGCTGTTCCTCCGATGAGGAATCGAGCAGTGTTTCCGTCAGCATGGCTCCGAACGGCAGGCAGGAGGGTCTTGCAGATAACGAAATAAAGGCGAACGTTGCCGAGGATACGGAATGCAACGATACCACCTTCAAGCTCAACAGCGTTATAGATTCGGGCATGGCGGACGAAAACGGCAATAAATACATCTATTTAGACGCTGTTATCGGAAACTCCACCGACAAGGAATACGACCTTAATATCCTCAATAACTTCTATCTGCTTCTTCCAGATAATTCGGAGGCTCACTTCGACGTCAGAACGCAGCTTTACGGTCAGAAAAATATAAACAATTATATAGTGAATCCGTTCACAGTCCCCGCAAGCGGCGAAATATCGGGAATCTTCGGCGGCTTTGTTATTGCCCCCAACGTTGAAAATTTCACCGTCTGCTTCTTCCCCACTCAGGAGGATATGCGAAATAAATCCAACGTTATCAAGGTTGACGTTACTGCTGAAAACATTACAAAATTAAGCTGAAATTTCGGAGCAGTCCCAATATCGGGAGCTGCTCCGATTTTTTTGCGCTGTCCGTTTTAGAGTCTCTAAGAACCTCTAAAAAAATTTCTGTATTTTTTTTATTTTTGCTGCAACAATATAACAAACCGTGCGACTAAGTAATGAAGATATATTTTCAGAAGGGAGCAAATATATGGATAACGGTGCAAGTAGCTACCGCCGTTTTCTCGAAGGGGATAAAGACGCTCTTACTGAGATAATCCGTGAATACAGAGATGGAATAGTGCTGTATATAAACAGCTTTACCAACAATATCTGCGTTGCAGAAGAAATAGCCGAGGAGGTATTTATCAAGCTTTATGTAAATAAGCCTAAGTTTTCGGGAAAAAGTTCTTTCAAAACATGGCTTTACTCCATAGGAAAATTTACGGCTGTCGATCATATCAGAAAAAATAAAAAAATTGTTTCAGCTCCTATTGACGAGTTCTATAGCCTTGCAGACAAAGAAGAACTGGAACATAATTATATTAAAAATGAGCAGAAGATCATGCTTCATAAGACGATACAAACGCTCAATCCCGACTACAGTCAGGTGCTTTATCTGATATATTTCGAGGATTTTAATACTTCACAGGCAGCAAAGATAATGGGTAAATCAAACCGTCAGGTCACTTATTTGCTTTACAGAGCAAAAAAGGCACTTAAATCAAAGCTTGAACAAGAGAGGTTCACATATGAAGAGCTATGAGGATATTGCAGAAAGAGTGTTTCAAAAAGGGGACGAGATTCTCAAAAGGAAACAGAAAAGAATTGCGCTGATAAAGAAAAATACTCTTATTATTTCGGAAATATGCGCCGCTGTTATCGTATGCGTCGGAGTTTGGAAAACGGATACCATGAAAATTTTCATGAGTAATAATTCCCCCGACAGTATCGTTTCAGAATCGGAAAACAGCACGGAACACACGGATTTTCCGGTTTCTGTTTCAACTTCGGAATATAAGGAAAATGAAACTTATTCTTCCGAAACTGTTGCGGCTGTCGAGACCGAAGCAGAAACAGAAAGGAATACTTCCGCATTTTCAACAGAACCGTCAGCGGAAAACACGGCGCAAGGCACGTATGTTCGGAATAATAACGAGACAGCGCAAACACAAACGGTATTGCAGGCAATTGCACAGACAGAATTACAGACAGCCGCACAGACAAATTTACAGACAACCCCGATCACAACGGAAAACCACCCTCACGAAACAGTCTGCACAACAGAGCAGACATATGAAAGGAGCTATTATATGAAACAGCTTGCATCTTTTTTCACATCAGCGATCGTAATTGCATCTTCGGCTGCACCTATGTTAGGCAACGCTGATTATCAGATCGACGAATCGAGATACTGGCCCGGCGAAAAGGCGATATTCGACAAAATGGACAGCGGCGAACTCGACCTTGACATCAACGGCGACGGAGTATTCGACCTCTTTGACGGCTACACGCTCCAACGCTATTTAGACCATAAAATAGACCCTGATTATGAGTTCCCAAATGCTGAAATGAAGGAAAGGTATTATTCAGACCTGTATCAGGTCGTCGATCAGGAAACAATAGACCGCATTGAAGCTATCGCCGATTATAACGGCGACGGAAAGGTAAACTGTATAGATACGGATCACCTTGTACGATATTTTATCGTGAACCGCAACCTGAAAAGAGAACATCTTGAACCCTCTTACTTCTGCGCACAATCTCCCTGCGAATCCCATGAAACTCACGCTAACTGGACTTCTGAAGAACTTTACGTAAACAGTTTGATCGATAATATGGAATTTCTTCTTGCAGGATATGACATTGTAGCCGAAATGTACGAAAACGGAACGCTCGACCTCGATTTCAACGGTAACGGTCAGCTCGACATCGGCGATGTGTATACCTTCTATGTGTATACCAACGGAGACTCATTTCTTGAAACCATAAAAACTTCCGACTTTATAACTGCCGATGAGATCGCGCGCTGTAAGGAGGAATATGCAAAATTCCCCTCAACCTCCTTTGGCTCCTCCCTTGATAAGTTTCTGCAATATGTAACGGCTTACATTGTGGGACATATCGAACTGAAGCCCGAATATTTCACCGAGGAATATTATAAGGAAACATTCAAACCTTATTGCCGTCCGCGCGGCTATATCATCAATTACCGTGTAAGGGACGCGGCGGCAAAACTCGGTTTGAAGCCTGACGAAAACGCTTGGCTGAAATTCATCGAAGATGATTTTTATGATTTCTTCGACGATTACTGCAACGATGTGGAAAGCGGTCTGCGTCCTGCTCCAGATGTAAATATGGACGGGGTCGTTGACTACTACGATTACTTTGCTTCCAACATTTACATGACAGACCTGATAAATTCCAAAACTGCCGATGAAAGCATTCTCCCTGCGGACGTATGGAACAATCTCGCAGAAAATTGCGATTTCAACGGAAACGGTACGACCAAAGACATCATTGACATTCTGACAGTACAGCTCTACGTTGTTAAATATGTGGGAAACAACGACAATTTCGACCAAGCCTACAAAGACTATACGGAAAGCCTCGGCGGAACTTCAACATATACGACAGAAGCCGTAAGCTATGAGAATAATCTCAGGATACTTTCGGAGCTTGAAAATAACGAAGTCGTTTACGGCGACGCAAACTGCGACGGCGAAGTTACTATCGCTGACGCAACGGCTATTTTGCAGGCTCTCGGAAATCCCGATAAATACGGACTTTCTAAACAAGGCGCAAAGAACGCCGACTGCTGCGACCCCGGTGACGGAGTTACAACTAACGACGCAATTGCAATTCAGAAAAAACACGCAAAAGTTCTCTCCAAACTGCCTGAAATTACCAAATAGCGGCAAAAAAGCGAACCCGATTAAATGGGTTCGCTTTTATTTATGGGCTATCAGAAACTTACGTGAACTAACATTGGGATTCCAAAGGGACGTTGTCCCTTTGGCGGAGTCCAGAGGCAGCGCCTCTGGTGGGGTGTGGGGCAACGCCCCGCAAAGCGTTTAAGCGCTCCGCAAAGGGTGAATTTCAAAACAGTCCTGCGGACTGTTTTGAAAGAGGGAACGCCCTGCAAGAGAGGGCGTTCCCTTATTAAGGACACGGCACGCCGTGTCCCTACAACAAGAAATAATTATGTCCACTATCCGCACAACTCAGGAAACAAGCAAATCAAAATATAAAATTAAATACGCATTCTCTCGGAGCAGTCTCCGAAACCGAGGCTGTTCCCGTTTTTTTATGCAAAGCTTTTACCGACAGCAGATAAAGCGACAGGACGTAAATAATTCCCCCGAAAACTGCGGCTGCGGCTATGGCGGCAATATTCCCGAAGCCGTACCGTCCGCATATATCGGAAGCAAGATACGCCGCCGCTCCGCATAAAAGCCCCGAATACAGCACGGAGGTGAACGGCTTAATTGGAATAGCAATATTCGCCGCTTTCATGTACGTATAAAGGGACGCCGCCAATATCACCGCATAACACAGCGTAGTGGACGCCGCAGCTCCGTCCGCGCCCATTAACGGTATGAGCAGAAGATTTCCGCCGAGCTTAACAACAGTTCCCAAAAGCATTATTTTTAAGGGAGCTGCCGTTTTTCCTATGCCTTGCAGCATTGCAAATATCGGGAACGACACGCACAGGCAGACCATTCCCGGCATGAGCCACCTCAGAGAGCTTATGCAAAGCTGAGCCTCATCGGTCTGCCGTGCGAAAAGGGTATGGAGTATTTCGGGGGACAAAACGCCTATCCCGACAGCCGCAGGCACAGAAATTACCGCCGCAGTCAACAACGCCTGCACCGTCCCCCTGTGAAGTCCCTCTCTGTCTCCCGATGCCCAGCATGACGTAATACAGGGTAAAGCTCCTTTTCCCAGCATATTTGTTACAGACGGCACAAGGTTAAACACCGTCAAAGCGATCCCCGAAAACGAACCGTACACAAACTGAGGTATCTCGTCCTCCGCAATTCCCACGGGCAGAACGCCCTTATAGCCGAAATACGATATACAGCCGATCAGCGTTCCCATGTCGATTATTGCCGTGAGATTTGTTACTACTGCGCTTATTCCGACAGGCAAAGCGGTTTTCACCAGTTCACGGCAAATCTCACGGCGCGTCATAAGGAGACTTTCCCCCGCTGTCCTGCGGCGTTTGGTAAAAAGTCTCATGACCGCAAAAAACATCATCGCGCCAAAGGAGGACAACGTTACGCCCATAATACCTGCTGCGGCGGCAATCGCCCGAACGTCCGTTATCTCGGGAAAATGCGCCATAATTTCCGTACCGTGACTGCTGACGTAGCCGCATAGCCACAATCCTGCTCCTACCTTGACAAGTCCCTCAGCCGCCTGTGAAAGCGCCGTAGGGTACATGTTGCTCATGCCCTCGTAGTAACCCCGTTCAACCGCCGTGATACAGCCGAAAAGTACCGACGGAGCTATCATTGCAATGGCAAGGGCGGATTCGGAATTTCCCGAAGAAAGCAGGCTGAAAGGCTTGGCAAGAAAAAATATAAGCAGACTGCCGAAAATTCCCACAGCCGAAAAAACAAGCAAGGCAATTCGGCGTATGCGGCGGACGTTTTCGTACATGCCCAGCGCAAGGCTTTTTGCGACCATAGCGGCTACGGCGGTGGAAAGTCCCGTAACGGCAAGGGCGTAGACGGGCATAAAAATGCTGTAGGCGCAGCTAAAATAGCTCATTCCCACGCCGCCGAGCAGATTTGTAAGCGGTATCTTGAACAACGCCCCTAACGCCTTTGCAGCTATGGCAGATACCATTAAAATGACCGATCCCTTAATAAAATTTTGTTTTTTCAATGTTTAGCTCCTTTTGCAGTGCTTTGCCTTTGAAAACCCAATATGTGGGGACGGTATGCCCTGCATGAAAATTTTTGCACTTTTTATAAAATATATATTGCAGAATAAAAAAAAATATGCTATAATATAAGGTAGCTTAAAATGCTTATTGCTTTATTAAAAGTTAATATATCTTACAGAAAGGACGATATTTCAGATGGAATATAAATTTTCCGATAAAGTCAGCGGACTGAAAGCTTCTGCGATCAGAGAGATATTGAAATTCACTTCCGTGCCGGGAGTTATCTCGTTTGCGGCAGGAAATCCTGCTCCCGAAGCGTTCCCCACAGAGCGTATCGCCGAAATATCCGCCGAGCTGCTGCGCGACGACCCTATTCTTGCGCTCCAGTACAATATCACGGAGGGTTATACGCCGCTTCGTGAATTTCTGAAAGGCTGGCTTGCAGAAAAAAACTGCTTCCACAAGGATTTTGACGATCTTATAGTTACATCGGGCGGTCAGCAGGCGAACGAGCTTTCCTGCAAAGTCCTGCTTAACGAGGGCGACACGCTTCTCTGCGAATCGCCGAGCTTTATCGGCTCGCTCAACGCGTTCCGTTCCTACAACGTCAACCTTGTGGGCGTTGAAATGGACGAGGACGGCATAAACCTCGAAAAGCTCGAGCATGCGCTGAAAACTCAACCAAACGTAAAGATACTCTACCTTATCCCGAATTTCCAGAACCCCACGGGACGCACTATGTCACTCGAAAAGCGCAAGGCTGTTTATGAGCTTGCCTGCCGCTACGACTTCATTATTCTGGAGGACGACCCCTACGGCGAACTTCGGTTTGCAGGGGAAAACGTTCCCTCTATCAAAAGCTTCGATACGGAGGGACGTGTAATTTACTCCTCGACCTTCTCAAAGCTTATCTCCTCGGGCTTCAGAACGGGATTCGTTTCCGCTCCCGCGCCGATAATCCAGAAGATTGTCGTGTGCAAGCAGGTCTCGGACGTTCACTCCAACATATGGGCGCAGGTAGTCTCCCACCGCTTTATGACGACTGTTGACCGTGAAGCGCACTTCAAAAAGCTTCGCGACATTTACCGAAAGAAAAGCGAGCTGATGTGCGGATATATCGACAATGAATTTTCCAAGAAAATATCCTACGTCAAGCCCGAGGGCGGTCTTTTCGTATGGTGTACCCTCCCCGAGGACTGCGATATGAACGCTTTCTGCCAAAAAGCGGTACAGGAATACAAGGTGGCTGTCGTTCCCGGAAACTCGTTCAGCATAGACGAAAACGAGGTCAGCCATTCGTTCCGCCTCAACTACTCCACACCCACAAACGACCAGATCGAAAAGGGTATGGAGATACTTGCTAAAATGACTAAGGATATTCTCGATTAAATAATTTATCAAAAATAAAACCGAAAGGATCAAAAAAATATGGCTCTTGATAGATACCCCGTTACACAGAAATACCTGATGACAAGAAATCAGGCTCTCAATTTCCCCATCGACTTCTTCAAGGGAAACTTCAAAAAGAACGACGTTTACGGCGTTGTTATCGACATTCCCATGCCCGGCAACATACTTACCTCTATGGTCTGCTTCATCAACGGAGCTGCTAACCTCTATTTCAACAACGGCAGCGAATACACAGGAGCTTCGCAGAAATACAGAACTCTCGTTCAGGCGGCTCACAACCTCGTTGCAAGCTCCAATTATCTGCTCCCCAAATGCGAAAAGACCACGCAGTTCGACCTCCCTCGCGGCAGATCGCATAACGTTTTCCTCCTTACAAAGGGCGGCGTTTACAAGGCTGTTTTCGCTCCCGGCGTTATCCCCGAGGACGAACCCGAAAAGCGTACCATTTACGTTCTTTATCAAAAGGTTCTTGGGGAGCTGAGAAACTGTCAGCTTAAAGACGACGCCGAAAGAAGAAAAGGCAATCAGTAAGGAGCATTCAGCCAATGGAAGATAAAAAGCTTATTTTTAGCGGAATACAGCCGACAGGAACGTTTACCCTCGGCAATTACATCGGAGCTGTCCGCAACTGGGGTCCTTTGCAGGACGAGTATAACTGCATTTACTGCGTTGTGGACATGCACGCTATAACAGTGCGTCAGGAGCCTGCAAAGCTGAGACAGAATACCCTCAACTCCTACGCTCTGCTTATGGCTTGCGGCATCGACGTGGAAAAATCCATACTCTTTATCCAAAGCCACGTCAAGACCCATGCGGAGCTTAACTGGATACTCTGCTGCAACACACAGTTCGGCGAACTCAGCCGTATGACGCAGTTCAAGGACAAAAGCAAAAAGCACCCCGATGATATTAATGCGGGACTTTTCACCTACCCCTCCCTTATGGCGGCGGATATTTTAGCGTATAATGCCGATCTTGTCCCCGTAGGCGTTGACCAGAAACAGCATCTGGAGCTTGCAAGAAATATCGCTCAGCGTTTCAATCAGCGATACGGCGATTTCTTCACAGTTCCCGAGCCTTACATCGCCGAGGTGGGCGCAAAGGTAATGTCCTTGCAGGAGCCGTCCAAAAAGATGTCAAAGTCCGACGACAACCCCAATGCGGTCATTCTCATTCTTGACGACAAGGATACTATTATCCGCAAATTCAAAAGAGCCGTCACAGACAGCGAAGCCGAAGTCGTATACCGTGAGGGCAAGGACGGCATAAATAACCTTATGACTATTTACTCAAGCGTTACGGGCAAGGACTTCAAGTCTATCGAAGCCGAGTTCGCAGGCAAGGGCTACGGCGATTTCAAGCTTGCCGTAGGTGAAGCCGTTGCCGACCATTTAGAGCCTGTGCGTACCGAGTTCGCCCGTCTTATACAGGATAAAGCGTACCTCAAAGAATGCTACACGGCAGGCGCGGAAAAGGCTCTGCGCTATTCTCAGAGAACGCTGAACAAGGTGTACAGAAAAGTCGGCTTCGTTGACCGATGAGCCGCATTGCCCGAAAAGCCTGTTTATCGTTAATACTAATATTAGTATAATATACACAAATATTAACACAATTAATATGTTTATTACACATTTAATACGAAATTTAAAAAATACCTTGCTTTTTTCGGCAATATATTGTATTATTAAGGAAGTGCTTTTTCTATGGTTGAATATCGGCAGAAGGATAAATATTCCATCGAAGATCTGCGTGACATCGTTCGGCTGCTCCGTTCCGAGGGCGGCTGCCCGTGGGACAGAGAACAGACCCACGAGTCTATCAGAAGCGACTTTTTGGAGGAGACCTGCGAAGTCCTTGAAGCTATCGACCTGAAAGATACCGACCTCCTCCGTGAGGAGCTGGGGGACGTTCTTTTACAAGTAGTTTTCCACAGCCGTATCGAGGAAGAACAGAACCGCTTCACTTTCGATGAAGTGTGCGACGAGGTGTGCAAAAAGCTCATCGTCCGTCACCCTCATGTCTTCGGCGAAGTTAAGGCGGATACCTCGGACGAGGTACTGAAAAACTGGGATTCCATAAAAATGAAAACCAAGGGACAGGAGACCTATACCGATACTCTTACAAGCGTTGCAGGGACGCTCCCTGCGCTTATGAGGGCGCAAAAGGTGGGCAAACGTGCAATGCGCGCCGGTATGGATTTCCGCTGCGCCGACGACGCTATAGCCTGTATAGCCGCTGAAAAAGAGGAACTTGACAGAGCTGTGGCTTCGGGCGACAGCTCGGATATTACCGAGGAGCTTGGCGATCTTCTTTTTTCCTGTGTAAACGCCGCCCGTCACCTCGGTATAGACGCTGAACAGGCTCTGAAAGCTTCTACGGATAAATTCATCAAACGTTTTTCCGTAACGGAGGAACTGGTGAAAAAGGATTCCCTCGATATGAAGGATCTCCCTATCGAACAGCTTGATATTTACTGGGATAAAGCTAAGAATATAATTATGGAGGAACTAAAAAATGACTAAAACCGAACTCATCGCTCGCATTGCAGATAAAGCTAACTGCACAAAGAAAGACGCCTCATCCGCGCTGGACGCTACAGTAGCTGTTATCTCCGAGGCTCTCATAAACGGCGAAAAAGTTTCCGTAACAGGCTTCGGAACATTTGAAATTCGCGAAAGAGGCGAAAAGACCTGCATCAACCCCAGAACCAAGGAAAAAATGGTTTGCCCTCCCAGCAAAGCTCCCGCTTTCAAGCCCGGAAAAACTCTCAAAGAGGCTGTAAACAAGTAATAACAACATTCACTATAAAATCATGGGGCAGGTCGATCCTGTCCCATTTTGTTTTAGAACTGATATAATATGAAAGGAAAAATATATGCGTTTGGATAAATATTTAAAGGTAACAAGGCTTATAAAACGCCGCACCGTTGCAAACGACGCCTGCGATGCGGAAAAAATCAGCGTGAACGGCAAGGTCGCCCGAGCCTCCTACGATGTCAAGGTAGGCGACATTATCGAAATAAATATGGGCGCGCGTCCCCTTAAAGTTAAGGTACTCAACGTCACCGAGTACGCCACAAAGGAAAACGCCGCCGATAACTATACCGTCATAGAATGATTTATTCGCAACATAAGTGGGGGACTCTGTCCCCCACCCCCCCTGCCAAAGGGGTGACCCCTTTGGAATCTCTGTTGTCGTGAATTGGGCTGTGGTAATCCTCAAATCAGCTCAATGCTGTTAGTCTCCATGATAACCACAGTCCAATTCACGATAATGGACACCAAAAGTTACTTCTTTAACAGAAAATACGGGAAATAAAAACCGTCAAAGCCGCAATATACGCAGCTCTGACGGTATTTTTTTATTTTGTATTATGAATATCCCAACGGAAATTCGCAAGCTTCATTGCCTTGGTATTGTCGATCATATTGTTGTTTTCAAGCTTGCTCATGTCAAGATAGCGGTAATTGGTTTTTTCTTCCTTACTTCCGCCGAAAATTCCTTTTATCTTCGACAACGCTCCGCCGCCCGACTTCTGAAGCACCGTTCCCAGCGAATGATTCTCACGCATGAACGATATAATGTCCGCCGCCGTTGTAAGAAGCTTGTCGCTGACATTATAAATGCCTGCATACTGCATATCGTCGGCATTCTTAACAAAGCAGAGAATAAAATCCACTAAATTGTGAACGCAGCAGAACTGGAAACCGTACTGTCCCTTTCCCGAAACGAACTTTGTGCCGTCCTTTGGGTCGGTTATCTTTGAAACAAGATTGTCAATAAAGTTAAAAGTATATACTGGCGATACCCGAGTAATACATACCATAATATTTTTATGGTGCTGCATCTCTGAGATCAGAGCCTTTTCGGAAGCGTACTTCATAATGGCGTAATTTGAAGTGGTTTTTATATCGGCGTCCTCACGTATAGGCTCGCGGGTTTTCGGGAAATCGTACACCTTATCCGTACTTATAAGTACGACCTTTTCAACACTTTCGGTGGTCATTGCATAACGGTAAATGAATTTGTCGCACTGTTTTGACTCGCTGACCTCCTTATCGGTAACGATCGGTCCGAGGTCGTTATCAACGGTGCAGGCGGCATGGATCACTACGCTTATCTCGTACTTCTCAAAAATGTCCGCATAAGTATTTTTATCCGAGGGTCTGCACTGCACGAAAGTATAATTGAGCTTGCCCTCATTATACAAACCTGCCTCAACGTCGGCAGCGATAACAGCATAGCCCTTTTTGAGCAAACCCGAGCATATATGCTGACCGATAAGTCCGCATCCGCCGGTTACAAGAACTGTTTTCAATTCACACCCTCCTTTCATTATCAAAAAAATGTATCATTCGGCAACGGGAGCAGAATTTGCCTCCTCCAGCATTGCATCGAGAGCAGCATAAATAGCGTCGTAAGTCTCGTTCCACGGAGTACCCTTTGCCGAGTTTCTGAGGTTAGTGTCAAGCAATGTGCCGCAGTCCGTAGACACGCCCATTGAAAGATCGAGGAACGGATTTTCGTCCGCAAGCTCCTGCATACTGTGCTGCATCTCAACCATTTCCTGAGTCCAGCCGTAGTCGTCAAGGAACTGCTGATCCGCAACCTCCTTTGTAGGCTCGTCAAGCAGGGCAAATCGCTTGCAATCAAGGAAACGCGCAACGCCCTCTGGATTCTGTCCGCCCTTTATCATGCAATAGGACTCCATGCCAACGGGGACGTAATACTCGTCTGCATCGGGGTCTCTCGGCATGGGAACAAAAAATGCGTCCTCGCCGAATTTCTTTTTCCACTTCGACTCCTCTTTATAGAATTCGTACAGACCTACGGGGTAGAACAGCAGCTTGCCTTCGCCGATATACTCGGGGTGGGACGTCCAGCCGTAGTCGCCTACGCCGATAGCGATACCGCCCGTTGAATAGAGGTCGTACATGAAATTCTGCACTCTTTCCATAGCAGGGTCACTGATATTGCTGATAAGCTTTCCGTCATCTATCTCAATGGCAGGAACGCCCGTAGTCGCCATAAGTCCAAATTCGTACCACCAACTGTCAATGCCGTATTTTTCGTTATCTACATCGACAAAGCTCTGGAGCATTTCATGGAAAGCGTCCCAAGTCCATTCGCCGTCCTCGAAAAGCTCGGCAGGGTCGGGCAGACCTGCCTCCTGAACGGTCTTTTTATTGTAAACGCACGCCACCTTGTCGCCTGTTGTCTGAAGAACCGCGCAGTAATGCTTACCGTCCCAAAGCAGGCTGTCGTTTACGTCCCGAACGTCCTCCCAAAGAGGCGAACTGAAGTCGATATAGTCGTCAACGGGAACAAACATTCCCCTGATAGCGCCCTTTGGAAAAGCGTCCATATTTCCGCCGTAGAAAAAGTCAACGCCGTCGCCGCTGTTTATCATTTCGGCAAGCTTTTCGTAGCGGTCGTTATAAGTACATTGAATAAATTCAATATTTCCGCCGTACTTTTCCTCAAAGGCAACAAGCTCCGTGGGCTTGTTTTTTCCCGAAGCGTCGGGGTTTATGTCCCAGTCGGAAAGCCATTTTATCGTTTTGTTTTCAAGCTCCTCCGAGGGCAGCAGATCGGTGTTCATTACATTTTCTTTGATCTTATTGCGGACATCGGCTGTAACGTCAACATCGGCATACGGATTCGAGGACTCTTCCTTGCCGTTGCAGGCAGTCATTGAGAGGACAGACGCCAAAGCAAGAATCGAAGCTAAAAATGCCTTTGTTTTTTTCATTGTCAAACTCCTTTTGTAACAGACCTCTACAGACCTCCTCGGAAACCGAGAAGTCTAATGAACATTATCCATATGATATATTATAACATTTTTGACAGCCCAATGTCAATAGTAATTTTCAATAATACAACAGGTGAATTCAGGGAAAAATTTTTCTGTCTGTTGATCAGTTTCTCCTGCATTCGCCGCTGTTTCTGAATGAACAGCTTTCACGCATACTGCATATATCGCAGCCCGATTTTTGTTCACGTACAGTCGAATCGGATATTCCGATTATTGCCGTCACCGATTTGGTCGGTATCAGCATACAGCTTTCGCCGCAGGTCAACCCGATACGCCGTCCTGCGTTCAGGTATCTCAGAAGCTCCTCCTGCACATCAATGGGCAGATCGCCGTATCCCGGGCTGAACCGCATTGTACGGTTTTCCGCTTTAGTCTGCGAAAAGATCTCCTCCTCAGCCAAATCGCATACCTGCTCTATCGCCGCGCTGCACAAACAGTCCACCGCAAGCGCGCCTGCCATATCGCTTACGGAAACGCGGCTTATCAGCCTGTCAGCCTCCGCAGAAACCGTTGCAGCCATAACTATCGCCCTGCTGCAATCCGCTAAAAGTCCGCGAATGCTTTTTCCTTTTAGCGGAACGCCAAGTCCCGAAAGGTACACGCCATCCGCCCGAAGCTCGACCTCCGCTTCACGATAGACATAGGCAGGTCTAAGGGAATTTCGCACTATCGGCTCGTACTTATCGAGAAGTTCGGCGGTTTTGGAATCGGGTACGCCGCGGACTCCCATATAACGGGCAGCCTCGGTCTTGGAAATCTCACGCAGCGTCATACTTCGATAATTCCCGAGACTGCTTCGCTGATTTTTCTTGCAACGTAGGCGTTATTCATGGTGTACAGATGAATTCCGTCAACGTCCCCTGCCGCAAGGTCAACGATCTGATTTATCGCATAGGCAATTCCCGCATCACGCAAAGCTTCGGGATTATGCTCGTACTTCTGCATGATCTTCACGAATTTATGGGGCAGACTTGCGCCGCACGTAGTGACCATGCGTTCGATCTGCTTTTTGTTGACAACGGGCATAATGCCTGCCTCGATAGGAACGTTTATCCCCTTGGCTCTCGCCTTTTCGCGGAACTCGTAGAAAAATTCGTTATCGAAAAAAAGCTGCGTTATAAGGTGGTCTGCGCCTGCGTCAACCTTTATTTTGAGGTTGTCAATGTCCTCGTCAAGGCTGTCGGAATCGGGGTGACCCTCGGGATAACATGCGGCGGCAATGTCAAAGTCGCCCTTAGTCCGCAGGTACTCGATAAGTCCGCTTGCATGGGCAAAATCCTCGGCAGGCGGAATATCGGGGTTTATATCACCTCTCAGGGCGAGGATATGGTCGATACCGCGCGCCTTTGCATTGGCGATAGTCTCGTCTATCTGATTTTTTGTATAATTAATGCAGGGCAGGTGGAGAACAGGCACAACGCCCATAGACTTCACTTTCGAGGCGATGTCGAGGGCAAGACCGCTGTTTCCGCTGCCGCCTGCGCTGTAGGTCACGCTTATAAAATCGGGTCGCAAGTCGCCCAATTGGTCTAAAGTATTGTAAATTACGTCAACCGAGCTGGTGTTCTTCGGCGGAAAGACCTCAAAGGAAAACACCTTTTTTTGTTTAAATAAATCTTTTACTCTCATATTTACCTCAATTTATCGACCAGTCTATCTCGTCCATGCCGTGCTGCTTCAAAAACTCATTCGCCTTTGAAAAATGCCTGCAACCGAAAAAGCCGTTATACGCCGAAAGCGGACTCGGGTGCGCTGCGGTCAGCACAAGATGATTCGGGTTCGTAATGAACTGCTTCTTCGCCTTTGCGTCAGCTCCCCAAAGCATGAAAACCATAGGCTTCTCACGGGTATTCAGCAGACGAATTACCTCTGTGGTGAAAATCTCCCAGCCCTGTCCACGGTGACTGCGCGGCTGATTCGATCGGACTGTAAGTACGGAATTCAGCAGTAATACGCCGTTTTCAGCCCACTTTGTAAGCTCTCCGTGCTTGCCCATATTGTCGATGCCCAGATCGTCGCGAATTTCCTTAAAAATATTAACGAGCGATGGCGGCGGCACTACACCCTTTCTGACCGAAAAGCTCAGACCGTGAGCCTGCCCCTCTCCATGATACGGGTCCTGCCCGATGATAACACATTTAACATTATCGTAGGACGTCAGCTTCATGGCGTTGAAAATGTCGTACATTCCCGGAAAAATGCGCTTCGTTTTATACTCCGAGATCAAAAACTGCCTTAATTTCAGATAATATTCCTTATCGAACTCGCCGTCGAGTATCTCGTCCCAATCGTTATTAAAATTAACCATTATTTCTGCTCCGTAGAATTAAAGATCGTTCCCTCGTAAAACTTGAACTTCACAAGGGTATTTCTTTTGTATGTCAAAGAACCCTCCTCGTTGAACGGGATTTTTTCGTAGGCTTCTTTTGAACATTCGATTTTCAGCTTTTTGCCCTTTCGGGTTATAAACTCCAGCTCGTAGTAAGCGTCAACCAGCTTTACCGAGCCGTCGCTCTCGTAAATACGCAGTCTGTCGTCGCTTTTGCGAACAAGCTTTGCCATTTCGACAATAGGTTCAAATGAACTTTTCTGAACGTCCTCCTTTGGCTGTCTGCCGTCCTCCCCCGTGTCCTCTAAGAAAAAATTAAAAATTTTCATTACGGGGCTTTTTCCGCCGAACAAAATCATCACAAGAAGCAGGACAATGATAATCGCTCCCAGCGTAATCAGCAGATTTCTCATCTCCGTTGTCATGCTACCGCACCTTTCTTTGCTTTATTTCTTATTTTATTATATATTATTTTTTCAAATTTTGCAATAACTTCTTGAAAATTTATGTAATTTGCTGTATAATTTAAGATAGAAATTGATTTTTTGGAGGAAATTATGCAGAAAATTTTAGGCTACCTGCGAAAGGCGGTACAAAAATACAACATGATAGAAAACGGCGACAAAATTGCCGTGGGAGTTTCAGGCGGAAAGGACAGCCTTATTCTTTTGGAGGGACTTGTACGTCTCAGGGGATTCATCGGGATAAACTATGAAATTACTGCGCTTTCTGTTGACGCCATGTTTGGAGGAACTGCCGCGGACTTCTCGGAAATTACGAAATACTGCGAAAATCTCGGCGTTTCCCACCAAATTATCTCCACTCACATCGGGGAGATAGTCTTTGACATTCGCAAGGAAAAATCGCCGTGCAGTCTTTGCGCAAGAATGCGTCGGGGCGCGCTGAACAATGCCGCCGCCGAGCTTGGCTGCAATAAGCTTGCCTTGGGACATAATTCCGACGACGCCGCAGAAACATTTATCATGAACCTCTTTACCGAGGGAAGAATCGGTTGTTTTTCCCCTGTGACCGTGCTTGAAGATAAAAATTTAACTATTATACGTCCGCTGATTCTTGCGCCCGAAAAGGACATACGCCGCGCGGCGAGGAAATCGGCTCTCCCTGTGCTTGAATCAAGCTGTCCTGCCGACGGTCACACAAACCGTCAGAAAGCAAAGTTGCTACTCTCAGACCTCGAACGTGAAAATCACGGCGTAAAATCACGTATCATAGGCGCAATCCAACGTGACATCTGGAACTAAAAAAAGCTCTCTTTTCAGAGAGCTTTTTTTATTATAGGTCAGGACTAATTAATTAGTCTTCCTTCTTTCTGAGTACGAAAGCAGTACCGAGAGCAACTGCAAGACCTGCAACTGCTACGCCAACGCCTGCAACACCGGTCTTAGGAGAATCGTCCTTCTTACCTGTTGTCTTAGCTGTTGTCTTCTTAGCTGTAGTCTTCTTAGAAGTTGTCTTCTTAGTTGTTACAGAAGCAGTTGATGTCTTAGTAGAAGCTGCTGTTGAAGCTCCTGTTGAAGGAGTTGTATCAATGTCTGTCTCTGTAGCTGTAGTTGTGGTTGTAGTTGTAGTAGTTGTAGTAGTAGTTGTTGTAGTAGTTGTTACAGGCTCCTCACCGTCAGCGATAGCGATGTAACCATCGTGACCTGTATTTACGTCTTTAAGAGCTGCGCACTTTTCAATGTCAGCATCAGAAGCCTTGAAGTTCGGGTTGTACTCGGGATTGTAGATACCTCTTGTGAATGTGTAAGCCTGCATAAGTCTGCCGGGGAGATCCTTAGCGTTGTTTGTAAAGAGATCCTCGTTAGTCTTGTTAGATCTGTAGAGAATATCGATGGAGTATACATCGCCCTCTTTAGCATCTTCAGGAAGTGTTAAATCAAACTGCCATACAACACCGTCAAGACCCTTATCCTTATCAGCAGCAGAACATACGAAGAAACCCTTCATATCAAAATCTGCGGCAGTAGGATCGAGATCGGGAGTTTTAGTTGTGAGATACTTTGCACCAGCACCTATCTCAGCAGCAGGACCACCAAAGGGATCAAGACCGATTTCAAGACGCTTGTCATAATAGATGTGGAAACCTGTTGCAGCGTACTTAGCATTTGCACCTGTTACAGAAACCTCGATGTGTCTTGTAGGATTAGCCTTAGCCTCTTCAAGAGTGATAACTTCCTGTGTAGCTGTAATAACAGGCTTTATCTCAGATGCCTCTATCTCTGCTGCTGAAAACTTTCCGTCTGCTGAAAATCTTGCATCTTCGCTCTCAGCAAAAGCATTCATTGAAGCTGCTGAAACAGCAACCGCACCAAGAGCTACAAGTGAAAAAGCCTTCTTTAATGAATTCTTCATTTTAGTTACTTTCCTTTCAAATTAGTTAAATATATGTTTATCTGCCGCCGTTTTGACGGCAGATGTAACATTTTAATTATTCTTATTGCTTTGCTTATACGCCGAGAGCACCGTTCCATGTATCTCTGCCTGCTTCTGAACCTGTCATAACCTTACCATAGTATCCTAAGATGAAGGATGCGTCATCTGCAGCGATCGTTCTTTCGGGCTTGCGGAGCTTCCAGTTCTGCGAATCGTTTTCATTATCTACGTCGCAAAGGAATGCTGCGAGTTCGTCGAGCATAGGATCGCTCTGAACAAGAACATCATTTGAGGAGAACTGTGTAGTAGCTGCATCGGCACCTGTCTGCATCTTACCATACCATGTAAGTATCTTACTTGCGTCAGATGAGTCAGCAGTCATATCGAGGTCAGCATCGCCCTTAACGCCGATGTAAGCAGTTACAGAAATCTTGCTTCCGTCGATTCTCTTGAGTACATCGCCTGCGTTGGCAACAACTGTGCCGTCAGCTGCTGTGATAGCTTCCTTAGCGTAAACAGGAATCTGTGAAGCGAAGCTTGCTACGCCGTTCTTGTTAATATCTGCGAATACGTCAGCAGGAACGTCCTTGAACTCAACAGCATTGAGAATGTCAACCTGTTCGCCGGGCTCGTCTACTCTCTGACCTACTACATTGCCGTCTGCATCGTAGTAAACAGTTGAGAGGTCAACGCTGTAGCTAATGCTCTTAATCTGTTCCTTGTTGAATTCCTTGTCAACGTCAAGGTAGAATCCAACCTCAGTTTCTGTCTTAAAGTTTACAACACGCTCTACAACGGCTGTTGTTGTTGAGGGATCGGCAGAACCTGTTGTCTCTGTTGCTGTAGACGATGTGTTTGTATCTGAGGGAGTTGTATCCGTAGGAGTTGTGCCTGTCTCAGATGTATTTGTATCTGTAGGTGTTGTCTCCGTGGGAGTTGTGCCTGTCTCAGATGTGTTTGTATCTGTAGGTGTTGTCTCCGTGGGAGTTGTGCCTGTCTCAGATGTGTTTGTATCCG
>Ga0129308_1001866_pt1 | contig 19939 bp, 19 predicted proteins | sample L827metagenome_FD_94440 | JGI IMG/M metagenome (GOLD analysis project Ga0129308, IMG submission 94440) | Ring-tailed lemur group fecal microbial communities from Wisconsin, USA - L827 metagenome | ecosystem: Host-associated > Mammals > Digestive system > Large intestine > Fecal | place: USA... | reverse complement strand
GTTTCTTCCCTTTAGGCGAACCCATTTATCTCACCTCCTTCCTTGCCGCTATTATACAAAAAAGTAGACACCACCAAAAACTTTTGTTTTTAATGGTGTCTACTTTTATTTTACAGATGCACATGCTGACGCATGGACGGCTGTTTTCTTCTGTTCTCGTTACACGCTGGGCTCCAGGGGCTGTACGGAGTAATTCAGGCTAGCCGGAGAGTGGGGATACTGCCGGAAGAAGGCCTTGATGACCCGCTCGCAGACCATGCCGCTGTTCTCGTAGTTGGCCTGGGGCAGCATCAGCAGATACTGGGACACGCTGCACCGGGTAGCCACATCGCCCCGGCGCAGGTTATGCCGGATGACCTCCCGTAGGTTTTCCATCACCCGATCCAAGCTGCGCTTGGGCAGCTCCTCTCCGCCCTCGCCCAGGACGGACAGCAGAGCGATATGGACCGCGTCGCCGCTGCGGGCGATAGCCCGGGCTTCGGCGTGGTACAGTACTTTAAAGAAATCGTACTCGCAAAACAGGGCGCCGGCCGCCGAGTTTGGCTCCCGCAGCTGCTCCCGCACCACTCCCATGGGGACGGCCCGGTCGTTTACGGTGCGGACGGCCTCCCGGTAAAGGGCCCGAATCTCCTCCGAGGGCATAACTCCAAAGTTGGCGAACAACAGCTCGCTCATATCCTCATAGACCGCGATGGCTTCCTTCTGGCTCCCCAGGTCCAGCAGGTCCCGCATCAGATGGCGGTACAGTCCCTCGTCATAGGGCTCCACTTCCAACGCCCTGCGGCACAGGTCCACAGCCTCCTGCCGGCGGCCCCGGGCCTCCAGCAGAGACAGACTTTCCTGAACCGCCTGGATATAGCGGTTGTGAAAATAGGCGGCGATGGGCACCACCCAGGGCTCTGTCGCAAGCTTGACCAGAAAATCGCCCTGGTAGAGCTCCACTGCCCGCAGACAGCTTTCCAGCCTCCGTTCCTCATCGTGCTCCGCGGCGGCGGAGCGGCACAGCGCATCGAATTCCTCCACATCGAGTGCCAGAGGGATCTCCGTATTCCACGCGTAACTGCCCCCCCGGCGCACGATGAGCTCATGCCCAGCGGAGCTGTCCAGCTGATTCAGTGTGGTGCGCACCCGGTGGAACATGGTCTTCAGGGCATTAAGGGGATTGCTGCTGCTCTCCTCCTCTCCCCACAGCAGGCGGATCAGATCCTCCTGCGTGATGGCCCGGTCGCGGTCGTAAATCATGTAAGCCAGCAGCAGCCACACCTTATGGGACCGGTCTCCGCTGTTGTCGATCTCTCGATCTCCAGCCCCGATGCAAAACCGCCCCAGCATCTGCACCCGGATCTTGTCAATGCTCACAGAAACACGCTCCCTCTCCCTCCGCGCCGGGGCCGCAGGGTCCCGATGCGAAACTCTTACAAATACAAGTTACCACAAACTTCCTTGAAATGCAATCTCAAATTGTATCAAGTTACATATTTTTGCTAAATTTGAAATATTTTAAAAAACTTCTTCCAACTGCGTTGAAAATCTGCTATACTGAGCGTAAACAGTTGGTAACAAATTCATATTTTTCCTGCATTTGTTAGGAAAAGGAGTGACATCTCTTGCGAAACCTATTTTCTCGCACCCTCGCTCTGGCCCTCACGCTCGCCCTGTCGGCGGGCTGCGGACAGACTTCCCGGTCCGGCGGTGTCTCCCAATCCGCCTCTTCCTCGGAATTGGTCTATCTGGACGCGGCCGAGCTGGACGGCTCCGTGGACTTGGAGGACGAGTCCATCGCCTTGGCCGATTCCCCCGCCGCCCTGGACCTGGAGCTCCAGCCCACAGCCTCCGGCATTCTGGAGAAACGCAATGGCAAAGCCGTCATCGACTACTCCAATACTCAGGACGGCTATGTGATGGTCCAGTTCACCGCCCCTACCGCCAAGCGGCTGAAAGCTCAGGTAAAGGGCCCCACCACCACCTATACCTACAACCTGACCGTCGGCCAGTGGGCTGCCTTTCCTCTGTCCGACGGCAACGGCGACTACCGGATCGCCGTCTTTGAGAACATCGAGGGTACCAAATACGCCACCGTCCTCTCCCAGTCCTGCACCGTCACTCTGACCGACGAGTTTGCCCCCTTTCTCCGGCCCAACCAGTATGTAGACTACGGTGTGGCGGTCAACACCATTGCCAAGGCGGAAGAGCTGACCCGAGGCATCACCGACCCGCTGAAAAAGGTGGAGGTGATCTACAATTTTGTGGTCAAAAACCTGACCTATGACTACCAGCTGGCCGCCACCGTCCAGAGCGGCTATCTGCCTGTGCTGGACACCGTGCTGGCCAATGGGAAGGGCATCTGCTTTGACTACGCCGCTCTCATGACCGGCATGCTCCGCAGCCAGGACGTCCCCTGCAAGCTGGTGGTGGGCTATGCCGGCACCGCCTACCACGCCTGGATCAGCGTTTGGACCAAGGAGACCGGCTGGATTGACGGAGCCATCTACTTCAATGGCTCCTCCTGGCAGCGGATGGACCCTACCTTTGCCTCCACCGGCAGCCAGAGCAAGTTCATCATGGACTATATCGGCGATGGGAAAAATTACACCGCCAAGTATCTCTACTGAGAAAAATGGGCCTGCAGCACCCCTGCAAGCCCATTTCATTTACGGTCGCCGCCGCCCCGAGAGGGCCGGCGCACGCAGAGGATGGGTGAGACATGAAAAATGAACGATTATCCAGCCAAGCGCTGAGCGCCCTGTGTCTGGAGCTGGCCCTCCTGCTCCACGCCGGTGTCGGCATGGGGGATGGACTGTCTCTGATGGCCCAGGAGGAGGCGGAGCCCTCCACAAAAGCACTGCTGGACGACATGGCCGGCTGGGTGGACGAAGGCGTCACTCTGGCCGCCGCCTGTCGGGCCACCGGCCGGTTTCCGGACTACGTCTGCGGCCTTGTGGAAGTGGGCGAGCGCTCCGGCCGCACCGAGGAGGCCCTTCGGGCCCTGGCCCGGTATTATGAGGACCGCGTCCGAATGGACCGGCACCTGCGCTCCGCTTTGCTGTACCCGGCGGTGCTGCTGCTCACCATGCTGGCCGTCATCGTCGTCCTGCTGGTCAAGGTGCTGCCCCTGTTCAACGAAATTTACGCCGACCTGGGCGGACGGCTCACCGGCGCGGCTGGGGGCCTGCTGGTCCTGGGGCGGATGCTGGACCGGGCCATGCCCCTGCTGTGCGCCCTACTGGGGGCGGCGGTAATAGGTTTGGTTCTCTTCGCCGTCTCCCTTCCCTTCCGTGACAAAGTCCTGTCCCTGTGGCGGAGCCGCTGGGGAGACCGGGGCGTCTCCCGAAAGCTGAGCACCGCCCGGTTTGCCCAGGCCCTGTCCATGGGGCTGACCAGCGGTCTGCCCCTGGAGGAAGCCCTGTCCCTGTCCGCCGCTCTGCTGGACAAGGTCCCCGCCGCCGAGGCCCGCTGCCAGACCTGCCTGACTCTGCTGGAGGAGGGCATCTCATTCGCACAAGCGGTCCGCCGATCCGATGTTCTCCCTTCCGCCCAGTGCCGCCTGCTGGATTTGGGCCTGCGGGGCGGCTCCGGCGACGAGACCATGGAGCGGATTGCCCGCCAGCTGTCCGAGGACGGCGAGGCCGCTCTGGCCGAAAAGGTGGGCCAGGTGGAACCGACCCTGGTGGTCATTACCTCGGTGCTGGTTGGGCTGATCCTGCTGTCCGTGATGCTGCCTCTCATGCACATCATGGCCGCCATCGGGTGAGCCGCTATGAAACACCTTCGTTTTCCTCTCTCCTGTGTCCTGCTGCCGCTGGGCGGGTTTCTGGTGCTGCTGGCCTTTCTCGCCGCTCTGGCTGACCTGGATCGGAGCCGGGATGCAGAGGGCACGCAGCAGCTGGAGGAGTCCCTCCGCCGGGCCGCCGTGGCCTGCTACGCCGCCGAGGGCATCTACCCCCCCGATGTGGACTACCTGGAGGAGCACTACGGCCTCCAGATCGACTGGGACCGTTATACCGTATCCTATGACATATTTGGATCGAACCTGATGCCCGACATCACGGTTCTGGAAAAGGGATCATGAAGCATCTTCACAAACATCAAATCGACGGCCTGCTGGCGCTTCTGCTCCTGGCCGTGTTCGCCGCCTGCGTTCTCTCCGTCCTGCTGACGGGGGCGGGCGTCTACCGCCGCCTCACCACCCGAGACCGGGATGCCTATGACCGCCGGACCGCCATCCAGTATGTGGCCGCCAAGGTTCGCCAGGCCGACCGTTCCGCGTCCGTCTCCCTGACCCAATTCGGGGACGGAGACGCCCTGGTACTCACCCAAGATATTGACGGCCAGGTCTATCTCACCCGGATTTACTGCCACGAGGGCTGGCTCCGGGAGCTGTTTTCCTCCGCCGACGGGGAATTTGTCCCCAGCGACGGCGAAAAAGTGCTGGAGGCCGGGGGACTGGACCTCTCGCTGGAGGATGGTCTGCTCACCGTGGCCATCACCGACAGCCAGGGAAACAAGACCACGCTGTCCCTGTCCCTCCGTGGCGGAGAGGGGGCGGTCCAATGAGGAGCAAGGCTCCCCTGGCGCTGCTGGAACAGACCATCATGGTTCTGGTCTTTGCTCTGGCCGCCGCTCTGTGCCTGCGAGCCTTTCTCTGGTCCGACGCCGCCTCCGCCCGGAATCAGGCCCGGGATCAGGCGGTTCTCCAGGCCGAGAGCGCCGCCGAGGTGCTGAAGCACTCTGCCGGTGACTTTGAGGAAGCCGCCCGCACCCTGGGCGGCCGCTGGGACGGCGCAGCCTGGACCATTTATTACGATGGGGACTGGCAAGAAGCTTCCGCCCCCGCCGCCTACACCCTGACCGCCCTGCCTCAGGACAGCGGCCATTCCCTGCTGGGCCTGGCCCGGGTCGAGGTACGCTCCGGCGAGGACCCGCTTTTTAATCTGACCGTCTGCTGGCAGGAGGTGGAACTGTGAACAAACAGGACCGCTTTTCTCCCCCCCTGGTGGGGACCAGCTCCCTGCTGGTCATCTTCGCCGCTCTGGCCCTGACCACCTTCGCCCTGCTGTCCCTGTCCACGGTCCGGGCCAGCGGGCGGCTGGGGGATGCCGCCGCACGGGCCGTGACCGGCTATTACCAGGCTGACTGCCAAGCCGAGGAAATCCTGGCCCGGCTTCGGACCGGAGAGATCCCCCCGGGCGTGACTGTGGAGGACGCCCTCTGTACTTACACCTGCCCCATCTCCGGCACGCAGGAGCTGGCGGTGGAGGTCCGGATGGAACGGGACCATTACACCATCCTGCGCTGGCAGGCAGTCTCCACCGCCGACTGGAGCGCGGAGGAACATATTGAAGTGTGGGGAGGCATTCCATGACGAACTTGATGCACTATCTAAAACAAGCGGTGGAGGATCAGGCCTCCGATCTCTTCATCGTGGCGGGCGGCATGGTCAGCGAAAAGCTGGACGGCCGTATCCAGCCCATCAGCCCGGAAAAGGTACTCCCGCCCCAGACCCAGGCCCTGATTTCCGCACTCTATCAGCTGGCAGCCCGCCCCATGGACGGCTTTCTCCGCAGTGGGGACGACGACTTCTCCTTCGCGGTGCCCGGTCTGGCCCGGTTCCGGGTCAACGCCTACCGCCAGCGGGGCTCCCTGGCCGCAGTGGTCCGGGTCGTGGCCTTCGACATCCCAAACTGGCAGGACCTGGGCATTCCCCAGGCGGTGATGAACCTGGCCGACCTGGCCCACGGACTGGTGCTGTTCACCGGCGCCGCCGGCAGCGGCAAGTCTACCACCCAGGCCTGCATCATCGACCGGATCAACCGCACCCGGGAGGCCCACATCATCACCCTGGAGGACCCCATCGAGTACCTCCACCGGGACCAGAAGAGCATCGTCAGCCAGCGGGAAATCGCCATCGATACGGCGGACTACCTGTCCGGTCTGCGGGCCTGCCTGCGCCAGGCCCCCGATGTCATCCTCCTGGGCGAGATGCGGGACCACGAGACCATCCGCACCGCTATGACGGCAGCGGAGACCGGACACCTGCTCATCGCCACCCTCCACACCAAGGGGACGGTGAACAGCATCGACCGGATCGTGGACTCCTTCCCCAGCACCCAGCAGACCCAGATTCGGGTCCAGCTGTCCATGGTCCTCCACACCGTGGTGTCCCAGCAGCTGCTCCCCGACAAAAACGGCGGTCTGGTCCCCGCCTATGAGATCATGCACATGAACAGCGCCATCCGCGCCATGATCCGGGACTGCAAGAGCCACCAGATCGACAACGCCATCGCCGCCGGAAGCGGAGAGGGGATGCGCTCCATGGATCAGTCCATTCTGGCCCTGTACCAGGCTGGGACCATCACCCGGGAGACCGCCCTGGACTACGCCGACAACCCGGAGCAGATGTGCCGCCGGTTGAGATAAGGTCCCATATTTCAAAAGCGTCCGGATCGATCCGGACGCTTTTTCTACTGCATCTTTCCGATTCTTATGCTATAATGTAGACTCAAGCTGAAAATCCGGGGCGGCCCTCCCGTCCCCCGCATACGAAAGAGGAACCTATGAACGAAAAAGAAGTCGCCGAGATCCGCCGCCGGTTCCGTCCGGACCGGACCGCCATCACCCACGTGCTGGGCTGCTACGTCAACGAGACCCGGGAGATCATCTCCCAATTTGACCAATCTATGGCCATGCTGTCCCCCGAGGAGACAGAGAAGCTCATGGGCCTGCTCCGCCGGACCCTGTCCGGTACATTGGGCAAGAACCTGACCGACATCACCTTCACCACCCAACAGGTGGTAGACAGCCCGGAGCACCGGCTCCTCATGGACCTGCGCGGCTCCGGCCTTCAGGACCCGCAGGCCGTCCAGGCCCTGTTCCAGCAGGTCATCGACCACCTGGCGCTGGAGGGCAACTATCTGATCCTGCTGGCCTTTGACCGCTACGACGTCCCCTTCAAGGGCAAGGACGGCGAGAGCTTTGAGGAGGGCTCCGACCAAGTGTTCTCCTATGTACTGTGCTCCGTCTGCCCGGTGAAGCAGACCAAGCCCGCTCTCAGCTTCTATGTCAACGAGAACGCCTTCCACAACCTGTCCCCCGACTGGGTGGTGGGGGCCCCGGAGCTGGGCTTCCTATTCCCCGCCTTCGACGACCGGAGCACCAACCTGTACAACGCCCTCTATTACTGCCGGGACACCACCGAAAACCACCAGGAGTTCGTGGACGCCCTGTTCCACACCGAGATTCTCATGGCCCCCGCCGCCCAGAAGGAGACCTTCCAGGCCATTTTAGGGGACACGCTGGCCGAGGATTGCAGTCTGGAGGTGGTCCAGGCCGTCCACGAGCAGCTGGCCACCCTCATTGAGGAACACAAAGCCAATAAGGAGCCCGAGCCCCTGGTCATCTCCAAAGGCACAGTCAAGAGCGTGCTGGAGACCTGCGGCATCTGCTACGAACGGGTGTGTGACTTCGGGGCTGAATTTGACAGCCAGTTCGGCCCCGACGCCGACCTGAGCCCCAAGAACCTGGTTGACCCCAAAAAGCTGGAGCTGAAGACCCCCGACGTGACCATCCAGGTCAACGCCGAGCGCAGCGACCTGGTCCAGACCCGGATCATCGACGGCGCCAAGTACATCCTCATCCGCGCCGACGAGGGCGTGGAAGTCAACGGTGTGAATATTCATATCACATAAGAGCGTCCGAGGCGCAAATAGAATATCCAAATCAAAAAGTGCGCGAACATCTAAGATGTTCGCGCACTTTTTTCAGCCGTCAGTCAAGCATCAGACAAAGAGGGACTGGAACATATTGAACACGCCAGCGGACTGGAGGAAAAGCACCGCCATCATGACGGGGGTGACGTAGCGGATCATAACGGTGTACAGCTTCTTCCGGCCGAAGTTGTGGCCGCTGGACTCCATCTCGTCGATGATCCACTTGGGCTTCATGATCCAGCCCACGAAGATGCAGGTAAGGAAGGAGATGGCAGGCATCAGGAAGCTGTTGCTGATGTAATCGGCCACGTCCAACAGCTGCTGGTTCTGGGCGCCGTTGGGCAGGTCGAGTTCAAAGTAGAGCACGTTGTAGCCCATACAGATAACGACGGCGGCGGCGGCGGACAGCACAGTGATGACCAGGCTGGTCTTCTTGCGGTCGGTGTGGAAGATCTCCATGCAGTTGGCCACCAGTGTCTCCAGGATGGATACGCAGGAGGTCAAGGTAGCGAAAATTACCATCAGGAAGAAGGCCAGACCGATGACGGCTCCCACGGGACCCATAGCGTCAAAGACCTTGGGAAGGGAAATGAACATCAGACCGGGGCCGGCGGACATGCCCTCGGTGCCGGAGAAGACGTAGACGGCGGGAATGATCATCATGCCGGCCAGGAAGGCAACCAGAGTGTCGAAGAACTCCACCTGGCCCAGGGATTTGCTCAAATTCACGTTCTTCTTCACATAGGAACCGTAGGTGATCATGATGCCCATGGACACGCTGAGGGAGAAGAATATCTGACTCATGGCGTCCAGCAGGATCTGGAGGAAGCCGGAGAAGGTGAGCCCCTCCAGGTTGGGGGTCAGGTAGACGGCCAGGCCCTGGAGACCGGTCCTGGCGGTATCACCGTCAGATACACGCAGAGTCAGGGAGTAAAGCGCAATGCCGATGATAAGTACGAACAGACCGGGCATGACGATGCGGGCGAACTTTTCGATGCCCTTCTCCACCCCCCGGTAGACGACAAAGGCGGTGACGGCCAGGAAGACCAGCATAAACACGATGGGGGCCACAGGAGCGGTAATGAAGGAGGTAAAATAGTCGTCCTGGGCAGCCGCCGCACCAGCGCCGGTGACGTACACGGCAAAGTACTTGGTGACCCAGCCGCCGATGACGGTGTAATAAGTCATAATGATGGCGGGGACCAGGAAGGTCAGATAGCCCAGGAAGTTCCACTTCTTATTCATGGCTCCGAAGGCCCGCAGGGCATGCTCATGAGTCCGGCGGCCGATGGCCACGTCGGTGGTCAGCAGGGTAAAGCCGAAGGTGGTGACCAGGACCAGGTACACGATCAAAAACAGGCCGCCGCCATCCTTGGCCGCCAGATAGGGGAAGCGCCAGATGTTGCCCACGCCCACGGCGCTGCCCGCCGCCGACAGCACAAAGCCCAGCGAGCCGCTGAAATGACTGATTTTCTTTTTCTCCATAACATAACAATCCTCACTTACACATCGCCGCCTCCGCGGCGCAAAACTTCTTTTATTATAGGGAATATTGAGTAAAAGGCAAGGAAGGCGGAGTTTCTTGAAACGAAATTTTATTATCAAGAAGTTTATTTATCATAGAATTTCGATGAAAAATCAGGTATAATAGAGGAAACGTCCACCCCTTATTTTCAAAAAGTATATTTATAGGAAACTTAGGAGGACCTATGCGTGATATCAGCACCCACGTGGGGGGCCGCATCCGGATGTACCGGAAGGACCGCGGCCTGACCCTTCAGCAGCTGGCCGACCTGGTCCACAAGAGCCGGGCCAGCATCAGCAAATACGAAAACGGCGAGATCACCCTGGACGTGGAGACTCTGTACGAGATCGCCTCCGCGCTCCAGGTCAGCCCCAACCAGCTCATGGATTTCCGCCCTCCCGAGCCCGAGCTGCCCCCTCTCTCCGCCAACAGCGGCACCCGCAGCCCCTTTTTTCTGGCCCGGCGGCTGTACTTCTATTTCTACGACGGCCGCTACAACCGCCTGAAGGACGGCGTCATCGACATCTACGAATCCCGGAATAAACCCGGTAGCTACGAAGCCTCCCTGTCCATCAGCACGGTTACCTCCGCCGGTTGGCGCAGCGAGGTCTACTACACCGGTCAGGTGGTATACAGCGACATGCTCATCCGTTTTTCCTTCGTCAACCAGTGCAACGCCCTGGAGGAAGACCTGCTGTACATCTTCAACCCCCTGGAGATCCGGGATGCCACCGACGGCCTGCTGTGCGGCATCTCCAGCGCCGACCTGTCCCCCTGCGCCTTCAAATGTCTGGTCACCCTGACCCCTCAGGAGCACACGGAGGCTCTCCAGCAGCAGCTCCTGATCAGCAAAAAGGAGCTCCAGCGTTGGCAGAAGATGAATATGCTTCTGGTGGACAACCGGGGCGAGGATCTGGCCTTCTGACAAGTTTTCCGCAAAAGGAACCCCCTTCGTTTCCGTTCTTGCTGGAAACGAAGGGGGTTTTTGTTGGATAACGACTGCCTGGCTCAAATACCCAGGGTACGGACCAGCTGAGGCAGTTCGGACAGATTCCGGATGACAAAGTGGGCGCCGGCGGCGCGAAAGGTCTCCTCCGCCTTGCGGCAGGCGGCCTCGCGTTCCTGGTTGGAGAGAGCCTCAAACTCCTCCTGGCTCAGGCCCAGCTCGGAGCTGCCCTCCACCACACCCACGGACCACACGCCGGCGTTGACGCCCTCTTTCACATCGGAGACGGTATCGCCCACCTTAACCACATGCTTCACGTCGGAGACGCCTAGGGCCTTCATGTTCTCGAAGATCATATAGGGGAAGGGGCGGCCCTTGCCGCCCACGGCGTCGGGGCTGAACCAGCAGTCGGGGGCATAGCCCAGCTCAGCGGCCTTGGGAACCACCACGGCCATCATGGTATCCGTGTAGCCGGTGGTGGAGCCGATCTTCAGCCCCATCCGACGCAGCTGTGCCACGGTTTCCAGCACGTGAGGCTTGGGGGCGGCGAAATTGTCCAGGATGGAGAACAGCTTGGGCTCAAACTGGGAATAGACAGCCTCCACGTCCTGGTCGTCGGCGGCGTGGCCCTGGACCTTCTCCCACTCAGCGGCGATGCGGTCCATGCACAGCATGGTGCGGATATGATCCCGCTTCAGCATGCCCATAGGCTTGCGGGTCTCGTCCATGGTGACGGGGACGTTGAAGTGGGCAAAGGCCTCACGGAAGGCCTGGACAGGGGCAAAGCAGCCGTAGTCCACGGTGGTGCCCGCCCAGTCAAAGATGACGGCTTCGATCATGCCCGCACCTCCTTGAGATAGTCCGCAATGATGGCGGTGAGCTTCTCGATGTCCTCGGCGTAGATCTCGCCGATGTTGCCGATGCGGAAGGTGTCCTGGTCGGTCAGCTTTCCGGGGTAGATGGCATAGCCCCGCTCCTTGACATAGTTGTAGAAGTCGGAGAACTGGAAGGACACGCCTTCGGGGTAGAAGAAGGTGGTAATGATGGGGCCCTGGTGGGTGCCGTCGATGTAGGTGGTGAAGCCCATCTCGGCCATCTTCTCGATGAGCATGCGGTTGTTGTCGGCGTAGCGCTTGTGACGTGCGGGGATGCCGCCCTCGGCCAGCAACTCGTCAATGGCCTTGGCGAAGGCCAGCACCACATGGGTGGGAGAGGTAAAACGCCACTTGCCGTCCTTCTCCATGGTCTTCCACTGGTCCAGCAGGTCCAGGGACAGGGAGCGCGCCTTACCCTCGCTCTCCAGCAGCTTGTCCCGGCGGCAGAGGATGAAGGAGAAGCCGGGAACGCCCTGGATGCACTTGTTGGCGCTAGAGACCAGGAAGTCGATGCCCCAGTCGGCCACGGGGATATCCACACCGGCGAAGGAGGACATGGCGTCCACGATGAAGGTACGGCCGGCGGCCTTGACCACCTTGCCCACAGACTCGATATCGTTCAGGATACCGCTGGTGGTTTCGCTGTGGACCATGGCGACATGAGTGATGGCGGGGTCGGCAGCGAGCAGCTCGGCCACATGGGCGGCGTCGGGGATGTGATCATAGGTTTCGGCGTAGTGGACATAGGGGATACGGGCGTGCTCACAGATCTGAGCCATGCGGACGCCGTAAGCGCCGTTGGAGCAGATGAGCAGCTTGTCCTCCGGGCCGATGACGCTGGTCAGCACGCTCTCCACGCCGAAGGAACCGCTGCCCTGCATCAGCACGGCGGTGTAGTCCTGCTCGGAGACATGGGCCAGTTCCAGCAGCTGGCGGCGGATCTTCTGGGTGACGGCCTTGTAGTCGTCGTCCCAGGTGCAGCGGTCCACCAGCATCTCCTGCTTGACGGTGTCTGTGGTGGTCAGGGGGCCGGGGGTCAGTAACTTATAAGTATTCATATCGAAAAACCTTTCCTCATTCTTCTTATTTTTTAACAAGGCCGGACACAAGCGCGCGAATGATCCGCTTTCAGCAGACCATCCGTGCGTTTTTCTGTCCGGATTCAGCGCAGTTATCAGCCTTTCGCCCGCTCGGACAGATCCTGGTGAGCCTTGAAGAGTTCGAAGGTCAGCGGCTCGCCGAAGGTCATGGGGTAGGTGGACTTGTTGGCAGAGTCGGCAGTCTCACCCTCGTACAGGGGGTTGGGATAGGTCTGCTGCAATTCAGCGCGGCCATTGTCGATGATGCACTGGGCCATCTCCATGGCCAGAGGGTTGGTATTCTCGCCCTTGTCCAGCACAGCCACGGACTCCGTCAGAGAAAAATTGCCCTCAGTGGGGTCCACGAAGTCGATAGGCATGCCGCTGGCCTTGTCGGCCACCGCCTGGTGGCGCAGACCGAAGCCGATGGCGACCTCACCAGCGCGGCACAGCTTCAGGGGGCCGGAACCAGAGGTCTCGATATGAGCGCCGGCGTTCTGATAGATACCGGACAGGACTTCCTGGGCGCCCTGCTCGCCGTAGGCGGAGACCAGCGCCTGGATCAGCAGCCAGGCGGTGGAGGAGGACTGGATGTCGGTGACGGCAATCTGACCGGCGTAGATGGGATCGGCCAGATCCTTCAGGCAGGTGGGGGTAGGCAGGTTCTCAGACTTCATCAGCTCGGTATTCAGAATGATGGCGCCCTCCTGGGAGGTGATGGGGGCGGTGTAATCGGGCACCTCGGCCATGGTATTCACATCAAAGGTCAGGGGCAGGAACATCTTGTTTTGATCCTGGGCACTCTGGACATAGAAGGTGCTCATGGTGATCATATCGGCCTCTAGATTGGTGCCCTCGGCCATCAGCTTGCCGCCCAGCTCGGAGGTACCGTAGGTCTGAAAGATGTATTTGCCCTCGTAACCGTTGCTGTTCAGGGCGTTCTGCATAGCGGTGACCGCTTCTTCGTCGGCGTTGGAATAGATGACCACCTGCTTTTCACCGGAAGCAGCGCCGGAGGTGGAGCCACCGGAGGCACAGCCTGCCATCAGGGACAGGGACATGGTGAGAGACAGGCCAATGGCCAGACATTTTTTCAGATTCATTTCCGGATTTCCTTTCTTTGCTGTTTATTTCTAATGTTCTGAATCACTTTTTGACGGCGTGCGCAGCCTCACGGTTGGCCAGCCAGGTAAAGATGGCCTTGGCGGCCAGGTTGGTTGCCAGGATCAGCAGGGACAGGACAAAAACCTCGTTGAAGCGGTTGACGTACTGGAGCTGTTTGATCATGGTGGTCAGCACCATGGTCTTTGCCCCGGCAATGAAAATCAGGGCGCTGATGGTGACCATGGAGTTGATAAAGTAGTAACTGAACACCTCGATGAGACTGGACATGGCGTTGGGCGTCACCACCCGGAGGATGGTCTTGATCCAGCTGTCCCCCATGAGCATGGCCGTGGTCTCCCAACCGGCGTTCATCTTGGACAGTGCGTTCTTCATCATCAGGTAGGGCGTTGAGAAATAGTGCACGATGTTGCACAGGATCATCAGCAGCATGGTGTTCTGCAAGCTGGTACCGGAGAACAGGAACAGGTAGGCCACGCCCAGGACCATACCGGGGATAGCGTTGGTCACCAGGGCGATGCTCTCGATGCCTTGCTTATACCCCCGGGAGAGCGTGCTCCGCGCAGTGATGAGGGCGGCGCCGTAGGCCACCAGGGTGCCCAGGGCCGCGGTGAGCAGAGCCATGGTCAGGGAGTGTCCATAGGCCGCCAGCAGGCTGCCGTCGGAGAAGACGGACTGGAAGTGCGTCACGGTAAAGCCCACCTTGTAGGGCCAGGACTCCACCAAGGGGACCACAAAGATGACGGCGAAGATGGCCAGGATCATCACAGAGAGGATGGTATCTCCCACACCCCAGCAGACATCCCGTGTGGTGTTCTTACGCAGCTCGGTCTGGTCGATGCGGTTATACCGGATATTGAACCGCTCCAGGATCTGGAGAATGCAGATGCTGCCCACCGAGGGAATCAGCATGATCATGGCGATGACCGCACCCCGGTTGAAGTCGGGGATACCGCCCAGCATCTGGTTGTACAGCAGGGTGGCGATGACGTCGTAGCCCCCGCCCACCGAGGCGGGGATACCGAAGTCGGTAAAACACAGGAAGAAGGCCTGGATAAAGGCGCCCGCCAGGGTGCCCAGCAGGGGGCGGAGGACAGCGATCCAAAAGGTGGACAGGTTCTTGTCCCCCATGACCTTGGAGACGATGAGGGCCTTCTTATCCACAAAGCCCATGGTGTTGTGGATGAGCAGGAAGGCCACAGGTATGGTGTAGATGACGTAGCCCACCAGCAGGCCGCCAAAGCCATACAGGTCGAACAGCTGCCGCCCCAGCAAGCGGGTGATCAGTCCCTGCTTGCCGAAGGAGTAGATGATGGCAAAGCCGTAGGTGATGGTGGGCAGGAACATGGGCAGGGTGGCAACGGCAGTCACGAGGCTCTTGAACCACTTGGGCAGGCCGGTGTAGTGGACGGCATAGGCCATCAGGAAGGCGATGACCGTTGCCAGCACCGCCGAGGCGGCCGCCACCGCAAAGCTGTTGCCCAGAGCGCCGAGGAATCCCTTCTTCGACACCACCGAGGCGTAAAATTCAAAGGTGAACCCGCCGTCCCACATGGATTTCCCCAGCAGGAGCAGGATTGGGCCCGCCAGGAAGGCGGCGAACAAAGCGGCGATAATCCAAAAGATCAGCTTCAGTTCCCAGTTTTTCTGCTTCATGGGAGGCCTCTTACACCGCCGGGGTGGCCATCATGGGATAGTCCCCAAATAGAGCGAAGATGTTGTTCCGCTTGATCTCCAGCTGATTCAGAATGAACTTGCGGACAAAATCGTTCTTGGGCTGATGGACGATCTCAGCGGGCTTGGCGTACTGGGAGATCGTGCCCTTGTCAATGATGAGCACCCGGTCGGACAGGGTCAGGGCCTCCTCAGGGTCGTGGGTCACGATGATGGTGGTCAGGTGGTACTCCCGGGCGATGGTCTTGATGCGGTCCTTGATGGACTCCTTAATAACGCCAACGCCGTCCAGAGCGGACAGGGGCTCGTCCAGCAGCAGGATACGGGGCTTCATGACCATGGTGCGGGCCAGCGCGGTGCGCTGCTTCTGACCGCCGGACAGTTGGTCGATGCGCTTGTCCAGCTGCTCCCGCAGACCCAGCAGGTCGATCAGGTCCTCCACCTCTTCCTCGGTGGAGACGCCGGGCCGGTTCTTCAGCCCGTAGGTGATGTTCTGGCGGACGTTCAGGTTGGGGAACAGGGCGTAGTCCTGAAAGACGATGTTGAAGCCCCGCTTCTCCATAGCCGTGTGAGTCAGGTCTTCCCCATTATAAAGGATCTCGCCGCTGTCGGCTTCCACGATGCCCAGGATCAGGTTGAGCAGGGTGGTCTTGCCACAGCCGGAGGGACCCAGGATCGAGACGATTTCCCCGTCCTCCACTTGGATGGAGATGTCCTTCAGGACCGGGACACCGTCAAACGATTTCTTCACAGATTTCAGTTCCAGCATATAGGACCGTTTCCTTTCATTCTGGTTTTCACTTGAATTTGTTTCTGTAACGGGCCCTATCATACTGTTTTCGCAAGAAAAACACAACAAAATGCAGTTTAAGTCTTTGTAAGAGCCATGTTAAATGACCTCAAGAAAGAACCGGCGGTCTTGTAGAAAACTTACAAGACCGCCGGTTTCAGATTTCTTCGGGATAGCCGCGGTCCGCGATGACCGCGCCGCTTTTGTCCAGGTTGCGGGAGAACCGCTCGTAGTCGCTGAGGATGATTCCCATATACAGCAGATCCACTGCCGCCAGGTCCGGGATGCGGGAGTAAATGGCGGTACTGTATATAGTCAGCTCCGCCCCGCCGGTGCACAGGCAGATATCGGCGTACTTTGCCAGCATGGGGTCCTTCCGACTGGTAATCGCGATGGTGCCGGCCCCCGCCTTCTTGGCCTGCTTGAGGGCTTTCACCGTATCCATGGAACAGCCGGAGTGAGAAAAGGCTACCGCCGCGTCCATCGCCCCCAGGTGGGCGGCGGATATCTGCTGAAGATAGGCGTCGGTGTGCATCCGGCAGTTCAGCCCCAGGTAGGTGAGCTTGGTCAGCAGGTCTCCCGCCGGTGTGCTGGAGTTCTCCACGCCGTAAATGTCAATGGTGCGGGCAGCGGCCAGCATATGGACCGCCCGCTCCAGTTCCTGGGGGGAAATGGACTTCAGCGTCTCGTCCAGAAGCTCTCCGGTTACCCGCACTTCCTTCAGCGGCAGGTCCGACAGCTGGTCCCATGGCTTCAGATCGAATCCGCCCAGATGGTCAACGGTGAAAGCATCCCGGCTCTTGGGCGTCCCCTCCCGCAGAAGGCAGTATTTGAAATCCCGGTAGCCTTTGAAGCCAAGGGCCTGTACAAAGCGGATCACCGTGGGCTGACTGACCTGTGTCTGCTCCGCCAATTCTGAAATGGTGATCCTTGCCGTCTCTTCCGGGTGCTTCAACACAAAGTCCGCCACCTTTTGTTCCGAGGGCCTCATGGCGACATACGCGCTCTTGACGCGGTCCATAATCTGTATTTCGTGCTGCAAGTTTGATCAGCTCCCTGCTATGTAGAAAAGTTACACATGCTCCGTCTTCCCATGGTAAGGAGTGCAGCAAGACGTGGTTGTGCCTTTTGTAGTTTTTTGAATTTTTTTCAGGATGGACACTCAGACTGCGATTTTCGCACTGCAAATATAAGATTTCGGACGTCGCATTTTCCAATTTATTACAGTCCGACCGTGATGCGCTGGGTGCGGATCATGGACTGGCCCGGCGCCAGCAGCTGGGTACCGGGGCGGGCGGCCAAGTCGTGGCCGGGCCCCAGGTAGCCGGTCCAGGGCTCGATACACACAAAATCGGTGATGCCCGGCTTGCTCCAGAGCAGAACGAAGGGGAAGCCCTCCGTACCCACCCGGAGATACCGCCCAGTCTCTTTCTCCTCCACCTGGAGCCACTTGGACTTCAAGTTTGAGAAGCAGATGCTGTCGTTGTCAAAGACCTCCGGGTCCAGACAGAACACATCGGTGCCGTCCAGGGACTCGGGCTGCTCGAAGCGGACGATATAGTCCTGGGGGATCTTGCCCGGCGTGAAGGGGCAGCGCAGAGCGGGGTGGAACCCCAGCTGGGCGGGCATAGGACGGCTGTCCAGGTTTGTACCGGTGCAGGTGGTCACCACATCGTTTCCCTCCAGAGTGTGGACCGTATCAAAGGAGAAGGACCAGGGCCAGCGGTCCTCGTCTTTCTCCCAGTCCACCCGAAAGTGGATGCGGTTCTCCCCCGCCTCCACAAACTTGTGGTCCAGGTCCCGAATAAAGCCATGCTGCCCCGCCTTCCAGCGGCGGCCCTGGTCCTCGAAATAGCCGTCCTCCAGCTTGCTGCACCAAGGGAACAGTACCGGAGCCCGACGGCCCCAAATTTCCGGCTTGCCGTCCCACAGGCAGCCGAAATCCGCGCTGCCCTGGGCGTGGATGGTCCACAGCTCTCCGCCCTGGGTATTGGCCGTCACCTTTAATCTCTCATTCTGCATGGTATAAAGCATAGCGTTTCTCCTTCCGCGGACATGCCGCCCTCCGTGTGGTGTACTTCGCGTTTATCATACCATGTTTCGGAACGCCGGGAAATAATAATTTTCATTTATTCAATGGGATCGCCCGCAAGCAATTCCGTATATGAACTCAAAATTGACCTTCGCTTTTCTCCCTTTCACTCTCTTCGGAAAGAAATGTTTTTTCCTCTGATTTCCCCCTTGTTTTGTGCTATTTTCTCCCAGTTTCCCCTTGTCAGCCGCATCAAAACGCAGTATAATATCTGCGTTGCGTTGAGGGGCGGATAAGGCAAATCCGCGCAGCGGTTGCGAATCCCGCTCCCCGGAGGTAACTTTATGGTAAAAGCGATCGTAGGCGCCAACTGGGGTGACGAGGGCAAAGGAAAAGTCACCGACATGCTGGCCCAGCAGTCCGATGTGGTCATCCGCTTTCAGGGCGGCGCCAACGCCGGACACACCATCATCAACGACTATGGCCGATTTGCGCTCCACACCCTCCCTTCCGGCATCTTCTATCCCCACGTCACCAATATCATCGGCAACGGCGTGGCGCTGGATGTCCACAAGCTGGTCGGTGAGCTGAACTCCATTACCAGCCAGGGAGTTCCCGCACCCAACCTCATCGTCTCGGATCGGGCTCAGCTGCTGATGCCCTACCATGTGCTCCAGGACACCTATGAGGAGGAGCGTCTGGGCGGCAAGGCCTTTGGTTCCACCAAGAGCGGCATTGCCCCCTTCTACTCCGACAAATACGCCAAGATTGGCATTCAGGTCTGCGACCTATTTGACGAGGACCGCCTGTGGGAGCGGCTCTCCGCCGCCGTGGAGCTGAAAAACGTGCTCTTCGAGCACCTGTACCACAAGCCCACGCTGAACGCCCGGGAGCTGATGGATCAGCTGCTAGAGGTGCGCGAGGAGATCCGCCCCTACGTGGGCGACGCGGTGGTTTTTGTCCACGACGCTCTGAAGGCGGGCAAGACCATCCTGCTGGAGGGCCAGCTGGGCTCCATGAAGGACCCGGACCTGGGTATCGTCCCCCTGACCACCTCCTCCCATACTCTGGCCGGCTTCGGCTGTGTGGGCGGTGCGGTACCTCCTACCGCCATTGAGGACATTATCTGTGTCACCAAGGCCTATTCTTCCAATGTAGGCTCTCAGAGCGAGCCCTTTGTCAGCGAGGTCACCGGCCAGGCCGGTGACGAGCTGCGCCGCCGGGGCGGCGACAAGGGCGAGTTCGGCGCCACCACCGGCCGTCCCCGCCGCGTGGGCTGGTTCGACACCGTGGCCACCAAGTACGGCTGCATGGTCCAGGGCGCCACCCAGGTGGCGCTGACCTGCCTGGACGTGCTGGGCTACCTGGACGAGATCCCCGTGTGCACCGGCTATGAGATCGACGGGAAACTCACCGATCAGTTCCCCACCACCCCCGACCTGATGCGGGCCAAGCCCGTGTTCACCACTCTGCCCGGCTGGAAGTCCGACATCCGCGGCTGTCTGGACTATGAATCCCTGCCGGAGAACGCCAAGGCCTATGTGGACTTTTTGGAGTCCAAGATCGGTTATCCCATTACGCTGGTCTCCACCGGCCCCAAGCGTGAGGAGATCACCCACCGCGCCTCGAAATTGTAATACGGTTCCCCCACGCCGGGTGCCATTCTGTGGCATCCGGCGTGTGCACACCGCCCACCACAAGGAGGATTCCATGAAAAAACGCTTCGCATCCCTGCTGGCTCTCTGCCTGACTCTGTCCCTGGCCGCCCTCCCCGCCGCCGCTCTGGAGACGGAGGACGCCAAAAAACTGCTCCAGCAGTACTATGTAGACGGGGTCCCGGAGGAGATTCTGTCCCTGGACTCCCTGGATGAGATTTTGGAGGCTCTGGGCGACCCCTACACTGTGTACTGGACCGCCGAGGAGTACCAGAAATTCCTCACTGCCGTCAACGGCGAGTCGGTGGTGGGTATCGGTGTCTCCATCAGCACCACCTATGACAACGGCTATCCCATTATGTCTATTCTGCCCGACTCCCCCGCACTGGAGGCCGGGCTGGAGGCCGGCGATCGGGTCATCGCCGTGGACGGGGTAACCGCCTCCGCTACCAGCGATATCCGGACCATGATCGGCGGCGAGGCCGGTACCCCGGTCACCATCACCGTCATCCGTGCGTCCGACGGCCAGCAAAAG
>Ga0129308_1001862_pt1 | contig 19961 bp, 17 predicted proteins | sample L827metagenome_FD_94440 | JGI IMG/M metagenome (GOLD analysis project Ga0129308, IMG submission 94440) | Ring-tailed lemur group fecal microbial communities from Wisconsin, USA - L827 metagenome | ecosystem: Host-associated > Mammals > Digestive system > Large intestine > Fecal | place: USA... | reverse complement strand
GACCGACGGCCAGGTCATCGTACCCGCCGGCGCGGGCGCGGCAGGAGCGGACGGCGACGTTCCCGACGGCGCGGCGGCAGAGTAGGAGGCCGGTGATGGGAGAGATTATACGAATTGATAATCTGGTGAAGGTCTATCAGAACGGGGACATTCAGGTGGAAGCGCTGAAGCGGCTGAACCTGACGGTGAATAAGGGCGAGTACATCGCCATCATGGGCGCCTCCGGCTCGGGTAAGTCGACACTAATGAACATACTGGGCTGCCTGGACCGGCCCACGGAAGGACATTATTATCTGGACGGAGTGGATGTGAGGGAGCTGGACGACAACGAGCTCTCCTGGGTCAGAAACCAGAAGATCGGCTTTGTTTTCCAGTCTTTCAACCTGATCCCCAGGACCAGCGCCCTGAAGAACGTGGAGCTTCCCATGGTCTATGCCAAGGTGCCGGCGGCTCAGCGGGAAGAGCGGGCGCAGCTGCTGCTGGACAAAGTGGGCATCGGAGCGCGGTCGTTTCACATGCCAAACGAAATATCCGGCGGGCAGAAGCAGAGGGTGGCTATCGCCAGAGCGCTGGCCAACCAGCCGCCCATCATCCTGGCCGACGAGCCAACGGGAAATCTGGACAGCAGATCATCTGTGGAGATCATGGATATCTTCACAAGCCTGAACCGGGAAGAGGGCAATACGGTGATCATCGTGACCCACGAACCGGACATCGCAGAATTTACAGACCGCGTCATCACCTTCCGGGACGGCTGCATCATCAGCGATGAGAGGAAGGGGGGAGCGCCGTGCTGATCATTGAAAACATAAAGCTGGCGCTGAATGCGATCCGCATCAACAAAATGCGGTCCTTTCTGACCATGCTGGGCATCATCATCGGCATCAGCTCGGTCATCGCCATCACGGCCATCGGTTCCAGCATGCAGGGCGTTCTGGATAAACAGTTCGCTTCCGTGGGAAAAAGCGCCATGGTCACCTATCCAAACTGGAACATGATCGACGATTATATCCCCTCAGACGCGCTGTTTGACAGGGATGACATGAATACCCTGAAGGCAAAGTTCCCGGAGTACATCGCCTATATTGATCCAAATGTGAGCGCGTCCAGCGATTATCGCATCGGACGGCTGGATGGGAAGATCAGCATGTCCGGCACGGCGGCGGGCCGGGACAAGATGCTGAATCTGAATATGATCTACGGCCGTTACATCAACGAGGCCGACGTGAATGGGGCCAAACCCCGTCTGGTCATCGAGGCAAAGACGGCAAAAAAGATGTTCGGCACGGAGAACGCGGTGGGCAGGACCGTGGACCTGACCGTGGAAGAAGAACTCAAGGAATTCACGGTGGTCGGCGTCTACAAGGAAGAAGACTCGATCTTCACCGCCATGAACACCAGTCAGAACGACTTCGGTTACATTCCCTACTCGCTGATGCCCGGCCAGGCCGACTGGACCGCATACTTTTACATGTATACGGCGGAAGGCGTGAACCAGACGGAGGCAGGTGAAAAGATCACGGCTTACATGGCCAGGATGAAGGGCATGCCGGAGGGCTACTACATGTACGAATCCGCGGAGGCTCAGGCCAATATGATGACCAGTATGCTTTCCACAGTATCCACGGCCATCGGCATCATCGCCGGAATCTCGCTTCTGGTGGGCGGAATAGGCATCATGAATATTATGCTGGTATCCGTGACAGAGCGGACGAGAGAGATCGGCATCAGAAAATCACTGGGCGCCAGGACGGGAGACATACTGTTTCAGTTCCTGACGGAATCCATGATCATATCAGCCATCGGCGGACTTATCGGAACGACACTGGGCTGCGGCATCGCGGCCGTAGGTATGTCTGCCTTCGGGGTGGATTTTATCATCAACCCCATGGTCATCGTTTTGGCGGTGGGCTTTTCCGCCGTGGTCGGCGTTTTCTTCGGAATCTATCCGGCCAGACGGGCGGCAAAGCTGGATCCCATCGAGGCGCTGCGCTTCGAATAAATCGCTTACGTCAACCCAAACATAAAGGAAGCGGGCGGCTGCGCGGAGCATATCCGCGCGGCCGCCCGCTTTCATTACCGAACAGATCCGTAGAGTCTCCGTCTATACGCTGTGTGGCATATCTGGTGAGCGCCGCTCTCGCAGCTGATGTGGGCGGCAGACCGGGGAGGGCCGACGGCTGCGGGAAGGCAAAGAAAAAGCCGCAGCCAGAGCCGCGGCGGCATGTAAGCCTTTTATTCGTATGCTGTGTGATGAGCCAGGATCAACAGAGTCTGATTTTCCAGCGCGTATACATCGTACAGGATGTGATTGCCGTACTCAGAAAAGTCCGCCCCGGATTTTTCATAATCGGATGTGACCGCCGTGTAAAAATCCGCCGGGGTGAGGATCTGCGGCTCCCCGTCTCCGTCGGGAGAGAGGTAAGTTGTGTAAGCCTGCTCCGGTATGGTAAACGTGCGATTCAGAGCAAAGCTGTCGATGCGGTATCCGTCCGGCGCGGTACTGTCCTCCACGATCTCTTTGGGATGAAGGATCATTTCGATCTCATCGCTTTCGTTTTTGTTCAGCTCGATGGAACCGAGAAGTTTTTCTGCTCCGTCGTTCATCAGCTGCTGCGCATACGCCCCTTCGAGGTAAGCGATGGTTATTTCCGGAGTTTCCTCATCGCCCATGGCGTCTCCGCAGCCGGTCAGCGCGGCGGCAGCCACAGCTGAGAGCAGCAGGAGGATCAGGACGAGAGAGTACCCGCGGTGTATGAGTTTTTTCATTCTAAATAGCCCCGGACGACTTCCGAGTCCTCCTTTCCAAACTGAACGCAGCCATTTTTCTCAAACCAACAGGCGAGAATCTGGCATCCTATATGGATCATTCTATGCCTGGCTCAGTGGTTTTTCAATAGCATCGGAAAAGAGTAATCACAATGTCACAGAAGTGTAATAATCGAGCCGATGTCCCAGAGCGGGAGACCGGGAAACCACAGGGGAGTTCTGCCCCGGTGGCGGATGAAGGCGCAGATCCGGTGGAAATCAGGGTGGGCGGACAGATCGCCGTGAAAGAGCACGGTATGGCCCAGCAGACCGGAAGCGCCGCCGAGAAACCCGTATGGAAAACCGGGCAGAAGCACATGGCCCGTGGAAACGGTCAGGACGTCGATGGGATAGGGGGCAAGAGCCTTCTCCAGGCCGCGGTCGGAAGTGATCACGGCGGGCTGCCGGCCGCCGTTTACCACCACCAGGCTGCACTTTGTGTAACCCTGCCGGACGTTGATCTCCGTCAGTCCCAGCCGCTTTACCTCGGAGCGGACCTCCGGCGCTGTGAAGCGAAGATTGTGGACGAAGAATTCGCCCAGCTGTACGCCGCAGAAACCTGTATTCAGCGGATAATCGGGACCGGCGGGAGCGCCGGTGAGGATGCGGTCCCCCAGAGCGCAGCAATAGAGATCCGCGTGGGAAGCCACAGCCGCGTAGGTGAGCGCGGTGGGTCGGATCTCAGCGGGCACGGCCCCGGGAAAGCGGGAGATGCAGGCTTTTACCTGCGGATATATTTCCTGTGAATAATATACGTTGGGTATTGGGCGGGCCGGTATTGGGGAATATGCCGCCGGCTCCCGTCCGGGCCTCCGCTCCGTTTGCTGTTTCATATCAGGCATCCCCGCCTTTGGCCTGGGGAACAGCCTTCGCATTCTCTGCTATATCCGCATCTGAGACCGGAGCATCCATTCCGGCGGCTGCGGCATCTGCATCAGATGATCTTCCGGGACGCTGCACCAGAACGGCGCCGGCGATGAGCAGGATCACCCCCAGCAGACGCAGAGGGGAGACAGGATGGACCTGGCTGCCGAGAAAGCCTGTGGCGTCCGCCAGAACGGATCCGGTCAGCTGGCCGGCCACCATCATGCTGAAATAGGCGCCGAAGCCGATCTTCGGGGGGATCAGTATAGAACAGAATACCAGAGCGGTGCCGAAGACGCCGCCCGTCCACATCCACCACTTCGTGCTGAGGAGCATGTCCCAGGAGGGCAGGGGATAAATGCCCAGAGCGGACGCCAGCGGGAGCATGACGACCAGAAGGACCATTCCGCCCAGAAAGCTGAACAGAGATGCGAATACAGGGTTGCCCGAGGCTGCGCGTAGCCGGCCGTTGACCGCCGACTGCATCGTCACCGCAGCGCCCGTGAGAAAACTGATCATGCTGAATAAAAGACTCATATGTAAAAGCCGCCTTTCCTGACTTGCTTCGTTCTTTTAAGAATTTTGGATGAGGACCGCTCCGACCAGGAGCAGAAGGACCCCCGCCGCCCGGACCTTATCCACTCGCCGGATACGCTCCACCAGCCAGCCTTTGTGATCCAGCGTGACGGAAAGGAAGAGCTGACCGGCCACCAGCATGCTAAAGAAGGCGGCGTACCCGATGAGAGGGGGAAGAAGGACCAGGGCCATGACGTAGATCAGCCCCAGCGGTCCGCCCATCCAGGTCCACCACCGGGTGCGGGATAGCAGGCCCCGTTCCGGCATGCTCCAGATCCCCAGGCCCGCAAACAGTATCAGCAGCATCACCAGAAGGATCGTTCCGACCATGAAGTTGGCGAAGGAAGCAAAGACAGCATTGCCGGTGAGAAGGCGGATCTGTCCATTGACGCCGGACTGCACGTTGGTGGCGACGCCCACGAGAAAACTGATCAGAGCATAAATGGCATACATGAAAAAACCTCCTGAAAAGCGGCGCCCAGGCCGCGCGTGATCAATATGAGTATACCATAATGTTGCGCTTGTTTTCCACCGCGGGGAAATTAATTTGCCGGTCCCAGAGCGAGATGAGATCGAACTTGATCTTCTGTACGTAGACTTCGCCCAGAAAGTTGGTGGAATGGAATTCTACGGTCAGAGAGAGCATGGGATTTCCCTGAAGCATTTCATCCGTCAGGCGGATGCCCCCGATGAGAAAGGGTATGGTGCTCTGATAGGGCACTTTATTATTCAGCGAAATGGTCAGCGTTTCGTAAGTAATGGGCTGGGAGCGGCCGTCGTCGTATTTCAGCTTCAGCCCCAGTTTGAACAGCTCGATATTGATGATATCCGTTCGGCTGACATTGGTCATGGTCAGGACCAGTACGTCTCCGTCGGTCTCCGGACTCAGCTCCATGCTGTCGGTGATGTCAGTGAAGGAATCGTACAGATTGATGGCGAAAACGTCCTTGGGCAGAAATTCTTTCAGCTCCTCCGGCGCCATGCCGTTGATGTCTATGGTCGGGATGTAATTGTTTTCTTCAATTTTGATCAGACGCTTGTTCATATCATTGGCCTGCTGGCTGAGAAAAACGGCGCCCACGCCCAAAAGGACCGTGCCCAGAAATGTAAAAAAAGCGGCGTAGAAGTTTAAGAGATCGTCTTTGTGGAAAGGACTATTATAGACCCAGCTTCCCGGCCTGTCATAATAATCCAGGATCTGCGGCATGAGCGCGCAGGGGACTACGAGGACGATGGTGAATACGAGCATGGCTATCCACCACTTCATGTACGCTTTATTAATGTACGGTTTATTCATACCGCGCCTCCTGCACTGAGAAATAAAAGCGGACGGCGGTCCGCACATTTAGTATAGATATAAATGAAGAAAAAAATTCGGATTACCTGTGAACGCCTGAGGTTTTTCATTTCCTCCGCAGGCGCCCCAGAAGACCCGGCGGTTTCGGGATAAATATTGTATTGGAATGGTATAATGCGAAGATTGCGCCGTAATTGGCGCGTATTTGTGATATAATAGCCGCAGGGCGGCTATTATATAGATTCTGTGCGCGGCGGACGCCATGCGCGGATCGCAGCATGATGGCCTGCGGCCAGCAGAAAAAGTAAATATTCGGGATAAAATGAAAGAAGATCGCGTTCAAACTCGTTATATTGATTGCGGGGGGCGCTTCTTCTTTACATAAATAAGTTCCGCGCTGCGGACGGGCAGGGTGAAATGTTTTTACCTCCGGACGGACGGGTCCACGGGGAAAGGGCATGACGCAGATGAACGATGAGGTCTGCAGGCAGATCCGGGCAGCGGGGTTAAATTTTTAAGTGTGGGAACAGCCGGCGGACAGCGAGCCGCGGGCGGCTTCAGCAGAGGAAGGAGAGGCATGTATGCCGGGAGACAAAAGGTTTGCCGTTCTGATCGACGCAGACAATATTTCAAATAAGTATGTAAAGGTGATTCTGGATGAGATTTCAAACGACGGGGTCGCCACTTACAAGAGGATCTATGGAGACTGGACCAGAGCGGAGATGGGACCGTGGAAGCGGGTGCTGCTGGAGCACTCCATCACTCCGATCCAGCAGTACGGCTATACCACAGGAAAAAACGCCACGGATTCAGCAATGATCATCGACGCTATGGATATTCTGTATTCAGGAAATGTGGAGGGTTTCTGTCTGGTCAGCAGCGACAGCGATTTTACGCGTCTGGCGTCCAGACTGCGGGAATCCGGCATGATGGTGGTGGGAATGGGCGAGCAGAAGACGCCGAAAGCCTTCATCTCAGCCTGTAATAAGTTTAAATATCTGGATATTTTATCGGGACAGGCTGCGCCGAAGACGCAGGAGACCAGGCGGTCGGGTCAAGCGGCGAAGAGAGGCCGCATGACAAAAGCAGAGAAGGAAGCGGCTGCTTCAGCTGCGGCAGCGGCTGCGGGCGAAAAGGCGGCCCACGCCGCCAGAGAAGCGCAGCTGGAACGGGAGACCGTAAGAGCGGCGGAAACGGCTGCGGCAAAAGAAGCGGCGGAGGCGGCTGCCGCGGAGAAAGCGGCGGCAAAGCCAGCGCAGAAGGACAGCGCCAGAGACGATGGGGCTCAGAATGCGGGCGGAAAAGCGGACCAGTCAAAGCCGGAAAAGGAAAAGACGGCCAGAGGCGCTTCCAGAAAGAAGGGGAGGACGGGCAAAGCGGATCAGGCGGCCGCCGATGCGGAACACGAGTCTGTTCAGGTCCCCGAGATGGAGAAGAGCGGAGGCGGGAAAAACGCCGGCCGAAAAAACAGCGGTCAGGAAGCCGGACAGAACGCCGGAGGGAAGCAGCATGCCGCCGACGGCGCGGATCCGTCAAAGGAAGCCGGAGCAGTGTCGGGGATCCCGGCAGGCCAGGAAGTTCCTGGTCAGGATGTTCCGGCGCAGGAGGCACCGGCCAGGGATGCAAAAGATATGGGCAGAGGGGGAAAGCTGCGGCCTGAGGACGTGGGGATCATCCTCTTTGACAGTGAAGAAGAATATGAGGACGGGCCTGCGGAGATGACCAGTCTGGAGACCATCCGGGAAGCGCTGGCCACCATGGTGGCAGAGAGCGCCGACGAGGACGAGTGGGTGTTTATCGGAGATCTGGGAAATCGGCTGACCAAGCGGTATCCGGATTTTGACGTGAGAAATTATGGATTCAGCAAGCTGACGCCATTTATCAAATCGCTGGACCTGTTCGAGATCAAATCGGAGCCGGGCGGAAATTCCAACAACAGGCTGGTCTATGTCAGAGAACGGGAATGATGGGAAATCGGAGGCTCCACGGGACAGGGTGAAGCGCCGGTGAACAAACGGGGGGAGACGGCCAACAGCGGCCGGGACTTATGGAGACAGGGCTTAAAGATATGAAAACACGGATTCTGGTGGCGGAGGATGACGACGATATCCGCCAGGGACTGCAATATGCGCTGGAGCAGGAGGGATTTAAAGTCCTGTCCTGTTCGGTGGCCGCTGCGGCGGCGGAGCACATCGTCCGGATGGAAGCGGACCTCTGTCTGCTGGATGTGACGCTGCCGGACGGTACGGGCTATGATCTGTGTAAGCTGGCCAGAGCGCAGGAACGGCAGATCCCGGTCATATTTCTGACAGCGTGCGACGCGGAAGTGAGCGTGGTCATGGGGCTGGATATGGGAGCGGACGACTACATCACCAAACCTTTTCGGATACGGGAGTTGATTTCCCGCATCCGTTCCGTCCTGCGGCGGTGTTCCGGTCAGAACGGAGTGAGCCGGGACGACGGCTCCGCGGAGGAAAACGGGGCGGGAAAAAATGCCGCCCGTCAGGCGGAGGACGTGATCCATTTCGGAAATCTGGAGATCCGCATGGCGGAGGCGCGGGTATTCCGCAGGGACGGGACATGGCGAGAGGTGCAGCTGACGGCGCTGGAATACCGGCTGCTTTTGACCTTTGCCAGACACAAAGGTCAGGTGCTGTCGCGCAGCCAGCTGTTGGAGGGAATATGGGACGTAGCCGGGGATTTTGTCAATGACAACACGGTGAGCGTTTACATAAAACGGCTGAGGGAGAAGCTGGAGGAAGATCCGGCCAGACCGCGGCTCATCGAGACGGTCAGAGGTTTCGGATACCGCGCCGGGGATTGACGGCAGCCGGCAGGGGGATCGGCTGCGGGGATAAGGGTAGTAAAGGTATAAGGGTATGTGGAGAAATAAAGAGATCCGGCAGCAGTTCACGGCGATGGGGGCGTTCTGCGCCGCGCTGACAGCCGCGGCATTTTTTGCGGGACCGGTCTTCGGTCTGGCATGCGCGATCTTTTCCGCGGTCATGCTGGCCGTGGAGTGGGGCTTTCTGAAGAATCGCTACGGAAGGATCGAGAAGCTGGCGGAAGCGCTGCGGCGCATCTGCGCGGGGGAGACTGACCTGGACGTGAGAGACAACGAGGAAGGGGAGCTCTCCATCCTCAGAAGTGAGATATACAAAGTCACCCGAATGCTGTCCGAGCAGGGAGCCATGTACAAAAACGACCAGCAGCGGCTGGCTGACGCCATTGCGGATATCTCTCATCAGCTGAAGACGCCGCTGACTTCCATGACGCTCATGGCAGACCTGCTGGGAAATGAGGATCTGGACCGGGAGCAGAGGGAGACGTTTACAAAGCGCATTCAGTCGCAGGTAAGCCGAATGGACTGGCTTTTGACCACCCTGCTCAAACTCTCCAAGATCGATGCGGGAACAGCCGTCTTTTCCGAGGAAAAGGTCTATGTGACGGATGTGATCGAACAGGCCATCGAGCCGATCATCATTCCAATGGACGTAAAAAATCAGACGGTCACCGTGGAGGGAGACCCCGCGGCCAGTTTTACAGGGGACGTAGACTGGACGGCGGAGGCGCTGCTGAATGTAATGAAAAACTGTGTGGAGCACACACCGGAGGGCGGACGTCTGTCGGTTACTTTTTCGGAAAATCCGCTGTTCACGGAGATCATTGTGGCGGACAGTGGAAACGGGATCGACAAAGAGGATCTCCCATACATATTTAAACGCTTTTACCGTGGGAAAAACGCGGGAAAGGACAGCGCGGGCATCGGTCTGGCCATGGCCCAGAGCATCGTGAAACGGCAGAAGGGAGATCTGACCGTGGACAGCGAGGAAGGAAAAGGGAGCGCCTTTCGTTTTCGATTTTACAAGCAGGTGGTCTGAGCAGGCCGGAGGAAAACGTCCGGGAATAAAAATGGACAAGCACGGGGAACGGCGCGGGCCGTTCCTCTTTGTATTCAGCCGGCTGACGTCCGGACGAAAAATATGGGAACAGTGACAATTCTGTAAGAAACCAGTCACGAAACCGTAATCTGCGCCGCATATCATAGACGATGAACACAAAAGAAACGCTCGGTTCTGTCCGCAGGCACCGGTATCTGCGGACCTGAGATCGGAGAGAGCAAACTGTGAAAGGGGTATCTGTATGGAGATTTTAAAGGTAGAGCACCTGTGCAAAACCTACGGTTCAGGGGAAACGGCGGTGAGGGCGCTGGACGATGTGAGTTTCACTGTGCCCTCGGGCCAGTTTCTGGCTATCATCGGACCATCGGGAAGTGGAAAATCAACACTGCTGCACATGCTGGGGGGAGTGGACCGGCCCACGTCAGGCAGGGTCTATGTAAATGATACGGACATCTACGCGCTGAACGAGACGAATCTGGCGATCTTCCGCAGGAGACAGATGGGGCTGATCTATCAGTTCTACAATCTGATCCCCGTTCTGAACGTGGAAGAAAATATCAATCTGCCGCTGCTCCTGGACGGGCAGAAGATCGATCGAAGCCATTTCGACGAGCTGATCCGCATTCTGGGACTTGGAGACAGGCTGGGTCACCTGCCCAATCAGCTTTCCGGAGGACAGCAGCAGAGAGTGTCCATCGGCAGGGCGCTGGCCAACAATCCGGCCATCGTGCTGGCGGACGAGCCTACGGGAAATCTGGACAGCAAAAACAGCGAAGACATCGTTTCGCTTCTGAAAATGTTCAACCGGAATTACCGGCAGACGCTGATCATCATCACTCACGATGAGAAGATCGCGCTGCAGGCTGATCGGATCATCGCCATCGAGGACGGCAGCATCGCCAAAGACGAGGTGATCCGCCAATGAATATCGTTAACAAACTGACCATGAAACATATGCTCATGAACCGGCGAAGGACGCTGGTCACCATCGTGGGCGTGATCATCTCCACGGCGATGATCACTGCGGTGGCGACGATCTCCTTGTCTTTTCTGGACATGATGGTCCGGGACAGCATCGCCAGAAACGGCCTGTGGCACGTGCAGTATGTGGGCGTGGACGCCGATCAGCTCTCTGCGCTGAGAGAGGACCCGGACACGCAGGCGGTGTCGGTCAAAAGGGACGTAGGCTGGGCGGAGATCGCAGATCCCAAAAGCATTTACCGGCCCTATCTGTTTGTTCAGGAGTTTAACAGCACGGCTTTTGAAAATATGCCCGTCCATCTGAGAGAGGGGAGGCTTCCGGAAAACAGCGGAGAATTGGTGGTCACGGAAGGACTTCTGAAAAGGGAGAAGGGAACGTGGCAGGTGGGCGATACGCTGACTCTGAATCTGGGGGAACGGATTGGAATCGGCGTATTGCCCGACACCGGGGAGCCTTACCAGGCGTCCCTGGGACAATACAATAGTTATATGAAGACCACTGCCGATCAGAAGGAATATCTGAAGCCCCTGGAGATGCGCACCTATACGATCGTGGGCATCATTGAAACGCCGTCCTTTGAGTACTCGTCTTTTCCGGGATACACCTGTCTGTCTTATCTGGATCCAACGGCCCTGGCCGGGACAGGATCGGGATCCCGGCAGCCGGCGGATTACGGAGCTACATGCAGGGCGTATGTGATCCTGAAGGCGCCGGATGTAAATTTGTTCGGGCATGCCAAGGAAATGGCCAAAGAACTGGGCGTTTCCGAGTATGAATGTAACAATGATCTCCTGCGCTATATGGGGATCGTGGGAAATGACCAGGTGAGAAGCACGCTCACCGGGCTTTCCATCGTCATCATGGGGATCATCATCATCGGCTCCGTCTCGCTGATCTACAACGCGTTTGCTATCTCCGTGTCAGAACGGTTCCGGCATCTTGGCATGTTGTCCAGCGTGGGAGCTACAGCGCGGCAGAAACGGAATTCCGTATTTTTTGAAGGACTTGTCATCGGTCTGATCAGCATTCCCATCGGCATCGCCAGCGGGATCGCGGGGATCGAGATCACGTTCCGATTCATCAATCCCACGATGAAGGAGCTGCTCACAGTCCAGACGGAGCTTCACGCGCTGGTCAGCCCGGGCATTATCGCCGCGGCTGTGCTGCTGTCGGCGCTGACCATCTTTATTTCCGTGTACGCTCCGGCAAGGCGGGCCGCAAAGATAGCGCCCATCGATGCCATCCGGCAGACCACGGATGTAAAGCTCACGGGCAGAACGGTCCGAACCTCAAAGCTGACAGCGAAGATCTTCGGCATCGAGGGCGATGTAGCGCTTAAAAATCTGAAGCGCAACAGGCGGAGGTACAAAGCTACGGTCTTTTCTCTGGTCATCAGCCTGGTCCTGTTTCTCTCTGTGTCATACTTCGGGGACAATCTGAAACGTTCCTATCAGATGACCACGGATGACATCGAGTACGACACCTATGTGAACATCTATCAGGGGGCGGAAAATGCGGAAGCTCTCGTCGCAGAGATCAGAAACGCCGCGTATGCCGATTCTTCGGTGGAGGTGAGGGGACTCTACTTTGAGACGCCGGAATCCTCAGACTTTCTGCAGAGCAGAGTCATCGCACTGGACGACGATTCATTGAGGGACTACGCCGGAGCCGCGGGCGTCGATGTGCGGACGCTTCTGGATCCGGACGCCATGGCGGCTGTGGTGGTCAACACCATCACCTACATCGACGATGAGGCGGGAAAATATGTGACCAAAACAGTCATAGAGCCGAAATTCGGGGAAAAATGGACGCTCTACAGCAGTCCCGATACACAGGAGGAAGGATCGGAGATGGTCGCGGTGGATGAATTGACCATGGCGGGCTTTACCGACGAGCTTCCTGTGGGCGTGTCCACGAAATATGCTCCCAAAGACGCCGTATTCGTGGTGTCCATGGCAGTGCAAGACAAACTGATCAGCAAACTGGAGGAGAACTCGCTGTACGCCGGCTTTAACCACACAGTGTACCTGTCCGGCACCGAGCCGCTGAAACTGGCGGAGGAGCTGGAGGCCATGGACCAGCAGGACATCTACGTGTTCAGCGTGGCGGAGATGCGCAGAAGCGAAGAACAGATGATGTTCCTCATGGGCGTGTTCGTGTACGGATTCATCACGCTGATCACCCTGATCTGCGCGGCGAACATTTTCAACACGATCTCCACCAGCGTGGCGCTGCGCAGACGGGAATTTGCCATGCTGCGCTCCATCGGCATGACGCCCGGAGGCTTTGGCCGCATGATCCGATACGAAAGCATTTTCTACGGCTTGAAGGCGCTGATCTACGGATTGCCGCTGTCCCTGCTGGTGATGCTGCTCCTCTACAGGAGTCTGGCAAACAGCTTCGATTATCCCTTCCTCATCCCGTGGAAGAGCGTGGCCGTGGCGGTGTTGGCCGTATTTCTCATGGTCTTTTCCACCATGGTATACGCCTCCGCCAAGATCAAAAAAGAAAATATTATCGAAAGCCTGAGAGAAGAAACGATCTGATAGCAGCGCGGTCCCTGCCCATATCCGGACAGGGACCGCGCTTTTCTCGCTTTTTTATGAAAACTGTGCTAGAATAATACCGTGTCTTTAATAATGGAGGAGAGCGGTATGGTACTTAGGAAAAACAGGGACGACAGGCAAACCGGGATGAACACGGGCGAGCAGGGAAGAAGCGGCGGGGACGGCGCAGAGTACGGCGGCGGAGCCGGGGCCGGAGCGAGGGCCCGGGCTGGGGCAAGGGCCGGGCGCGGAGCTAGAGAAAGGACCGGGCGCGGAGCCAGAGGGAGGTACGGCGCCGGAGACAGAGCAAGGCAAGGCGGTGGTGGCAGGGGCAAACGAAAAAAAGGACCGTCGAAGACCAGCGGCGCGATCTCCGTGGGCATGGGAATTTTCGGGATGATCTGGACGTTTTCTCTCTATGTGCATAATGGCCCGGGCTTTGAAGCGTTGTTCGGCGTCATCTTTGTTTTTATGTGTCTGCTGCACGCTACGTTCAATTTTCAGTCCGTAAAGCAGCAGGAAGCCATTGACCGGGGGGAGATCCCTGATCCGGACAAAAAAGGCCGGGGCCGGTATCCGGTCTACCGCGTGAAAAGAAAACCCGCGCGGATGGTCTCCAGAACGAGAAAGGACGGAGCGGGCGGAGTCTCCCTGGGACGGTGATGTTGAAGTGAATTATGGCAGAGTAAAACAAGGCGTTTTTCTGGAACGGCCCAACCGCTTTGTGGCCAGGGTGGAGATCCAGGGGACGGTGGAAACAGTCCACGTAAAGAACACCGGACGATGCGGGGAACTGCTCCTGCCCGGCACCGCCGTATATCTGGAGGATCACAGGGATGCCATGGGCAGCCGGAAGACCCGCTATGATCTCATTGCGGTGGAGAAAAAGATCCCGGCGGAGCCGGGGAAGAAAGAGAAAACGCTTTTGATCAATATGGACTCTCAGGCGCCCAACAAGGTGGTGGCGGAAGCACTGAGAAGCGGAAGGATCCTGCTGCCGGACTTTCCCGGAGAGATCGGACTTCTGAAACCGGAGTCCGTGTTCGGCGGTTCGCGGTTCGATTTTTATCTGGAATCGCAAGTCGCCGAAGGACAAGTCCCCAGCGGAAAGGCTTACATCGAGGTAAAGGGCGTGACGCTGGAGGAAGACGGGGTGGCACGCTTTCCTGACGCCCCCACGGAGCGGGGCGTGAAGCATATCGGCGAGCTCTGTCGAGTGAAGGAGCAGGGCATGGAAGCCTACCTTATCTTTGTGGTGCAGATGCAGTCCGTAACGCGGGTGGAGCCCAACGACAGGACCCACAGAGCCTTCGGCGACGCGCTGAGGCGGGCGGCTGAGGCGGGAGTGCATGTGCTGGCCTGCGACTGCATTGTGGAGCCGGACTCCCTGACGGTGGATCAGAGGATCCCTGTACAGCTTTTCGCACATGGATCGGATGAGGGAAAAAGATAACAGCAATAAAAAAGAACGGGATGTCTCAAAAGTGTGGCGGCATTCTGTTTAAAGCGTCCTTTCCGGCAGGAGACAGCCGGAAGGGGCGCTTTTTTATGTAGGAAATATCGCCTTTCGTTGGCGATATTGACGGAATAACAAAAAAGCCTACCTTAAAGGTTTCCTTGTGAAAGCCAGTCCGCAGGGCGGATCGTGTTTTCCAGGGAAACTTTTTATTATTCTGCGGGGGCGCCGGGTCTGCCGGAAGTCTGCGGGGACGCTGAGTCTGCCGGCAGCCTGCGGGGGTCAGCGGTTCGGGGCAGATCGTTGGTTTCCGGCGGCGCGGCGGTTCCCGAGGGGAGGTCTTTGTCAAGTTGCAGGCCCCAGCAGGGGTGCCGGTCCCCGGGGGTCAGCGGCCTTTGGCGGGGGCGGGGCGGCCTTCGGCGGAGGGCGGCGGGGAAGGTTGAGGGTCGTTGGGGGCTGTCGGGGCCGGCGGGACCGGTGGGGCCGGTGGGGCCGGTGGGAAGGATGTTACGCGGCGGATTGCCGGCGCTTGACGGCTGTCAGTACCTACAGGGATGAGGATGCTGAGGGCAAATAGGTGAAATGAAGATTTTTTCCCCGATCTCACCGAAAAAGGGCTGCTGGATAGGTGAGAATTTAGCAAAAAATTGATTCTCACCTATTTGGCGGCAAATATTGCGAGATTATCGCTGAATTTTGAGTGTATTTCGGGGATTTACATTTTTTTTTGGTGTTTTCACCTATCCGCGGTCCGACCGTCCCGGCAGAGACGATGGGGGGAGCGCAACCATCTGGGGAAGCGGGGCCCCTGGTGCCCGGGGCGCCTGAAGTCAGGCAGATTCGCAGTCAAATTGGCAGTCCGGCGGTCCCGGCAGAGACGATGGGGGCGCAACGATCTGGGGAAGCGAGGTCCCTGCGGCCTGGAACTCCTGTAAGGTGTTTCAATAATCGGAAAGAAATTGACTTTTGAAATCGGCGAAAATGGAATTGGATGAGATGGGGCGGCGATCTGCTCTGAACTGCCCTGAACTGACTCGATCTGTCTGGGCGAAAGGGAACGGCAGGAGCGCGAACCCTCGGGCGACCTTGATAAATGCCTGATTGACGGCTTGGAAACGGGTGATGGGCGGCTGATCAATGTCTGAGCGGGGCGATCACATATTAAAGCTTTCTGTCGATTCAGGAAAATAATTTTTTGTTGACAGGGTGATTTTGATTTATTTTATTCAAATATACGGAATTTAAAATTCCATATTGACACTTTTATAACAACGGACTATAATTAAAAATGGAATTTGTGATTCCGCATTGTAGAATGAACAAATTGATACGCGCGGCGGGTGAATGTCAGAAAGGACATTGCAGAAACGTTTTGTGGGGCAAACAAAATGGATAAAGGATGAGGAAGGGCAATAATAAAGAAAATTGTCTGATTATTCTAAACCTGTAGACATCGAAATGGGTGTGAATACTGAACCTGGCAATGAAAATCCAAAAAATCTGACAATGGTATGGAATCGTGTGATCCGCGGCTGCGGGAGAGAGTAAGAGAGGAAAGGAGGTAGATGGTATGTCAATGGGCGCATGGATCATGTTGATCCTGTATTTAGGCGGACTGGGAGGCGGTAGTCTGGCGCTGATCGCTTATTCGCTGAAAAAAGACCAAATTTAAGATGGGTGTATACTAGAATACGAGATGCATTAAGATTTATGGAGGTTTTTACCTATGAGTAATGACAACGCAAATGCTGCAAGAAGCGATGGCTGGGGATCCAGAATCGGCTACATACTCTCCACTCTGGGAATGTCCGTAGGCGTGGGCGCCATGTGGCGGTTCCCGATGCTCACGGCCAAGTACGGCGGCGGAGCTTTTGTTCTCGCCTTTGTTATCATCAGTATTATTATTGTAATCCCCGCCGGATGGGCGGAGAGCGCTCTGGGACGGAAATATAAAAAGAGCGCTGTCGGCACGCTGGGAGAAATAGCAGGCAAGAAGGGAACCGCGTTTGGTTACCTGATGGCGGCTACTCCTCTGGGATTGATGTTCTATTATCCGGTCATCATGGGAACCGTTCTCATGTACATTTATTACACGTTTGCAGGCGCGCCGTTCCTGGAAAATTCGGAAGCCTTTTACACCAGCGTGAATGACAACCGGCTCGCCATCTATCTGTGCGTTGTGGCGATCATCATCGTGACGGCGGTCATCAGCCTGAAAGGCATCCAGAAGGGCGTTGAAAAATGCTGCAAGATCCTGCTGCCGATCATGTTCCTGTTCCTGATCATCATCTGCGTGAGAGTATTCATGCTGGATGGGATCACGGAAGGTCTGAACTTCTATCTGTCGCCGAATCTGAAAGGACTGGGCAATGTGAACCTGTGGATGGAAGCGGCCGGTATGGCGCTCTTCGCAGTAGGCCTTGGACCTGGATATCTGCTGACCTACGGAAGCTACATGTCGGATAAGGCCGACCTTGCCACGGACTTTGTAACAGTCAACATTACGCAGCTGCTGATCTGCGTACTCTGCGGATTTGCCACGATCCCCGCCGTAGTGCTCTTCGGTCTGGATCCCACGGCAGGCAAAGGACTGATCTTCCAGTCGCTGCCGCTGGTATTCTCGCAGATCTCCGGAGGAATGATCTGGTTTGTACTCTTCATGGTGGCTCTGTTCTTCGCGGGACTGTCCACCACGCTTTCCATGATGGAGATCCCAGTAACCTGTCTCATGGATGGTCTGAAGTGGAGCCGTGCCAAGGGTATCGCGGTGGTAACGATCGTTTCGTGCCTGGGAGCGATCCCCTGCGTTTGGAACGATGCGTTCTTCGCCTTCACCGATAATCTGGTAGGAAACGTATTCTACTGCGTAACTGCGGCGGTGATCGCCTTCTACCTGGCGTGGATCATCGGAGCCAAGAAGATCAGAACGGAGTGGTACAATCCGACTTCCGCTCTGCAGTATGGAAGCTGGGTCGATGTTCTTTACAAGTTTATCGCCGTACCTGCCTTCGCATACTTTGCAATCACTGCAATTCTCTCTCTGTTTTAACTGATAACACATAACACAATGACGAATGATCATCTTGCACTGCGGGCAGAGCCGCAGATCAGATGCAAAAGGATCCTTCGGCGGCAAAGCTGCGGTATGCTCTCCCACTGGGGACGCATCCCGCAGTTTTGTTTTTATGCGCGTTGATCCCAGCGGCCCTGACGGTCCGCATTCCTGTCTGCCTTTTGTCGGACAATTCGATCACTCCTCCACAGTTGACTGATATTTCTGCTTGTTTTTCCTGTCATAATCCATTATAGTGAAACCGCGGCATTCGGCAAGAGAATGTTGTTAATGGCCGGTATTACAAATTGTACTGACTTGGAGGCGAGTGGAAGTGAACGCAAACATAAACCGTTATGAGATATTTCTAAAAGTGGTCGAATTGGGAAATATAACAAAGACCGCCGAGGTGCTGAACTATACCCAGTCCGGCGTCAGCCATGCCATCGCGGCGCTGGAAAAGGAAACGGGTTTTCCCCTGTTCGTGCGAAAGAGCAGCGGCGTGGCGCTCACCGACGACGGAAGGCGGATACTGGAGCCGATCCAGAATCTGGTCAACCAGCAGAGGAATCTGGCACAGACTATTTTTCGCATCAACAATGTGGTCGCCGGAACGATCAGAGTCGGAACCTTTACCAGCGTGTCGGCTCATTGGGTGCCGGACATTATCCTGTCGTTTAGAGAGAAATATCCGCTGGTGGAGTTTGAACTGCTTACCGGCGATTACGGCGATATCATCGCCTGGATCCTTCAGGGCAGGATCGACTGCGGTTTTTTGACCGCCCCGGTGGCAGCGCCGCTGGTCTTCCGGCCGCTGAAGAAGGATCCCATGTTGGTGCTGCTGCATCCGGATCATCCTCTGGCCTCGAAGGAGACGCTGACGCTGGAGGAAGTCATACAGGAACCCTTTGTCGTGCCCATGGAAGGATGTGACAAAGATATCCAGGCTGTTCTCTCCGGCTGTAAAGATCCGCTCAAAGTGAAATATGCCCTCAATGACGATCTGTCGGTGCTCTCGATGGTGGCGCACGGATTCGGGGTGGGCATCATGCCGGAATTGATCTTGCGGAAAACCACTTTTGCCCTTTCTGTAAAACCGCTGGATCCGCCGCAGTACAGAACCATCGGGATCGCGTCTCTGCCCGTGGGAAACACATCCGTCATCGCTAAGACATTTCTCAAGTATCTCGCGGAGACAGATTGCTTTGATGTTCTGTGATCCGATCTGCCGTTCGCCGGCAGCGGGGCGAGGTTGACGATCCAATTTTTAACACAGAATGAAAAAATACTTTTTCTGAACATACATACTGCCGGGCGGCGATCCGCAGTATGTATTTTTTTGCAATTTAAATATTCGGAATTTAGTGATTTGACAGAAAGAACAGATCCCATATTTTTCCCTGAAAAATGCCCGGGCAGCGGCCGCGAAAGGATCCTCAAAGTATCTTCTGACCGCTGTTATTCCGTATTGTGGAATAAAAAAATAGGATTGACAGATTTATAACACAGAGCTATAATGAACGCAACAATTCGGAATCGCGAATTCCACAATGCAGAATTGAAGTGAACGAATTTTGCCTGATCAGCATTAATTTGGTTCATAATTACAGTTGACATGAAGGGAACGGTGGTGATGCAGAACGGTAGATCTGGAGTTTGTCCGCGAAAAATTGTCTGATTATTCAAAAGCGAGACAATTTTACGGGAAACAAAATGGTATGATTCAAAAGCAATTGTTTGAAAATTATAAAATCTGTGTGCATTACACTGGCACGGATGGGTGAATGCCCGGCTGTGCCTGACCTTATGGGGAAAGGAAAGTGCAATCATGACATTACTTAAAAATAACGGGAAACAGAAAGAGATCGTGCCGGAGAGAGAATCGTCTTTCGGCATGTCCATCATTGTTCTGCTGCTGGCCATCGCCGTGCTGCTGTTCGGCGTCGTCGGGCTTAAACTCGATCCGCATATGCCTATTTTACTGAGCGTGACCGTCCTGCTGATCTACAGCTCTTATTTACATATTCCGTGGAATGATATGAGAGACAGCATCTGCAGGAGCATCTCGGAATCCATTGAAGCGATCCTGATCATCTGCCTGATCGGCGTGACGGTGGGCACGTGGATGTCCAGCGGTACCGTTCCTCTGGTCATCTACTACGGACTGCAGATCTTTTCACCTCAGTGGTTTCTGCTCTCCATCCTGCTGCTCTGCTGTATCATGTCCATCGTCACAGGCTCTTCCTGGACCACGGTAGGCACCATCGGCGTGGCCTTCATGGGCGTGGGCATCGGCCTGGGCATCCCGGTAGGACTGACCGCCGGAGCGATCCTTTGCGGCGCTTACTTCGGCGACAAACAGTCGCCTGTCTCGGACACGTGCAACTTTGCGGCGGCAGTGTCCAGAGGCGGCCTTTACGAGGTCGTCCGGGCGATGATCTACACTACGGGCCCGTCCCTGGTGGTCAGCGCTGTCAT